>Ga0307515_10009359_pt1 | contig 18952 bp, 19 predicted proteins | sample 17_EM_MG_FD_194513 | JGI IMG/M metagenome (GOLD analysis project Ga0307515, IMG submission 194513) | Populus trichocarpa ectomycorrhiza microbial communities from riparian zone in the Pacific Northwest, United States - 17_EM | ecosystem: Host-associated > Plants > Roots > Unclassified | place...
CGACGCTGGACGAGATGATCGCCGGCGTCGACAGCGGCTACCTGCTGATGAAAACCGCCAATGGCCAGGCCGACTCGACCACCGAGTTCATGTTCGGCATCAGCCTGGCCTACGAGATCAACAACGGCAAGCTGGGCTCGGCGATCCGCGACACGACCGTGTCCGGCTCGGCGATCAAGGTGCTGCAGTCGGTCGACGCGGTGTCCAACGACATGCACTGGAGCTGCAGCGGCTACTGTGGCAAGAAGCAGCCGATGGTGGTGTCGATGGGCGGGCCCGCGCTGCGGGCGCGTGCGCACATGGGGGGTGAATGAACATGGCCGCACAAGACTTCGACTCCACCTTGCGCGACCAGGCCGAGCAGGTGCTGGGCCTGATGCGCGCGCAAGGTTTTGACCAGGCGCAGGTGAGTGTCGGCTGGCACCGCCAGAGCGAGCTGAACGTAGCCCACGACGAGCCTAGCCTGATGCGCAGCACCGAACAAAGCCGCGTATCGCTGCTGGGCCTGCTTGATGGCCGGCGCGCCAGCACCGAGCTGAGCTCGCTCGACGAAGCGTCGCTGCGCAATGGCGTCGCCGAGCTGTATGCAGCGGCGCGGGCCGCACCGCGAGACGAGGCCAATACGGTGTCTGCCGGCCAGCACGCGCGCGTCGTGCAAGGCCCGCAGGAGGCCGATCCGGTGCTGCTGGCCGACACGATGGCCGAGTTGCTGGCCTTCCGCAGCCGCGAGACGCCGCGCTTCACGCTCGAAGAGGGTGCCACGGCGCACCACCTGAGCCAGTCGCACACGCTGACGACGAGCGGCAGCGACTTGGCCAGCCGCGCCGGCTGGTTGTCGCTCAGCGCTTTTGGCACCGCGCGCGAAGGTGACCGCGCCAGCTCGTTCAACTATGCCGGTGGCGATGCCCACGATTGGGCCGGCCAGTCGGCCGAGGCCTGGTTCGGCATCGGCGAGATGATGCGCGACACCTCGCAGCAGATCGACACGCAGCGCTTCAGCGCCAAGTTCGTCGGCGAAGTCGTGTTCACGCCGAACGCCGTCGATGACCTGCTGGGCTGGCTGCTGGGCCAACTGGGCGATGCGCAATTGATTGCCGGCAGCTCGCTTTACCGCGACCAGGTGGGCCAGGCGATTGCCTCGCCCTTGCTGGGGCTGACGAGCCGGTTCGCAGCGCCTGGTGTGGTGCCCTTGTCCGCCGATGCCTTCAACACCCCATCGGTCAGCGTGTTGAACGAGGGCCGGCTGCAGACGCTGTTGCCCAGCCTCTACGGCAGCCGCAAGACCGGCCTGGCCCACGTGCCGACGACATCTGGTTGGGAAGTGGCGGCAGGCACCACGCCGCGGACCGAGCTGGTGGGCCAGGTGGAGCGCGGTGCAATCGTCGGTCGCCTGTCGATGGGCATGCCGGCGGCCAACGGTGACTTCTCGGGCGTGATCAAGAACAGCTTCCGCATCGATGGCGGCGTGGTCGGCCCGGCTTTGTCCGAGGTCATGATCAGCGGCAACATCGCCCGCATGCTGAAAGAGATCCTGGCCGTCAGCCGTGAGCGGCTGGACACCGGCAGCACGGTGCTGCCCTGGCTGCGCATCGGCGGCCTGCATTTTTCATGAGCACGATGAGCGAAACCAACGCCACTACATGGACCTTGCGCCGCGCCCGGCCGACCGACGCCGAGGCCTTTGCCCGCATGATGCAGGAGCACGAGGTGTTCCGGCAGTTGCTGCAGCTGCCGTTCCCTGACGCCGAGTTGTGGCGCAACCGGCTGAGCAGCCAGAACGCGCCCAACAGCCCTGAGTTGCACCTGGTGGCCGAGGTGCAAGGCGAGGTGATCGCCAGCGCCGGCCTGCACCCGGTGGGGGCGCAGCTGCGGCGGCGCCACGTGATGGCGCTCGGCATGTCGGTGGCGACGCCTTGGCAGGGCCGCGGTGTCGGCTCGGCGCTGATGACCGAGCTGTGCAGCTACGCCGACAACTGGTTGGGTGTGTTGCGCATCGAGTTGGGTGTCTATGCCGACAACCTGCCCGCGCAGGCGCTGTACCGCAAGTTCGGTTTCGAACTCGAAGGGCGGCAGCGGGCCTTCGCGCTGCGCGACGGCGAATACGTCGACTCGCTGATGATGGCGCGCCTGCATCCCAATCCGCCCCGCTGGACCCCAGTCGCAGCAACAGCTGACTAATCAGACCCCGGGCGCCACGCGGCGCCGGGTCGTCATGCGACACTTTCGGATTACCCGAAGCAGAGGAGGGTGGCGATGGCCGAACCCCGCATGAGCACCGAAGAAGAGATCGAAGCGTTGGACGCGATGTGCCAGCGCATGGCTGGTTTTGAGGACGAGGTGTCGCTCGAATGGCTGGACGGCTACATGGCCGCCCTGCTGGCCGGCCCGCGCCGGCTCGAAGCCGATGAGTGGCTGGCGGTGTTTGCCGACGGCGTGTTCGCGCGTACGTTCGCCGACCCGGCGGACGCCACGGCGGCGCGCGCCGTCATCGAGGCGCGCTGGCAGGTGCTGGCGGACCAGCTGGACCCCGAGCTGATACTCGACGACCCCGACGTGTTGCGCCTGGCGCCGCTGATGATCGAGCTGAGCGACGAAGACAAAGAGCGCCTGATCAGCGAGGGCCACGTGAAGGCCGATGAGATGGCGCTGCTGGAGCAGACCGGCGAGGTCTGGGCGGTGGGCTTTCTCGATGCCACGCAGGACTTCCCGAACGACTGGCCCGAGCCGGACCTGGAAACCGAGGAAGGCCAGCTCTACGACGAGACGATGCTGCGGGTCGCGTCGCTGACGATGGATGACGACGAGCTGAAGGAAGTCTTCGAAGAACTCTACGAAGGCGAACAGCTCAGCCGCGATGAGTTGATCCAGGAAGCGCTGTACGCCGCACAAGACTTGCGCCTGTACTGGCTGGACCATGCCCCCAAGCCGCCGCCGCGCCGCGTCGACGCGCTGCCCGGCCGCAACGACCCTTGCCCCTGCGGCAGCGGCAAGAAGTTCAAGAAGTGCCACGGGGCACAGATGCAGTAATGTGGGCCCCCAAGACGCCTGCGGCGTCGCCCCCCCGAGGGGGAGCGTCCGGCTAGGGGCGGCCCGTCGCCGGACATCTTCACCCTTGATCTACCGATGAGCACATCACTTGAGTTGCAAGGCAAGCACGTCGTGCTGGGCCTGACTGGCGGCATTGCCTGCTACAAGTCGGCCGAACTGGTGCGTGAGCTGGTCAAGGCGGGTGCGACGGTGCAGGTGGTGATGACCGAGGCCGCCGAGGCCTTCATCACCGCGGTGACGCTGCAGGCCTTGTCGAACCGGCCCGTTTACACCAGCCAGTGGGATGCGCGCGAGCCGAACAACATGGCGCACATCAACCTGTCGCGCGAAGCCGACGCCGTGCTGATTGCCCCAGCCAGCGCCGACTTCATGGCCAAGCTCGTGCAGGGGCGTGCGGACGACCTGCTGTCGCTGCTGTGCCTGGCGCGGCCGATCGAGCGTTGCCCGTTGCTGATCGCGCCAGCGATGAACCGCGAGATGTGGGCCCACCCGGCCACGCAGCGCAACGCGGCGCAGCTGCGTGCGGACGGCACGACGCAGCTGGGCCCCGATGCTGGCGACCAGGCTTGTGGCGAGATCGGCGACGGCCGCATGCTCGAGCCCGAGGATCTGGCCGAAGAGCTGATTGCGTACTTCCAGCCCAAGCGGCTGTCCGGCAAGCGCGTGCTGATCACGGCCGGCCCGACCTTCGAGGCGATTGACCCGGTGCGCGGCATCACCAACCGGTCCAGCGGCAAGATGGGCTTTGCGCTGGCGCGCGCTGCGCGTGAAGCAGGGGCACAGGTCACGCTGGTGGCTGGCCCGGTCGCGCTGCCGACGCCGCGCGGCGTGATGCGCGCCGATGTGCAAAGCGCGCAGCAAATGCACGACGCGGTGCTGCCGGTGGCCGGCGCCCACGACGTGTTCATCGCCACCGCGGCGGTCGCCGATTGGCGGCCGGCGGCGCAACACGAGCACAAGATCAAGAAGGACGGCAGCGGCCAACCGCCGGCGATCGAGATGGTCGAGAACCCCGACATCCTGGCCGCGGTCGCGCGGCTGCCGAAGCCGCCTTACTGCGTCGGCTTTGCCGCCGAGAGCCAAGACCTGCTGGCCCACGCGCAGGCCAAGCGGCTGCGCAAGGGCGTGCCGCTGATCATCGGCAACCTGGGCCCGGCCACTTTTGGCCGAGACGACAACACGCTGCTGTTGGTGGACGAACACGGCCACCGTGAACTGCCGACAGCCGGCAAGCTGCAACTCGCACGCGAACTCGTGCGCGAGATCGCTGAACGACTCAAGACATCCAAGTGAACACGACCATCGACATCAAGGTGCTGGACCAGCGCATGGCCAGCCAACTGCCGGCTTATGCGACGCCCGGCAGCGCCGGCCTGGACCTGCGCGCCTGTCTGAGCGAAGCGATCGATCTGGCCCCGGGCCAGACGGTGCTGATCCCGACCGGGCTGGCGATCCACATCGAAGACGCGGGGCTGGCGGCAATGATCCTGCCGCGCTCGGGCCTGGGCCACAAGCACGGCATCGTGCTGGGCAACCTGGTCGGCCTGATCGACAGCGACTACCAGGGCCAGCTGATGGTCAGCTGCTGGAACCGCGGCCAGACTGCGTTCACGATCCAGCCGATGGAGCGCATCGCGCAGATGGTCATCGTGCCGGTCGTGCAAGCCACATTCAGGCTCGTCGATGACTTCGACGAAAGCCACCGAGGCGAGGGCGGGTTCGGCTCCAGTGGTCGAGCTTGAATTCGCGGCTCGTTAGAGCCGCGACCTGACTTCAGTGCAGCGGCTCGTCCGGCGGCGCGCCGTTCAACACCGACAGCGGTGAGTCGCCCACGGTGCCGGAGCCGACTTCGGTTTCGGTCGCTTCACGCACGTCGATCACCTTCAGTTGCAGGCGCAGCGCCATGCCGGCGAGCGGGTGGTTGGCGTCCAGCACCACGTGGGAAGGGTAGACCTCGGTCACGGTGTAGACCAGGTCGTCAGGCATGCCCTCGGTGGTGGCGCCTTCAGGCAGGCCTTCGATCTGCATGCCGGGCTCGATGGCCTCGGGGAACAACGAGCGTTCTTCATAGCAGACCAGGTCGGCGTCGTATTCGCCAAAGGCCTGCTCGGGCTCGAGGTGCAATTGGGCTTCAAAGCCCACCGATTGGCCAGCCAGTGCCTCTTCGACCTTGGGCAGCAGGTCGTCGCCGCCATAGAGAAACTCGACCGGGTCGTTGAGCTCGTCGATGAGCTGGCCCTGAGCGTCCGACAGCGTCCAGATCAACGTGACGACGCAGGGAGAAGTGATATCCATCAAAGAATGATCGCACATGGCGCGGCAGGTTTCGCAGGCGACAATCTTGGCGATGGATGTAGACCAAAAACTCACGCTGCTGGGCGGCTTGTCACCCCAGCAGTTCATGCGCCGTCATTGGCAAAAGAAGCCCTGCCTGATTCGCCAAGCGGTGCCCGAGGTGCAGCCGCCGATTGGGCGTGCCGAGCTGTTCGAACTCGCCGGCCGCGACGATGTCGAGTCGCGTTTGGTATCGAGCGGCAAGGGCGGCTGGAAGCTTCGCAACGGCCCGTTCAACCGCCGGCAGCTGCCGGCGCTGAGTCAAGCCGGTTGGACACTGCTGGTGCAGGGTTTGGACCTGCACGTGCCTGCGGCCCACGAGCTGCTGTCGCGCTTTCGCTTCGTGCCCGAGGCGCGGCTCGACGACCTGATGATCAGTTACGCCAGCGACGGCGGTGGTGTCGGCCCGCACCTCGATTCGTACGACGTCTTCCTGCTGCAGGTCAATGGCCGGCGCCGCTGGCGCGTGGGCCCGGCGAAAGACACGCGACTGGTCGAGGGTGTCCCGGTCAAGCTGCTGGCCCATTTCGAGCCGACCGACGAGTGGGTGCTGGAGCCGGGCGACATGCTGTATGTGCCGCCGGGCTGGGGCCATGACGGGGTCGCCGTCGGTGCCGATTGCATGACCTGCTCGATCGGCTTTCGCACGCCCACGCCGACCGAGCTGGCGCGTGAAGTGCTGCAGCGTATGACCGATGCGCTCGAGCCACCCGAAGGCGAGCGCCACTACCGCGACCCGCAGGGCAGGGCCACGGCCACGCCGGGCCGCATCCCCGAAACGTTGCAGACCTTTGCTGCCAAGGCAGTGATCGATGCGCTGAACGACGCGCACAGCCTGGCCTGCGCGCTGGGCGAGTCGCTGACCGAACCCAAGTCCATCGTCTGGTTCGACGGTGGCGGCGCGCTGCGCGAAGGGCAGGGCGTTCGCCTGGATGCGCGCACGCGCATGATGTACGACACTCGGCATGTCTTCATCAACGGCGAATCCTTCCAGGCCTCGGGCCGCGACGCCCGGCTGATGCAGTCACTGGCCGACGCGCGACAACTCGATTCGCGATCAGTGGCGAAGCTCAGCGGTGCGGCGCGCGAGTTGCTGGGCGACTGGGTGGAAGCTGGCTGGATCCATGGCGATGAGCAACACTGACGAACAACGCAAGCACTTTCCGGCAGGTCCGATCGCGGCACGCACCGACTTTCAGACCGCGGTGCGCGGATTCATCCTGAATGCATCGGCCGCGAGCGTGCGGCAGCTGTGGTGGGTGTCGCCCGACTACTCAGACTGGCCGCTTGACGAACCAGAACTGATCGATGCCTTGACGCATTGGGCGCGTACACCCGGTGCGCACATCACCTGGATCTGTCATGACTTCGAGCGTGTGCGGCGCGCGATGCCGCGGCTGACGCGCTGGCGTCAGAACTTCTCGCACGTGTTGAGTTGCCGCTCGCCGCAAGAGATGGCGGGGCCTGACATGCCAACCTTGCTGGTGGCCGATCACTTGGCCGTGTTGCGGGTGCTGGACCTCGAACGCATGCGAGGTTATGTGCGCATCGAAGGCAGCGATGTGCAGCGTGCGCACGAGGAGATCGATGTAATTTTGCAACGATCATCCGAGGCCTTCCCGGCCGTCACACTGGGACTCTAGGGATCCCCCTTAGCGTGGCTATAATGTAAGGCTAGGCACAAAAGACTTCAGCTTGAGTGTCTCGAGCGCTCAAGTGTCTTTTGGTCTGTCTCGAGGAGGAGGCGCGCGCGAACAGCGAGCTTCCAAAATTACCGGTAATTGTTCGAACTATTGTTTGAGGACATTCATGAACAAGTCGCTCCTGTTGGCTTCCCTCGTCGCTGTTGCAGCCCTGGTCGCCTGCGGCAAGAAGGAAGAGGCGCCCGCTCCGGTCGCTCCCGCTCCGGTCGCCGCCTCGGCTGTGGAAGCCGCTTCGGCCGCCATGCCTTCCGCTTCGGAAGTGCCGGCTGCTGCCACGGACGCCGCTTCGGCCGCCAGCAAGTAATTGGAGCCAGCACCCGGGCCTCACGGCCGGGGTACTGCAAACAACAAAGCCGCCCTCGGGCGGCTTTGTTGTTTCTGGACTCAGCCCGCATCGATCGATGCGGGCTGTTGTCATTCAGAGCTTGAGTTCGTCCGCGAGCAGCGAGACGATCTTCTGCGCGTTGGCCGAGTTGTCGGGCTCGCCCTTGAAGTTCTGCACGCTGACCAGCGTACCAGTGCCCTCGGCCTTGATCTGGATGCGGTAGCGGTTCAGCGCCTTCTTGGCCTGGTCGTCGCTGGTGAACCACCGAGTGAAGAAGTTCGGTTCGTCCTTGGCGGCTTCCTTGGTGTCGACGAAGCGCACGAAATACACGCCTTGGTTGCGGTCGCGGTCTTCAACCGTGAAGCCGCCGCGGTCGAGCGCCAGGCCGATGCGGCGCCAGGCGCGTTCCAGCCCATCGTCCACTTCCAGCGCCGCGCCCGGCTTGCCGCTGACCACGCGGGCCTTCGGTGCCGTGCCCGTGCCGGCTGCCGCGGCCACTTCGGCGCGGGCCACTTCGTCTCGCGCACCCAGGCTGACCATCATGCGGGTCAGCACTTCGCGCTCGAGCTGCACATCGGTCGGGCGTGCCGACCACACCACCTCTTCGCTGGAATTGCGGCCCAGCACCTTTTCCTCGATGCCGTGGTGGGCGACGTAGATCTCGGTGCCGTTGGCGCCACGCTCCATGCGCATCATGAAGCGGTCGCGCTCACCGGTATCGAACAAACCGCTGACGACCGAGCCGATCGTGCGGCGCACGATGTCGTTCGGCAGCTTGGCCCGGTTCTCGGCCCAGCCGGTTTCCAAGGTACCGGCTTCGGCGTCTTCACGTGCGATGGTGAAGCCGCGGTCCAGCCAGAACTGGCGGACCTTCGGCCACAGTTGCTCAGGCGTTTGCGGGCTGACGATCCAGCGCTGGTCGCCGGCGCGCTCCAGGTGCACGTCGCCGAGCTTTTGAATGGCGACCGACGGTGCGCCAGCCTCGGCGGCCGGTCGGGCCGTGCCGTTGGCCAGGGCCGATGCGCTGACCGAGCCGCTTTGCGGCAGGTAGCGGCCATCGCGCGCCAGCGGGGTCAGATCGGGCGGCACCTCGAGCGACGGTGTCTTGGTCGCGCCGCTGCGGTAGTCGAGCGAGTCGTTGCCGGGCGTGGTGTCGCTCAGCAGGGAACAGCCGCCCAGGCCGAAAGCCAGCAGGAGCACACCGGCACGCAGCGGCGTGATCACGAAGTCAGGTTTCTTGCAATGCATGTCGTGTCGCCAGCCACCGCGTGCAGCGGCTGTTCCAGAGGTTCGGTTTTGAAGGGACGGGATCAAACAAGGCCACATTCGCGCAGCGCGCTGCCCACCAGAGCCTGGCCGGCCTCGGTGAGTTCCGTCAGCGGCAGACGAACGTTGGCACGGCAGCGGCCCATTTGCGACAGCGCCCACTTGGCGGGGGCCGGGCTGGGCTCGCAGAACATCTGCCGGTGCAGCGGCAGCAGGCTCAGGTGGATGTCGCGGGCGCGTTTCACGTCGCCCTCGATCGCGGCGATGCACATCTCGTGCATCTGGCGCGGGGCCACGTTGGCGGTGACGCTGACATTGCCCTGGCCACCCAGCAGCATCAGGGCCACGGCGGTACCGTCGTCGCCCGAATAGACCGAGAAGCCCTTGGGCACGTGCCTGATCAGCCAGGCCGCGCGCTCGATGTTGCCGGTGGCTTCCTTGATGCCGATGATGCCCGGCAGCTGGGCCAGGCGCAGCACGGTGTCGTGCTGCATATCGGCCACCGTGCGCCCCGGCACGTTGTAAAGCACCATGGGGATGTCCACCGCTTCGGAAATCGCTTTGAAGTGGCGGTAGATGCCTTCCTGCGAAGGCTTGTTGTAGTAGGGCACGACCTGCAGCGTGCAGTCGGCGCCGACCTCTTTCGCGTAGCGCGACAGGTTGATCGCCTCGGCGGTCGAGTTCGCGCCGGCGCCGGCCATGATCGGCACGCGGCCCGCCGCATGCTCGACAGCGACGCGGATGATCTCGCAGTGCTCTTCCACCGACACGGTCGCCGATTCACCGGTGGTGCCGACCACACCGATGCAGTCGGTGCCTTCGGCAATGTGCCAGTCGATCAGGGCCCGCAGCGCGGCGTAGTCCACGCTGCCGTCCTCGTGCATCGGCGTCACCAGAGCGACGATGCTGCCAACAATCGGTTTCATCAGGGTTCCTTGCAACCGGCCGATTTTAGCCACCTGGCGGGCGGCTCCCGGCCAGGGATGGCGCGGCGGCCTCCAAGCCCGCGCCGGGGCGCTGGGCGACCACGCGCTGCACGATGCGCGGCGGGTCGGCCAACTGGCCACTTTCGTAGGCCACAACGCCTAGGCCCAGCTGCTCGCTGACGCGCAGCAGCTCGCCCGGTTGCAACAAGAAATCCGGTCGCGACGGCCGGCCCAGCCTCTCATGGCCGATGGCAAAGGTTTCGTAAAGTAGCCATCCGCCTGGCGCAACAACCTCACCGATCGCTGGCCAGAGCGGCCGCCAGAGGTAGTTCGTGACCAGTACAGCGTCGAATGAACGTCCGGCCAAGGGCCACGGACCGCCTTCGATGTCGGCGACGATCACCTCGGCCACCTGGCGCAGGGGCTCGACTGCGGCGGCATCACGGTCGACCGCGGCGACTCGAAAGCCATGTTCTGCCAGCCAGCGCACGTGGCGGCCGCCGCCGCAGGCCAGGTCCAGCACCGTGCCGCCGGCCGGCAGCAGGTGTGCCCAGCGCAGCGGCCAGTCGCTTGGCGCGCCGCTGCCGTGCGTCATTAGAAGCACGCCCAGACGCGGTTGGCCAGGTCGAGCACCGTGTGCGGGTTTTGGTAGGCCATGAAGACCAGCGCCAGCAGCAGCCCGGCGCTCGCCAGCGCGGCGCGGCGCAGCCAGGGGTGATGACGGCCCGGGCTCATGCGGGGACGGGCTCCGGCGGCGCAATCCGCTCGATCGGCGTTTCGCGCACCGGCAGGTTGGCCAGCGCAGCGAACACGCCCAGCGCGATCGCCAGGTACCAGACGACGTCGTAGCTGCCGGTGGTGTCGTACAGGCGGCCGCCCAACCACACGCCCAGGAACGAGCCGACCTGGTGGCTGAAGAAGACCAGGCCGCCGAGCATCGACATGTACTGCACGCCGAAGATCTGGGCGACCACTGCGTTGGTCGGCGGCACGGTGGACAACCACAGGAAGCCCATCACCGACGCGAAGATGTACACGCTGGCCGGGCTGATCGGGACCGCCAGGAACGCGATGATCGCCACCGAGCGCGCCAGGTAGATGGCCGACAGGATGTGCCGCTTGGCCAGGCGCTGGCCCAGCACGCCAGCGGTGTAGGTGCCGAAGACATTGAACAGGCCGATCAGCGCCAGCGCGGTGGTGGCCACATCGGGCGACAAGCCCTTGTCCTTCAGGTAACTCGGCATGTGCACACCGATGAAAACGACCTGGAAGCCGCAGACGAAATAGCCGGCCATCAGCCAGCGGAAGCTTGGGTAGGCCATCGCTTCTTTCAGCGCGGCGCCAATGCTTTGCTGCGGGCCGCTGGGCGCGGCCTGGGCTGGTTCGCGCAGGCCAATGGCCAACGGTGCGATCGCCAGCGCGAGGCAACCGAGGACGAACAACGCGCTTTGCCAGCCCCAGGCGCCGATCAGCCAGTTTTCCACCGGCACCATCAGGAACTGGCCGAACGAGCCGGCCGCGGCCGCCACGCCCATCGCCCAAGACCGTTTCTCCGGCGCCACGTTGCGGCCGATCACGCCGTAGACCACCGCGTAGGTGGTGCCCGATTGCGCCATGCCCAGCAGGAGGCCGGTCGAGCCAGTGAATGCCAAGCCCGAGGTCGACACCGCCATGCCAACCAGGCCGGCTGCATAGAGCATCGAACCCACCACCAGCACCCGGAAGGCGCCAAACCGGTCCGCCAGCATGCCGGCAAACGGCCCGGCCACGCCCCAGGCGATGTTCTGGATCGCAATCGCGAAGGCAAAGGTCTCGCGCGTCCAGCCGCGGTCCATCGTGATCGGGGCGAGCCACAGGCCGAAGCCGTGGCGGATGCCCATCGAGAGCGTGACGATCGCGGCGCCGCACAGCAGCACCTGGGTCATGGACAGCGTGGGCCGCTGTGAGTTAGCGTGGGTAGGCATCGGGGCAATTTAGCGGAAGAATCATCGCCACATGCGGTGTAGGCGGATGCGGGCCTGCAGATGCGGATTGCAGTTTTGCGAGGAGGGCGGGCATGGCGAGCGTGTTGGTGCTGGGCAGCGGCGTGATCGGAACGAGCATCGCCTACTACGCGGCCAAGGCCGGGCACCAGGTGACGGTGGTCGACCGCCAGCCCGGTCCGGCGCTGGAAACGAGCTTCGCCAATGCCGGCGAAGTTTCGCCCGGTTATTCATCGCCCTGGGCCGGGCCGGGCGTGCCGCTGAAGGCCATCCAGTGGATGGTGATGCGGCACAGCCCGCTGGTGATTTGGCCGCTGCTGGACCCCGCCATGTGGCGCTGGGGCTTTCGCATGCTGACCAACTGCACCGAGAAAGCCTACGCGCTGAACAAGAGCCGCATGGTGCCGATCGCCGAGTACAGCCGCGACTGCCTGAAGGCCTTGCGCGCGGAGACCGGCATCGCCTATGACGACCGGGCGCTGGGCACGCTGCAGCTGTTTCGTACGCAGAAGCAGCTCGACGGCACCGCCAAAGACATCGAGATCTTGAAGCAGTACGGTGTGCCCTACGAGGTGCTGGACAAGCCGGGCTTCCTCAAGGTCGAGCCGGCGCTGAAGCTGACGCAGGAGAAATTTGTCGGCGCGCTGCGCCTGCCTGGCGACGAGACGGGCGATTGCCAGCTCTTCACGACCCGGTTGGCCGAGATGGCCAAGGCGCTGGGTGTGCGCTTCCACTTCGACACCCGCATCGAGCGGATCGAGCACGACGGCCGGCAGGTGACCGGCGTGCACACCAGCGCCGGCACGCTGACGGCGGACCGTTATGTCGCCGCGCTGGGCAGCTTCACACCGCAGATGGTGGCGCCGCTGGGCCTGAATCTGCCGGTCTACCCGATCAAGGGCTACTCGATCACCGTGCCGATCACCGACCCGAAGGGTGCGCCGGAGTCGACCGTGATGGACGAAACCCACAAGGTGGCGGTGACGCGGCTGGGCGAGCGCATCCGCGTCGGCGGCACAGCCGAAATCGCTGGCTTCAGCCTCGCATTGCGCGAGCCCCGCCGCGAAACGCTGACCCACGTGGTGACCGATCTGTTCCCGACCGGTGGCGACGTGTCCAAAGCCAGCTTCTGGTGCGGCCTGCGCCCGATGACGCCCGACGGCACACCGCTGGTCGGCCCGACGAAAGTGCCGAATCTGCTGCTGGCCACCGGCCACGGCACGCTGGGCTGGACCATGGCCGCCGGCACCGGCCGGGTCATCGCCGACCTTGTTTCAGGCCGGAAACCCGAGATTTCGCTGGACGGGCTGACGCTGGACCGCTACCGCTGAGGCCGCCGCTTTACACGCCCTGACCGCCGGCAGGGGGCTTTGGCCCGGGAGGGCCGACCCGCCTCCCTAGAATCACGCCCCTATGGCTCAGACACCCGTGAACTACGGTGAGGCGTCGATCCGCGTGCTGAAGGGCTTGGAGCCCGTCAAGCAGCGGCCCGGCATGTACACCCGCACCGACAACCCCTTGCACATCGTGCAAGAGGTGATCGACAACGCCGCCGACGAGGCACTCGCCGGCTTTGGCAAACGCATTGCCGTCACCCAACACACCGACGGCTCGGTCAGCGTCGACGACGACGGCCGGGGCATCCCCTTCGGCCTGCACCCGGAAGAAAAGGTGCCGGTGGTCGAGATCGTCTTCACCCGGCTGCACGCCGGCGGCAAGTTCGACAAGGGCTCGGGTGGCGCCTACAGCTTCTCAGGCGGCCTGCACGGCGTGGGTGTCAGCGTGACCAACGCGCTGGCCAAGCGGCTGCAAGTGGCCGTATGGCGCGAGGGCCAGTGCGCCAGCCTGGCGTTCTCGGGCGGCGACGTGATCGAGTCGCTGGTCATCCGCAAGTCGGTGTCCGGCGAGCGCAAGCAAGGCACCTCGGTGCGCGTCTGGCCCGATGCCAAGTACTTCGAGAGTGCCGAGCTGCCGCGCCACGAGCTGATGCACCTGCTGCGCAGCAAGGCGGTCTTGATGCCCGGCGTGACCGTCGCGCTGACGAGCGAGAAGACCGGCGAAACGCAAACTTGGGCTTACAAGGGCGGCCTGCGCGATTACCTGCAGCAGTCGCTGCCGGCGGACCCGATGATCCCGCTGTTCGAAGGCGAGCACTACGCCGGCGAGGGCGAGACCGAAAACTTCGCCGAAGGCGAGGGCGCTGCCTGGTGCGTGGCCTTCACCGAAGAAGGCGGCTTGCTGCGCGAGAGCTATGTCAACCTGATCCCCACGGTGGCCGGTGGCACGCACGAGGCCGGTCTGAAGGACGGCCTGTTCGGCGCGATCAAGGGCTTCATCGAGATGCACTCGCTGCTGCCCAAGGGCGTCAAGCTGATGCCTGAGGATGTGTTCTCGCGCGCCAGCTTCGTGCTGAGCGCCAAGGTGCTGGACCCGCAGTTTCAGGGCCAGATCAAAGAGCGCCTGAACAGCCGCGACGCACTGCGCCTCGTCTCCGCTTACGTCAAGCCTGCGCTGGAGCTGTGGCTCAGCCAGCATGTGGACTACGGCAAGAAGCTCGCCGAGTTGGTGATCAAGCAGGCGCAGACCCGCCAGCGCGCGAGCCAGAAGGTGGAAAAGCGCAAGGGTTCGGGCGTGGCCGTGTTGCCCGGCAAGCTCACCGATTGCGAGAGCAAGGACCTGGCGCTGAACGAGGTGTTCCTCGTCGAGGGTGACTCGGCTGGTGGCTCGGCCAAGATGGGCCGCAACAAGGAGACCCAGGCCATCCTGCCGCTGCGCGGCAAGGTGCTGAACGCCTGGGAGGTCGAGCGTGACCTGCTGTTCAAGAACAACGAGATCCACGACATCTCGGTGGCCGTCGGCGTTGACCCGCATGGGCCGAACGACACGCCCGACATGTCGGGCCTGCGCTACGGCAAGGTCTGCATCCTGTCGGACGCGGATGTGGACGGCTCGCACATCCAGGTGCTGCTGCTCACGCTGTTCTACCGCCACTTCCCGAAGCTGATCGAGACCGGCCACATCTACGTCGCCAAGCCGCCGCTGTTCCGTCTGGACGCGCCGGCCCGCGGCAAGAAGCCCGCGGCCAAGCTCTATGCGCTGGACGAAGGCGAGCTCGAAGCCTCGCTGGACAAGCTGCGCAAGGAAGGCGCCCGCGAAAACAGCTGGACCATCAGCCGCTTCAAGGGCCTGGGCGAAATGAACGCCGAGCAGCTGTGGGACACCACGCTGAATCCCGACACCCGCCGCCTGCTGCGCGTGGGTTATGGCGCACTCGACAGTGCGGCCACCACCGAGTCGTTGACGAAGCTGATGGGCAAGGGTGAAGCGCAGGCGCGGCGCGACCTGATGGAACTCCACGGCGACAGCGTCGAGGTGGATATTTGAGCCCCCACGCTCCCTTCCGGTCGCTGCCCCCCAAGGGGGCTCGCGCAGTGGACCGGCAAAGCCGGATCCACGCACGCCACTTGAAGCGGGCGGCGCTGCGCGCGCCCGTTGGGGGCTTACTAACATGGTGAGTCGGGTATTGCTGCGGCCGACGATGGTGTCGGACCTGGATGCCGTCGTCGCGATCGAGCGTGACCAGCAGAACCTGCCGTTCATCACGCCGTGGGACCGCACGCAGCACGAGGGGGCGATCCGCTTTCCCGACTTTCGCCACTTCATCGTCGAAGCGGGCGACGGCCATGACAGGCTCGGCTTCGTGATCCTGCAGGGTTGCCGCAACCAGCACCGCAGCGTCGAGCTGAAGCGCATCGTGCTGCAGACCAAAGGTCAGGGCTTGGGCCGTGCCTGTGTGCGACGCCTGAAGGCGATGGCCTTCAGCGATTTGGGCGCACACCGCTTCTGGCTCGACGTGAAGTCGCTCAACACCCGCGCACTGGCGCTGTACGAGAGCGAAGGCTTCGTCACCGAAGGTCGCCTGCGCGAGAGCGTGCGGGTCGAGATCGACGGGGCCGACGGCTACGACACGCTGGTCGTGATGAGCTTGCTGGACCGCGAATACCAGGCCCGTCGCGCGATGGGGCTGGAAGCACCACTCGAAGGGCTGGCGTGAGATTCGCGCTGCTCGCCTTGATGCTGTCGATCGCGCTCCCTGCGCAGGCCGCGGGCAATGAAGTCTGGGGTTATGTCGACGGCGCCGGTGTAGCGCACCTGGCTGACCACGCGGTGGACTCGCGCTACGCGCCGGTGCTGCGTGGCCGCGAGGCGAGCGAAGCCGACCGGGTGCCCGGCAAGACGATGACGCGCAGCAAGCTGCTGACCTGGCTGGAGTTCGCGCCCGAGGTCAAGGTGGTGCAGCCCTGGCTGCGCGAGGCAGAGCTGGCGACCGGTATCGACGCCGAGCTGCTGAAGGCGGTGATCACGGTCGAATCGGGCTACAAGGGTGACAGCGTGTCGCCGAAAGGGGCGATCGGGCTGATGCAGATCACCCCGGTCACGGCCGAGCGCTACCTGACCCGCCAGGAAACGGCGGCCCGGCCGGTGGACGAGCACTTGCGCGATGCGCGCAGCAACATCTTGATCGGCGCGCGCGTGCTCGCCGACTTGTCGCGCCGCTTCGGCAGCATGCACCTCGCGCTGGCCGCGTGGAATGCCGGCGAAGGCCGGGTACGGCGAAGCGGCGGGCAACTGCCTGAGATTGACGAGACCCGCTCGCACGTGCACATGGTGCTGGAGCTTTATTGGGCGCTGCTGCAGCAGCGCCAGCTGGGCCGGGCGCGCGAGCTGCGCCTGGCCGGCCCGGTGGTCAGCGTGGAGCCTGGCGCCCATTGACCCGGCCGCCGCGCACCACGCGCCGGCATTGAACGAATCCTCTGAAAAGCATGACGATGGAACAGACCCCTTTGACCTTTACACCCGACGGTGGTGACGGCGGCAGCAGTGACGCGATCACGCTGGCCCACTACGCCGAACGTGCCTACCTCGAATACGCGCTCAGCGTGGTCAAAGGCCGCGCGCTGCCCGATGTCTGCGACGGCTCGAAGCCGGTGCAGCGCCGCATCCTCTACGCGATGGACCGGCTGGGCCTGGGCTTCACGACTGCCAGTGGCCCGAAGCCGGTCAAGTGCGCCAAGGTGGTGGGCGATGTGCTGGGCAAGTACCACCCGCACAGTGACCAGGCCGCCTACGACGCCTTGGTGCGCATGGCGCAGAACTTCAGCCTGCGATACCCGCTGATCGACGGCCAGGGCAACTTCGGCAGCCGTGATGGCGACAGCGCCGCGGCGATGCGCTACACCGAAGCGCGCCTGGCGCCAATTGCGCGCCTGCTGCTCGACGAGATCGACGAGGGCACGGTCGACTTCATGCCGAACTACGACGGCAGCGAACAAGAGCCGCGGTTGATGCCGGCGCGCCTGCCGTTCTCGCTGCTCAACGGCGCATCGGGCATTGCGGTGGGCCTGGCGACCGAGATCCCCAGCCACAACCTGCGCGAGGTGGCGGCTGCCGCGGTGGCGCTGATCCGCAACGAGAAGCTGTCCGACGACGAGCTGTACACGATGCTGCCGGGGCCTGACTTCCCGGGCGGTGGCCAGATCATCTCGAGCGCTGCCGAGATTCGCGCGGCCTACGCGATCGGCCGCGGCAGCCTGAAGGTGCGCGCCTGCTGGAAGATCGAAGACCTGGCCCGCGGCCAATGGCAGCTGGTGGTCACCGAGCTGCCGCCGGGCAGCAGCTCGCAGAAGGTGCAGGAAGAGGTCGAGGAGCTGATCAACCCAAAGGTCAAGGCCGGCAAGAAGGCCCTGACGGCCGAGCAGACGCAGCTGAAGGCAGCCGTGCTGGCGGTGCTGGACACGATGCGCGACGAGTCCAACAAGGACGCACCGGTGCGGCTGGTGTTCGAGCCCAAGAGCCGTACTGTCGAGCAGCAGGAACTGATCACCACGCTGCTGGCGCACACCAGCCTCGAACTGAGCGTGCCGTTGAACCTGACGATGGTCGGCATCGACGGCCGGCCGACGCAGAAGAGCCTGCGCCAGATGCTGGTCGAGTGGATCGCGTTCCGTCAGACGACGGTGCAGCGCCGCTCGCAGCACCGGCTGCAGAAGGTGCTCGACCGCATCCACATCCTCGAAGGCCGGCAGCTGGTGCTGCTGAACATCGACGAGGTGATCCGCATCATTCGCCATGCGGACGAGCCGAAGCCTGCGCTGATCGAGCGCTTCAAGCTCAGCGACCGGCAGGCTGAAGACATTCTTGAAATCCGCCTGCGCCAGTTGGCGCGGCTGGAGGCGATCAAGATCGAGCAGGAATTGAAAGGCCTGCGCGAAGACCAGGCCAAGCTGGAAGACATTCTCGGCAGCCCCATCACGCTGCGCCGCACGATGATCAAGGAGATCGAGGCCGACACGAAGCAGTTCGGCGACGAGCGCCGCACGCTGATCCAGGAAGAAAAGCGCGCGGTGGCCGAGGTCAAGATCGTCGACGAGCCGGTCACGGTCATCGTCAGCCTGAAGGGCTGGGTGCGCGCGCTCAAGGGCCACGAGGTCGATGTGGCGGCGCAGACCTTCAAGGCAGGCGACAGCTTGTATGGCGCGTTCCCATGCCGTTCGGTCGACACGCTGTTCGTGTTCGGCAGCAACGGCCGGGTCTACAACGCGGCGGTCGCCGGCCTGCCAGGTGGCCGCGGTGACGGGCAGCCCATCACCTCGCTGATCGATCTGGAAACCGGCTCGCAACCGGCGCATTACTTTGCCGGCGCGGCGGAGACAACGCTGCTGCTGGCCAACACCGGCGGCTTCGGTCTGCTGGCGCGCTGCGCCGACCTGGCTACGCGCCAGCGCGGCGGCAAGAGCTTCCTCGCGCTGGAGGACAAGGAACACGTGCTGCCACCGTCCGTCGTCGGGCAGACCCACGGGCAGGTGGCTAGCCTGTCGCTGAGTGGCCGTCTGCTCGTCTACCCCTTGAGCGAGTTGAAGCTGCAGTCCAAGGGCGGCCGCGGCCTGACGCTGATGGATGTCGATGCGAAGGACCCGCTGCTGTCGGTGACGACCTGCGGCGAGTCGTTGCGCGTGCTCGGCACCGGCCGCGGCGGCAAGGCCAAGGACGAGCCGCTGAAGGGCGCCGCGCTGGCAAGCCATGTCGGCAAGCGAGCGCGCAAGGGCCACAAGGTCGAGGGCATCGTCAAGCCGCTGCGGGTGATCGCCGGCTGATCTAGTGTCCTGTCCCGCAGATACCTGCCGTTGCGACGGGCCGCAATGGGGATGATCGCGAGACGACGAGCCAGGTTGATACCTGGCGGTATCAGCCTGGCTTGGCGGCGCTGCGAGCGCCCCCGCTTCGGCCCGCCAGAAATGTCGAAAGTAGGTTCGACCAGATGGCGCGCTCGCGCGCCCGGCCATCAGGGCAGATACGCTGGGTATCTGC
>Ga0307515_10009360_pt1 | contig 18950 bp, 22 predicted proteins | sample 17_EM_MG_FD_194513 | JGI IMG/M metagenome (GOLD analysis project Ga0307515, IMG submission 194513) | Populus trichocarpa ectomycorrhiza microbial communities from riparian zone in the Pacific Northwest, United States - 17_EM | ecosystem: Host-associated > Plants > Roots > Unclassified | place...
AAACTTTCTCTCCTGTCAATCTTATATCAAGATCGAAAAATCAAAATGTAAAAAAAGTGAAGTCTAGGACTAGAATAAAAAATCAATAAATAAGAAAGATCAAATATAAAAATACTTAAACTTGAGGTCTCAAAGTGTAGATTTACAGGGCATATCGAACAGCAAACATGGGAAAAAGATTGTGATTTATTATAAATATCAAATTTTATTTCCCATGTTTTAATATCATCATTTGCAACAATCTTAAACTTTCCCATGTGAAATCAACATGCAATTAAATACCAAAACAATTGTTGACACGTGCACGCGTTTTACGAAATCCAAAGAGAACAGGAGTATCAATGATTAAAAAAAATTGAAAGAAAATGCGGCTGAAAGGCCAAAAAGGCAATGGTATAATGCTTACAATAGGAAAATGTGAGGATGATAAACATAATATTTTTTTTAAAATTTATTTTTAATATTAATATATTAAAATAATTTAAAAATATAAAAAAATATTAATTTTAAAAAATAAATAAATAATTTCCAAATTTTTTCAAAAATATTTTTTAAATACCAAAAAAAAAAAAAAACCGATCGAATACAGTAAATCGCTTAAGTTTTCGTTGAGAATTGTTAATGGTAATAATAAATAACTAGACTGCAGCTTGCTTGCCTTTTGAAATCTCTCTCTCTCCAAAACAAAACGAGAAAAAAAAATAGTATCTCCCAATTCAATTATCTTTATGTTTGGTTTATTTAATTATTTAATTAATTGATTGAAAACGAAGAAATAGATAGAGAAGATGGCTACGGTAGAATCGCTGGTGGCGCAAATCCAAGGGCTATCAAGCAGCGCTGGGGATTTAAGTTTGTTGTTGACTCACTTGAAACAAGCAGATGAGTTTCTGCACAATGAGTCTACTCGGCTTTTGCCTTTTCTAGAACAGCTCGACCCGACTCTTCACTCTCTTGGTTATCTTTATATTTTGTGAGTAGCAGCATTATTCTTTCCTTTCCTTTCTGTTTTTTGTTTTCCTTTTAAATTTGTGCACTCTGATATGCTTAGGGTTTTAGTTTGTTAAATTATTATTATTATTATTAGGGTTTTGTGGGTATGTAATATTGTTGTGAGATATTCTTACTGCTTGGAAAAGGGAAATTTAGGAAGTATTGTGTCTTCGTTGCGATAGAATTGGATGATTGTTGAAATTTAATAAAGATGATATTCTTTACTCAAATTGATACGGTTAGAAAAAAAAAAAAAAAGAGTGATATTATGTTGATTTAGTGTAGAGAATGGGTTACTCTTGTGGGATTTTTGTTTGATCTTGTGTATGTGGGTGGCAGAGAGGCATGCAATTCTTGGCCAGTTACCAACGACCAAGCGAGAAGAATGGTTTTGATCCTTTCCAGGTTTCTCACATCTTGTGTTGCAGATCAGATTCGTTTGGCGCCTGAAAAGTGTACCAATCTTTCTTCACTCTGGATTAAATTTAAAATGTGTTTGTCTTGTAGTATTGTTTTTCAATGCACTTGATTGATGCTAGTTATCTTTTTGAGTTGGTAGTCATCGCTGTCTGTAAGAGTTTCAAAGACCAAGTGCTGATGCTTGAAGCACCTATCCGTGGTGTGGTCCCTTTGCTGGAAGCTGTGAAAAAGCTACGCTCCTCCGAACATTTGACTACTTTGCATCCAGATTTTCTTCAACTTTGTTTGTTGGCAAAGTGCTATAAAACTGGTCTTTCCATTCTGGAGGATGATATTTTTGAAGTCGATCAACCAAGGGATTTTTATCTCTATTGTTATTATGGGTAACTTGCTGCCCTTGCTGCTAGACCTTCTGTGTACTGTTTCATTTGATGCCATTGTTACTTTCATTATTCTAAGCTGCTTTGCTTGTGATCTCCTGTTGTTCAGTTAATTATTATTGTGTCTGGTTTCTCTTTGTTTGTGACATCTTTAGTTGCTCTGTGTTAAAGTGATAATCATTAGCTTCATAGGATTTCTTGTTGTTCATACGGCTCGTACTTTGAAGATCATTATTTGTTTAAACCAATCAATGGATGGCATTTGCTACACTTTTTTTTTTACTTATGCATTTTAAATTAGCAATTTAGTTTACTAACAAGAAATGTAATAATTTGTGCTTGTCTACTGAATAGTTAGCATTTTTACTATTTTTGATAATTATGTAATTCAACCATGCCAGGATTGCTTTTTAGCTAAGCTAAGGTTAGAACATCTGCATGGTAATTAGGCGTATTCCCATGGAGGAGCCTGAATCTTAATTCCCTTGGAGCCTTTTTAGACTTTAATGGGTTTGCTGGTGTGCCAAAACCCTTGAGTCTTAAAATGGTGAAATCAAGAATTTCTCAGTTCACAGTAAATAAGCAGACGTGAAAAGACATGGGAGTTTCATGCTTTTGATTGTTAGATAGCCCTAACCTCTCCCAGATACAAATCATTTAAGCATCTTGCAGCCAATTTGTTATCTCTCATATAGACGAGGAATTTCTTTGAGTGCATCTGACATTTGACATCATGACAGGGGGATGATATGCATTGGACAAAAGCGTTTTCAGAAAGCACTGGAGCTTCTACACAATGTATGTGATCTAGTTGCGATCTGTTCATCCACTTTGGCTATTCAATAATATTGTAATGGTTTGACTTTGTTACTGCTCCTAATTGCATCAAACTCATTTCAGGTCGTGACTGCTCCTATGTCTTCTATAAATGCTATAGCTGTTGAAGCATTCAAAAAATATGTATTGGTTTCTCTAATTTACAATGGACAGGTATGCCGTGTTCTTTTGACATTTACCAAATGAATTTGGGATGTAAGGTTATTCAGAAAGATAGCATACTCTTAGGAGTTGTTTCTTGGAAATTGAATGATGCTTGTGTGCTTACAAGTAATTAGTTTTCTAAGGTCATGTTTTTCTTACTCCAGTATTATTCTTCATTGGCTTGGATGTGCATCCTGGCAAGCTTTGACACCTCAAGATCATCTATAATTCATTTCTCGTTTAATGTCTTTGAAACATCATTTTATGTTTCTTTTTTTAGCAGTTCTCTACCAGTCTACCTAAGTACACTTCTTCAGCAGCTCAGAGGAATCTAAAGACCATATGTCAGGTAATTTCAAATTTATGTTGTACATTGCTGGAAGTTTTTTTTAATTGATTTATAGTTTTTGCATTAATACTTTAATCAGCCAGGGTCATTGCATCCTTGAGAAAAAAATTGAGAAGTTGTTTAACTGAATTTGTAACATAGTTTGCAAAAACAATAGAACCATAATTATGCTGTTTTATGTGTGAGTGGATAGTGTATGTGGAAAGTAAGCACCATTTTTCTTTCTTTTTAAGTATGCATTAAAAAAATAGACCTTTCTCATGAACCTAAACTTATCATGCGACTACCCAGCTTCCTATGATGGAATTCTAGTCTAATTTGCCCAAATGAAAGCTGCATTCACCATGGATATGCTTGGTTGAATCTATTTTAAGATGATATGTTCCATATTGATCTCTGAGGTTCTCTTATGTCTATCATATGAGATAAATGGAAATTCTTTATTCTTTTTTAGTGAAATATTTGTTGTTTACACCATCAACAGTGTTTGTGTCTTTGCATGCAGAATTGTTTTGCAATCATATAGATATATGCAGGTGAGATTTGAAGTTTTAGTTGGGTTCTACTCTGTTAACACATTTATTTTTACCCTTTGAGCAGCCCTATATAGAATTGGCAAATACTTGTAGCATTGGAAAAATTTCAGAATTAGAGCCATACATTCAGACAAACAGAGAAAAGTTTGACAGCGTGAGTCTACAAGCCCACATTTCGCATTTTCACTTCCTAAGACAAATATAAGATCTCTTCATCATCTAAAATTGGCTCTATCTTCTTTTTCAGGACAATAATCTTGGATTGGTGAAGCAGGTTGTAACATCAATGTATAAGAGAAACATTCAGAGATTGACGCAAACATATTTGACTCTTTCCCTCCAAGATATAGCGAACACTGTGCAACTCAGCAGTCCTAAAGAGGCAGAAATGCATGTGCTTCAAATGGTAGTACCTCATGCAATTATCTCTGATGTTAAGCACACAGCATTTTCATATATTCATATATATATATTATTTTTTTCATTTCTTGTGTGATCCATTTACTGCAAAATACTTATAGTAACTAGATCCCTAATAGTGCACACCTATATCTTATACCATAATACAAATTAACATTTTTATTTCAAATTGTAGATCCAAGATGGTGAGATATATGCAACAATCAACCAAAGAGATGGTATGGTTAGATTCTTAGAGGATCCGGAGCAATATAAAACCTGTGAGATGATTGAGCATATTGATTCTTCTATTCAGAGGTACAGTAGCTGGAATTTTAAACTGTTATTTATAAGTGAAATACTTTCATTCTGCCTGTAGTTTCCAGTGAAAAATATTTGGGGATAAAATTGAACCTGCTCTAATGGCCATTGCTACAATCAATGTCAATAGTCTTAGACCTGCACCCTCAGACCGGCAACCTGAGGGTGCAGGTTGAGTCTTGTGAACAACTACACCATGCCCATGTGATGAAAATTGGACTATCTGCAAGTACCCGCCCTCAAATTTCCACTTCAATGGAACCATAACCGTGTACTTATCTGTTAACACTGAGCAGTATGTTTACCTCAAAGGAATCGTAATTATGGAACAAAATCTCATAAATCTACTTAAGCACATAAGAGCTATATGGATGTCTTTGTCAAAACCGGATTGAAGTCTCCATAATTTTATTTTGTTTTCTCTTAGAGTATATTGATTGACCTTTGAATAGATCATGATAAAATCACTGTTTGTGCTTTGCATCTGATGGTTCGGTAAACCATAAATATAAATTGCATTATGTTATTTTCACAGTAATAAATGACAGGATAAATGACTTTCAATATCCAGCCAAACCTATTTACTAGGTTGTAGCTGCATTTCAGCCTCGATGAATATTTTGGTAATTCCTTATCTTCCACCATGTTTGTTATGCTAGGATAATGACACTGTCAAAGAAGCTGACCGCAATGGATGAACTCATATCATGCGATCCTTTGTACTTGGCAAAGGTGAGCTTATTACAACGATTCCTGTAATACATATAAGCAGAGCTTGTATAGGTTATAGTGTGCACTAACCAGTTTGTTCCTGTGTTTGTCTAGGTTGGAAGAGAGCGTCAGAGATTTGACTTTGATGATTTTGACCCTGTTCCACAGAAATTCAACATATAAGGGAAATTGGAGGATTGTGGAATACAAGTGGTATTTAATTGAGAATGATGCTAAGTTACTGCCTATAACACTATGTTTAAAGAGATGGAAAATTTAAACCCTTGTTTCACTTGATAAAAAAAAGGACAAGCGATGTCATGTCAAATTCTTCTTCTTTTTGCCTCATTTCTTATCTTGAAATAAGAAATCCAGCTCAGTGACAACTCATTTCAAGTTATAAATTTCATGTATATGATGCACTGTTGAGTTTGCCTCTACCTAGTGTTTGTTGCCAGGATGAGAAATCAAGAGAACTGAATTCTCTTGAATGGAGTAGAAGCAAACATATAATCTGTGGAAAGCATTTGCAAAACCGACAAGGCTATCTCCTGTTTCTCTAGCATGACTTGAATCTTTGCCCTCAATCAATTCGTTCAACATGGGTTATTGTGCTCCAAATTTTGCTAATTGGGCATATCATTACAACCACTGAGAAGATGCCTGTATTAGCACAAGATAAACCTGAAAGTAAATGTGCCACTGCCACCGCCACCGCCACCAATCAAGTCATCAACACAAAATTTCACTTCTTTTTCAATCCAAAGCTTGCAAAACAATTTTTTCTCGAAAATGAAAAAGTCGTACAAAACAATCCGGGTTTCAAAGCAGAAATGAGCAAACTGAAACACTGACAGGCCGGCGCATGATGATGTACAAGGGGGTATCCCCATCAAAGAAAGGGAGGATAAAAAATGAGAAGACGCTCGGTAACCAAATTTTGCAGATGTCAAAACTAGAATTCTAAAAGGTACAAAGAATGCTATCTAACTCTCTTCACAATCATGGAAAAAGATTGTCATTAATTCACTGTCGAGCTTCTTTCTTTACACAGAACGTGCCATTCTTGGAGCACGGCTGTTTGAAGAGCCATGTGCTCAACCTCCTCTGCGGTTAATTTTGACAGGGTTCCTTTTGGTTTTTTACCATCTTCCTTGTGCTCTTTCTTATCGCCATCATTCTCATTTTCTTTCTTTTCCTCATCATCCTCTTTCTCCTCCTCCTCTTCATCATCAGATTTTGGAGTTTTGGGTGGTGGTTGGGCTGCCTTAAACAAGGCTACTCTTTCCATTGAAATCCTAAGCCTTTCAGCAGCAGCCTCTTTCACTTCATCTTCAGGCATGTACTCCACACCTCCATCAGCAAGGTCATCCAACCAGCTCTGCAAGTCTGCTTCAATCTCCTTTGTGATTGACGCATCAGATGCTCGGACAACAAATTTGCAGATCATCGTAGTTGTTTCGTCACCCAGATCAACATTTCTGCTCACTTCACTGGCTCCAAATATCATCATGCCCAAGAAGCCTCCATACCAAGTTTTGGCAGCATAGCAAAGCTGTCACACAATAGGGAACTTCAAATTTTATTTGACAGAACACATTAAATAGTTTCAGAAAAACTACACAAGGTACAATAACATTGGCTTCTTTCCGAGTTCAAGCTGGTGAAATATGATAGAAACTGGCCAATTTAAAATTGAATGCAACTGAGGTGAGTAGTATAGTATGAGCAACGAGAAAGGGACACGTTCTAGTGGACAAAACTAAGCTCTAATAGTTAAAACCTCAAACAATAGAGAGAGTCCTACCTGAAACCCTGCCACTGTCCGGATGATGTGTGAACAAACCCTGTGGAAAGGCTTGGAAGACAAGGATTTTAGTCCACCGAGGAAAGGAGAAGAACCATATTGCTGCGCAGCAGTGGCCTTGAAGCCACTTCCTTCATAAATGTATGTGCCAGTATACTCTACTACAGCTGGTAAACTAGGCCATAAGCGGAAGAACTCAACAGGCGAAATTTTATGTGGCAAAAGGAGTTCAGTCAGCGGAATTTTGTAAGGCTGGCACCTCAAAATCACAGGCTCTCCTAGTTCTGGTCTCGAGCTTCTCTTCTGTTTCATGATCTGTTGATCCTCCTCAGCATAATCACCATCATTTATTGCACCCCTTCCAGAGAATGGGTAGTATAAGACTTGAACCCAGAGGGCACATCTCTCAAAATGGGACACACCCAATGTAACACTGCAAAGTACTGGATCCTATGCACAGAATCAATTGCACAGATCAAAGATTCTGAAAATGAAGGTATTGCAATAAAAAGAAGAACACTGAAAACAAACAGTATTAACAATGGTGTAAGAGGAATAGCATCCAGTGCCATAAAATTTACGAGCAGAACCCCCCCTTTCTGAAATTCAAGAAAGATCATCATTTCACCTCTCACCTACAGTTTTCTTGCTACAGTTAGACACAGCTCAACCATAATTTTCAGAAACATAGTCAAAAGACTTTCATTCCTACACAACAGTTATAAATAATGAAAAGTGGGACATGAATAGCAACTAGAACACAACATCCGTTAACAAAAAAAATACCCAGAAGGTATTTAGCGGCAAAAGGTCATATCCTTCCAGAATGAACACCCAATCAATAACATTTATAAATTTGCTTTGATATTTTTATAAAACAAATTGCCTATCAAATGATAAAAAAGAGCATAAGAAAACCGCATTGCAAAGTCACACGCGGAAAAGAAACAGTGCCAATTTTAGGAAGAACAAATATTTGAGACGGTACAAAAAGATACCTGTGAAACAAGATTACGCAACTGTCGCACAGCTTGAGTAGATCCATCCATAAAATATAATCCACCGGATAACCCAACTCGAATATCCACCCTATCCAGTTCAAGTTCAGTCAAATTTAAAACCTGCAAAGAGTTCAGAGTGAGCATGATCAACAAAAAAAGAATGTATCTCCATAGCAACATCTACAGAACAGGAAAAATGTGAGAGATTACTATGCTTTTAACTTCTTTTTTGGTTTCTCTGATGTATAGAAACTAACCTCCAAGGTATTGCGTTCTTAGCTTATATAATAACTGCAATATTAGTAAGTTGCTATGCTGGAAAATGTTATTAGAATACAAATAAGTTTGACTCCTCAATCAATTGCAATTAGCACAAACTACAGACCAAGTGATCCAAACACAACTTAAAACTTTCAACCCTAATATTGACAGGGGGGAGATTGGATTATGCATGAAATTTCTACAATGCAATCATTAAATCAAATATTGATGCGTAAGCACAAATGCTCTATCAAGTAGAGTTCCTGAGAAACAAACTGCTAGTGACATGTTCTTTTAAACATTAATTTGGGTCCAAGAATTTGTACGAAGTGAAATTTTAGTTACATATTAACTCTTATCCACCACTCCATTTATTTTGTTCATAATATCCCTCATTTTAGTGATAAGGAGAGCTATGGTGTCATGTTGTGGAAGTACTTGAATAAGGAGAGCTACTGAGTCATGATATGGAAGTACTTGACTTCAAGCTTTTAATTACCAATTCATTCTATGCTATATTATACAGAAAAAAACTGCTATATTGGTCAATGGAAGAATCCAAGACTGTTATGAGTATGAAAAAGCTCTAACCTTTAGATGAAGAGTAATCCTACCATCGCCCGAGTCTGCCAAATGATAAGCTTCAACATAGCAAGGATCGCTACTACCAGTCAAAGTATGTGCAGTAGGCTGAAGCTTGAGCAGTGGAGAGTCAATTCCTTTTGTCAACAAAATAGTTAATTCACTTGGATCTGGTCTCCAAAGCTCTAAAATAGCCCTGTGAACTAATCCTTCCAATTTTCTGTCCTGAGCAGCAGCTGCTTCATAAAACTGAACAGTAAGTTTGTGGTGGCTAAATGGGTAGTCTCCTCTGGCTTCGCTAACACCAGTCCACCTGAGAGAGAAATGTCATATCTCAATTCTATGCATAGCGAATTTCTCTTTCTTTCGTTTCTTTTTTTGGTTAAAAAATGAGTTCGCATAACAACATTATTACCATGTGTTTAAGAAGAAAGGCCGGTGAGAACTGTAGAAAACAAATCGAAAAATAATTGAACTAAAATTATTTCTAGTTTACTACTACCAAAAGCTTATGCTTCAAATCAATAATTAACAAATTGCTAAAATAGAAGAAAGGAGAAGGTGAGGAGATGCCTAAGCCTGTGAATTCCCAAAATATCTTTCTTTTTCCTTTTTTAGTTTTTGAGTAAAAGAAGATTCCCAAAGAAAAATTGGGAAAAAAAGGGGACATTTCTAGCCTAGGCTTCCTTGTATCGCATGAATATCATGGACAAGAGAAGACATGCATAGGTCTTCTCATGTACCAATAAATACACCATGCATACATTGATAGAAGCGCACAAAATTGCGTTTGAAAACAATTTTGTGCGCTTCTATCAATGTATGCATGGTGCTTCAAAAGAAATAATAATTGCATTTGAAGACATGCATAGGTCTTCTCATGTACCAACATCATCTTTGAATACCTTTAAGAAATAATAATTGGCAAGGCTTGAGAAAACAGCTCTGAAAGATTGATTTCATTAAAGCGTATGGGGAAAACATGTGCAAAAGCCCAAAATGTGCCATGGGAGAAAGGAGTGAAGGAAGATTCAATAACTGTGAAACTAATGGAAATTCAGGCACTTTTGATCACAAGGACAGGAATAAAAGAATTCAGCTAGCTAGAAGCCTAATGTAGAAAGATGCAGAGACACATGCATATCCAACATACAGGAAAACCAACTGGGTTTCACCCAGTTCAATGTCATCAAAATGATACAGCACATTACAGCTCAATCTGGAGAAAGCATGAGGAAATAATGTATGGAAAGCACATTCTTGGATACAGATACAAACTAGGGAAGATTCAGAGACAGAACATCATACACCATGTTGCTTTAATATTCAATATCACTAGCAGGTTCAATAATAAAAATAATATCAGAGCTTTGTCACTCTCAAATTCAGAATTATGGTAATGAGGAGAAATGCACACCTGCTATCAGGATGATTTTGAACATATTTAATCCTCTGCAATATCAAGCGGCATTGGTGCTTGTTGACCGAATCAGCCAAACCATTGTTTCTAAACTCTTCAAGCTCTTTAGACAGTAACTGGCCAGCCCTAAGGCTTCGTGATCCCAATCTCTGAGCACTTAAAAGAACTGCCTGAACATCTTGAAGCCTATTTGATGTATTTGCAGACGAATCAACATTAAATAGAACCTTGTGGATATTTGATATAATAATGTTCAGTGGATCATCAGGATCATCAGCTAGAAGTGGATCCAAACCTTCTAGATTTATGTGTTCAGCAATAGCCCAAATAAGACGGGCACATATTCTTGGGGTGTTTACCTGTTAAATTGACAGAGAAGTTAGATAGCAGATGATCATTGAACCTTTGTCAACTTGGAATAAAATCAGTATTTTGAACATGAAAGTAGAATGGAGGAAAGGAAGAAATAAACAAACACGAATTGAGAGAGTTTAACATTGAGGAAAATAAATCCATCGAGAAATAACAACCATATAACATTGATTTTAACTACATATTTATCCAAATGAGTGTTTCTTTAGCTCCTGACAGTCGCAGAAAGCACTCACAAATAACAATAGTTGATCCATCAAGAACTTGGAGTTCCAAACATGAATAGAGAACTCAATATTCCATGCCACAGAATTTTCAAGCACCATCAACAGAGTATGAAACGGGTAACATAAAAAGCACTGCTAACCAGCTACAAAACTGATAGTTGAAATCAAGATGCATACACAGAAGAAGAGCTAGCTAATCTAGCATTACATTTGTTAATAAAAGGCCTGGTGTCACTGATGAACATCAAGCAAGCAATTAGCTTTTTTATCTCATGTAACCAGAAAGCTTACACAAGCATGGTGTTGCACAAAATTCAAAGAAACATAAAAGTCTAGGCAATGGTTGCCAAAAGCCAGACTGTTGTTTAGTCCACATATAAGTGATCAAGTTTACCAATTTGTTAGCAAGAAATACTATCCCTCTTATCAGCTGCAAAATCACTAAATGTTATAAACTGGAAAGTGCACTGCAACTCACGTGACATTCATGCATGGCTAACACCTCAGGCTTTCAGCAAATTTGGATGATATTCAAAGAAGTGCATACCTCTCGTAGATCTTTCACAAGTTCACGTTGCAAATTTTGCAACCTCGTCTCATTCAAGATTTGATCTTGAGAAGCACCATCTTTAATAGTTTTCACTCCTCCCCTGGTATCATATATATGGCACAACCTCACAAGCAACTTCAAATAGCAATCAACTGCATATGTCCTGCCATTACAATCCCATTTGACACAAGGCCTGCACACTTCAACAACTTCCAAAGCTGGCTCTGTCCAGTTTAATGCACCATAACCAGTTCCATAAGCCAAAGCTCCAATAACTCTGCTCTCCATTCCTGAGCTCTTTTGTTCAGGCAAAGGTAGAGACAACTGAAAGCAACTTTCCACTAGTGATGCCACCAACTCCTCCCTAAATAAGCTTTTACTTCTCACATTATTGAGATCATCTCTTATCCTTGCATCCTCGAAAAGAGAGGCAATATCAGTGCCAGCAAGAGGTTTCTGACCTCTTCTAACACTTTCTTTAGCAAAAAGGTCAACACAGAGTGCTGTTCTACAAATGCAAGCTAAAGCATGCATACGGTCTGATTCAGCCCTCAGATTTCTCACCATAAGCAGCAGCTTCTTAAACAATGAAACCTTCAAGCATTAAAATTCACCACATCAATGAATGACCAAAACTAGTTAACAAAAGACAAGATATTACTCAATGGTTTTACTCAGACGATCGTCTTTGACCTCATTTAGAGAAAATATTCCACAATGTAGTTAAAAAATCACATCACTTGAACAATGCATTTCTTAATCCTACATTGCTTCCATTAGAGCAAATGAAGTCTAAGCAAACTTAATGCACTCTTTCCAGGGCACTACTTACTAACTACTAAGCGCAGTGTTTTGAGCGCTAGTCAATGTTATTCTGCCTCATTGCTCCCAATAAACGGAATTAGTAGATATAAGAATAAAAATCTTACCTGCATATGAAGATCAAGTAGGTGCAGATTTGTAACAACAGCTCTAACAATACTCTCCCTTGCAGAAGAAAACTCTTGCCTATCCCAAAGTGTCAAAATTGCAATAATAGACTGTGAAGCCCACTCTGGCTTCCCTCCAGGCACATCAGCCAAGTACAACATATTAATCCCCACCTCAAAAATCAAAGCTGGATCCAACGATGACACCAAAAACGGCGCCAAGTGTGTGACCACATCCGAAACCCCAACCAACCTCTCTGCATTCGAGTCCACAACACTCCCATTAACACCACTGCCTGTTCCTGCTTTCGAAAGCTTCCTAATCACCTCCACACTCCCAGATGCCACTGCCTTCACTGAAAACACAAGCGGAAAAACCGTAGCCCTAAAAGTCTCTACTGGTAAGATCAATGATCTCGACATCAACGCATTCCTTCTCTTCCACACAAAATCCACCATTGAAGAGACCCAATTCGACCTAATCGCCAATGAATTCTCACTGTCAACTAACTTATCCCCCGCTAACCGACTCATCCTCTTCGAGTCAAACTCTTGAAACAACCTCCCAACTGATTCAAAGGCAACTTTCGAAACCGCATCCGATTTATCCAACATGTTCCCCCCCATCCTCACCCACCAATTCGAGACCTTATCTAACAAATTCACATTATTCTCACACAGCGTAACCAAATCATCACGTGCTAAAACACAGCCTAGGGTTTCAGTAATCGAGAATCTCAAATTATCACTCTGCGAATCAAAACAACCAGATATTTCCGCGTTGGAATCGGTAATAAGCTTGGAGAGAGCATGAGAAGGCAATGCAGCGAGGATGGATATAGCAGCAGCAGTGACGTCGGGATCAGGGAAGTGGAGATCGGAGCGGATACCGGAGAGGACAGTGTCCCAGAGATCGGCGGTGAGGCGAGAGGAACGGATTAAGTCGAAAGCGAGTTTCTTACAGACTGCGGAGGCAGGAGAGGCGACGATCTCTTCAACGGCGGATTTGGCGAGGATAGAAATGTCACGACCGGCTGCGGATTGCTGGAGAGCTTGGAGAAGTGCGCCAGTCTGGCGGAGAGCGTCATTTGAACGGAGGTCTGCTTGGATCTGAGCGTAAAGAATGTCCATATCGTTGGAATAATTTTATAAAAAGAACTGGGATTTATTTCTCTTTTATTGTTTGGGTGATTTTGGACATGAATGAATGCCTGTTGAATCGAGAGAGAAGGGAGGGCAGGCGGTGATGGGCTGACTAAACGACATGCCGTTTGTTTTTTCTTCCCATGATAAATGGTAAATTCTGATATAAAAGTTGATGGGATTTTAAGAGAAGAGTTGCTTAACTTTTTTAATTATTTTTTTTTCCAAAGCAAGTGCTCACGTGAAGTTTCATTTATTTTATGCTGACACGACGGTTATATTGATATGATAACGTGTTTGTCATGTGGACGCGTGGCTCTCTATTTTATTTTTAATCAAGTGTTTGTATTTTATTTCCTGTATTTTTATTTTATCTTGGTGTTTAAACTTCCAAAAGGAGTTCGATTGGTACTTAGAATAATACAAAATGTGATTAAGAAAATTAATGTTTTGATTAATAAATTATTAAACATTACGATGCTTAAATAAAAATAAATAAATAAAAAAGCTTGAGCATTTTACTCAGGAAACAATGTTCTCCTCGCTTACTGACTGTTATTATGTTACAGTCACCAGTCTGCTGTCTTCAGCTGTAAAAGCATTTAATTTAATAACTCATCCTTAGAGGATATGATGACAAAGATCAGCACTTCCAAATATTTTTCCAGTATTTTGAAATCAGCTGCAAATTACATCTTCGATGAAGGCAGTGCTGGAAAAGCCATGTTCCTCAAATCCCTCCTCAATATTTTCCCAGCTGGGCTCCTTGGTATGGAACTGACAAAGGCTACACGCCTTATTTTCTTGTATGGTGCGACCTGCTCTTGTGCAAAACATGTCAGCGGAGCATTTTTATGGGTTAGAATCTTTAATACAGGCAGGATAAATGATTTGATGAGCATAAATAGATTAGACCAGAGGCAGACAAATGATATTTGCACGTCCTCTGTACCTCTATGATATTCATGCAACACAGCACCGAAGGAGTATGCAGATAATAGCTCCATTCAACTGGAGATAATGTTGAGGTTTGGGAGATGCATCATCTCCCTCCCTCTCCGGGAAGATTTGGGAACGGTATCTACAAAACTTTTGGCTACTATGATGCCTTCAGGATTTGATGGCAGCACATTGTGATGTTCTTGCCATCCATCCCAAAACCATGAATTCATGTTACAAAACCAACCCTACTAGACAGTAAGCTCAAAAAGGAAAATAGTTATAAGCATTGAGATTAAAAGCACCTGCTTTGCAACAAAATCCATTATGCCTCTTTCATTGATGCTGCTCTGAGGCTGTCTCACCAGAAAAGCCATGGGCACCTGACCAGCTTCCTCATCAGGGTATCTGCAAATTCTTCAGCATATCAGAACTCAGAGTCTATTGATTGAGGACCATGATTAGTAGACAGCGCAACAGAATCCAGCAAATTCTTTGATCCCTCTACAAATGCAGCACAGAATCAATTGCTCACTCTAAATCATGGTAAAGGTAAAAGGGAAAAAAGGACCCCCAAAAACTCAAAGGAGTGAAAACTTACGGTATCACAGCGGCATCAGCTATCTCTGGATGGGACTGAAGCAATTGCACTAGTTCAGCAGGAGCGACCTGCATATATAGTAATTCCAGTTGTTTGCAGAATTCAGTTTATGCTTAATTCTTATTCCTTGATATGCTTCGAACCGAGCCAGAAATTCTGAGATCGATATTACAGAGTTTACCTGATATCCCTTGTATTTGATTAGTTCCTTCAGCCTGTCAACAACGAATAAAAAACCTTCCTCGTCAATATAACAAAGATCACCAGTCCTCAACCAACCATCTGGTTCCAAGGTAGAAGAAGTTGCTCCAGGATCTCCAGCATAACCTGCAGCGACATCACAAAATCTTAGTCTCATTAAGGCTCAAGGCACTAAATAAAAATAAGCAGAGTTTTACTTTTGATCACCGGGCAAAATATTTAAATGCATTCACAGATAAAGTCGTTCATGTGCGTGCTGCGCGGCATGTTCCTAATTGAAATCCAAGGTTTTACCTTTCATTATCGTGGCTCCTCTAATCCAAAGCTCTCCTTGGTGGCCTGGGGGCAAGCTGTCACTTGTATCAGGATCAACAATTTTTGATTCGCAACTGGGTGTCAGCTTTCCTGCAGAGCCCCAACGGCGAATTTCTTCTGGACCATTTGACCGGGACACTGGCCCAGTGGATTCAGATAGCCCATAACCCTTCATTTTATAATAATGAAATGCAGGTTAGCATTTGGAAAAGGCATACCGATCTCATAAAGAGTAAATGTGGATGACTCCTGTAATTTCTAATTGAAACAACATGCTAGCCAATGGTAAACTGTTCGAGAGCTTACTATATTTTCCTTTGAATTTTCAAGTTAAGAAATGAAAATAGTACTCATCTCTGTCAGCCGGGTTGGATGAGACCAATCCTGACCGTTTAATCATATTACTATATCAAAAAAATTATTTTAATTTAAAAAGTTAAAGGAATTGCCAAAATAATTGTATATTATTTTATAACTATAAAAATGAATCATGTGAATGATTATTTGCATTGCATCAACACAGTATTCTTTTAAGAAAACTCTTATTTGTGCACGTGTCAATCTCTGTTAATCCCAACTATGTAAAATGTTGTTATCTATTTTTGACCCTACAAAAAAAATTATGAAAAGAAAAGAAAAATCCAAAAATACAAGAGAATATACATGAAGAGAGCCCAGAAGATTATCCAAGTTAGTGGTGAATGAGCAAAATGACAAGTGGAAAAGTTAGTGACTCCTCGATCCCGACATTCCTCTATGTCGTGCACCCACGTGCGACAGAATGGAAACTTCACAGGGGGAATTTCTTCCTTTTTTTTTACAGTTTTGGACTAGGCTTTATGAGTTTTATGTGGTTTATTTGATTTGATATGTTTAATTTTTCTCATTTGGCTTATTTGTTTAGCATGTTTTATCTTGCCCATGCATATATGTTGGATATGGATGAATGTCTTCTTGCATCACTAGTTTATTTATGATATATTGCTTTAGAATGCACACACATGGAAATTCTAGGTTAGGCGGGGAAGAAGCAACTTATCCTATGACTTTCAATCAGGGTTGAAGTTCGTGAAACCATCCAACTCTTTACTAAGTGCTCGGACCGGTAGTGATTGATATACGCATCATCCCACTATTTACCGAGACCCTATATTACCTTCACGAGGGTAATCACTGGGATAACAAAAGACTCTTTTGAGATTAGATAATGCCTACCTCAATATCTCACATAAAAAGACATTTGTAAGAAGTATATTCCACAAATAAATATTGTTGCATTAAGACTTGTTTAATCCTAAAAAGCATCTTGATTTGCAAGACTTAGGACTGATAACATGGCTACCATTAAATAAATGACCTCTATTAAATATGGGTTGAATTCTGAATCCCTACAGCTATTAGAAGGGGATTTGCCTAAGACTAGATGTTAGTAAATTGTCATCTATAAAAAAAATGAGTTGCTTTGAAAATGACTTGAAGAAACTCATCTCACGCATGAAAAGCATCCATGAGGATGAGTTTTTTAAAAAAATATGGGAGGATAGTGGAAATCACAAAGGTGTTCGTGCAGAATTCAGCAATTAAGGCCTTGATGTATTTTTTGGAGCACCGATGCTTCACTTTTAGGAATATAGACATGTGTCCTACTTTATAAGAATATGGTTTACTGACTGAATACTCTCGAAATCTATACAAAGTCTTCTTCCATCAAAGACGCGATAAAGTTCTAACTAATTGGCTGAATTGATCAAAGTTTCAGATCTCTATAAGATATTATAGAAAAGTGTTATAGGCCTACAATGGAAGATGATCGAAAAGAGAAAGAATGACTTTAGATTTGTTAAAGAAAAGGGCATAATACTTGTTTTAGGAATCTTCATGTTGGTGTTATTTCCAAACCTCATTGGAATAATCAGTTTAAAGGCAGCTATAACTTTTGTTACTGCGACAATACTAGCAAAAAAAATCTTAACACTTAACCATTGCAGGAGGGTTGTTGTACATGTGGCTGATTAGTCATATAAAAACTAAAAGACCGATATTTAACAACTTTTGATGGTTTAATTAAAGACCATTGGAGATAGTTAAAGAAAAAGAATGAAAGGATCTGAGCGAGAAAAACTGGACAGTAAAACTACAAGAAATCCTGCAATGAGAAGTGAAGTGGAAAGCCTAATGGATGAGAGCAACAAATTGCTTGATGGGTTATGGGCAAAGAATATGGGTGCCTCTAATAGGAGTAACTGGATATATCAATTATGCACCTGCTTTGGTTATGAGGCAACTTAAAGGCCTATAAAATAAAAGTTATATACAGTTATATAACTCTTATTTTGATAATCCCCATGTGTAATCTTTACATTATATATTGTATAATTAATGTGCATATTTAATATGCTCTAAAATAATATTAATTTCAAGAAAAAATGATAAAAATTATTGATTAATATATATTAATAAAAATAATAAGTTTTTAAATATTTGAAATTTAATTGATAAAACTTATAGGTTTAAGATTTATCAATTAATATTGAGTATTTTAATTTGAAATTAAATTGAGGGTTTTTTTTAACTAACCTGCCATAGGTCTACCATAGGAAACCTGTCTGCAAATGCCTTGATAACATCCTTTCCTAGCGGAGCTCCACCACAGGCCACCATCTCCAGCGACTTTATATCATACTCATCTACCAAGTCACTCTTCGCCATCGCTACAACCACTGGTGGCGCACATGCCACGTGGGTAATCTTAAACTCCTCCACTCCCCTCAACATCTTCTTCAACTCAAACCGCTCCATCACTACCACAGTTTCGCTTAATGCCACCGATTTGAAAATACTAAAGAACCCAACAACGTGAAAAAGTGGCATTGTATAGAGCATAACAGGAGGTGATTGTCTTTCTAGCTTAGCATATCCTGCTACTACTGTCATTAGGTTCCTGTGAGTCAACATCACTCCTTTGACTCTTCCTGTGGTGCCTAAAGAGAACAGGATCGTAGCCAAATCCGATTGACAGAATTTAACCTTTTTGTTTTCTAGCTGTGCTGTTGTTGTTGCAGGAAACATGGTGAGTATTAGGTCAAACTCAGGCGAGTCCGTGAGAATGGTTCTGTGTTTCAACTTTGGGAGCTTGTGACATATAGCTGATACGGCAAAGGCAATTACCAGTTAGAGAGACTGAATTGGTGTAAAATCTCTGATTCAGTGTTTATGGGATTTGCAGGGGAGACTATTACACCAAGGGAAAGAAGAGAGAAGTAAAGAACGGGGACTTGAATGGAGTTTGGACAGAGAATAAACATAGTGTCATTTTTGGAGAGTTTGGTAACGTTTTGGAGATAGAAGGCTAGGGACTTGACTTGTTTAGTGAAATCTGAGTAGGAAAGTTGTTGGCTTGTGGCTGAGTTGATTAGAGCAATGGCATCAGGCCATAGAGAGTCGGCTTGGCGTGAGAGAGCATATTCAGCTATAGTGAAAGGAGTGTCCTCTAGAGGGAGATGAAGAGGGGG
>Ga0307515_10009361_pt1 | contig 18949 bp, 20 predicted proteins | sample 17_EM_MG_FD_194513 | JGI IMG/M metagenome (GOLD analysis project Ga0307515, IMG submission 194513) | Populus trichocarpa ectomycorrhiza microbial communities from riparian zone in the Pacific Northwest, United States - 17_EM | ecosystem: Host-associated > Plants > Roots > Unclassified | place...
TTTCCGATGGACAGGGGTATAAAAAGATGTTAATTAAATGCCATGACCACCAGTGGTCGGCCGGCTTATGGTAACTTAGCTGGGCACCCCTTCGGGGTGAATGCAAAATGATTACAAACAAACAAACTTCGACATATGTTAAAATCCTATCCACGGCTTTGTCATGTTTGCCAAGGTTCGTCTCTATCAGCAATGCATGTTCATTGTACTGATCCTTGTGTCGTTCTCAGCACCTGCAAAGTTAACACGACGAGGTGGACGCAATTACCTGACGAACTTCTTTTTCACGAGACAATTCGTTCTTTAATTCGTTGATGTGTGCCGAGTGGTCACGATGCTGCTGCCGAAGGGTTGCGTGCAGATCCTCCTGATCCTTCTGGAGTACCGATATGTCCTGAACACACCGTTTGACAGTCTCATAGTCACTTAGTATTGCAGCACTTCTCCTCTTTAGACTCTAGCACACTTACGTCACAGCACTCATCCCTATCTGCCGAGTGCCCCGCCAGCTCCTGGGCGAACTCCTGTTGTTTCTTGTGCAAATCGTTGTTACGAATGCACTGGTCCACGCCCATGTCCCGGTACCCTTCCAGGATTTTTCTAAAAAAGAGAACACTTTCGTCATGGTCGTCGAGACGTTTCTGAAAAGTCTACATCCACTTATTATCACCCTTTCCAATTTTTCAGTTATACACACATACCTCTTCAGCATCCAGAACCCTCTCTTGAACTTGCTCGACTTGCCCCTCCATATTCTTTAGTCGTGTACCGAACGACTTCTGTTGCTGGTCAAGTTCTGAAAGCAGCCTTAATCTAGTTTCGTGCTCTTCGCCCCATTTCTATCTCGAGTCAGTGGGAATGTTTGCCAGGAAGAGGATGTCGACGAGACTAACATCCAATATTTGCTTGACTTCTTCATTTTCAGCATCAACGCTCTTTTTGGCACTAGTGCGGTAGCATGCTAAGGCACGAATTGTAGCCGCTGGAACGAGCGGACGGATGCGAGTGATTGAGAGCGGGATGAAGTTGCGGCGGGTAGTTGCGGCGGTGAAGATAGGTCGGAAAGCCATGGTGCTTGTTAAGCAGAGAAGAAGTAAAAAAAAGAGATAGAAGAGAGTAGAGAGGGAAGTTTATTAAGATATGGGATGGGAAATGTTGGATCGGACGGACTGAAACCCAAAACCTTTTAACTTCGAAGTTTGGGGACAAAATTATGAGTACAGCGACAAGGTTAAGGCAGGGTGCATAAGCAACCAGTAGGCTGCTTTCGCCCCAGAAAACAGCAAAACAATCACCTCTCTTCTCCTGCCATCCACATGCTCTCACTCGCGCCCTCACTGACCACTTTGCGGCCTCAACCTTCCTTCAAACCCCGAAGCTTGATCTTTCGCCAACTTACGTCCAATATCATCGCTACCACAGCCTCGAGCTAAAAATCACCAACGTCCGCCCTCCCACCATTTACATCGTCAACCGCCCCGAACACAAAGTACCAACGTCAACCCTCCCAATATTCACATCACACCAGACTACCTAATGCTCCACCGTCCACACCATGCTCTCTCCTCGCCGCGTCCTATCTCTTCCCATTTTCCACCGCCGCCTCATCCATGACCTCCCCACCACCAACCTTCTCCGCCGCCACCGAATCCAGCAAGAAGTCCTCGGAACCGGTCATCGCCCTGGACCAGATGTCCGTCCCCTTCGTATATCCCCTACACCATACACACTAACAAACCCACAGGATCCCAAACCCTGGCTCGTCCTCGCCAGCGAACTCGAAACCCTCAAGTCCCAGATGGCACGAGAGAGCGGTGTTGAAGAGCTACGGCAGATGTATACCGACCTCTACGAGCCGTTGACGGTGCAGGTTAAGGATTCTGCCGAGTTGAAGAGGGTGGTGGTTGGTGTTGTTGGGGAGTTGAGGGGGAGGGTTGAGAAGCTTGAGGGAAGTGTGGGCGAAGAGTTGAAGGCAAGAGTTGAAGTGTTGGAGGGGACGATTGAGAAGCTGCAGATACAGGGAGGAAGGTGTGGGTGGGTAGAGGAGGGGAGGAAGAAGAGGTCGGGGTGGTTGACGTTCGCACTGTTTTCTTCGTCGGCGCTGTTTTGTGCCGACATTGCGTTAAGGCTGGTGGAGACGCCGGGGAAGAAGGTGGTGGTTGATGGGAAGGCGTTCACATCCTAGTGGCAGGCCGTATCTTTGTTTGTAATCATATTGCATTCGGCCGCTGGCGGCCATGGCATTCAGGCCGTATCTACGCGTGTAATAATTTATTTTGCCGTCTAGTACACTTGGAAATCGCCCTAAGTCCAGCTTGAAATGATTACTTGGTATAAACAAACAAACGCTCCAGCCCAAAAAGAATGCAACCTCCCAACAGAGTAAAAATCGACAGCCTCCCAATAAAAATCGATAACCTCCTAAAATAAAGATCAACGCAGATGTCCACTCACACCGATGCCCGACGCTGGGGTACCAAACACGGTTTCTCACCCTCCCCGCTCCTCTTTACTTCCGCGGCTGGCTCGCTGCTCTGTCTCTCCCATCCACCCCTATCAAACAAAACCAATCCCTCTACTTCACTACCCCTCCTTGTTTCCACGGTTGGCTCAACGCTCTGATTCTCTCCCTCGCTATTCGCTACCCCCACATCCGGCTCATCACTCGGATTCTCCCCCACCCCGCCTCTCTTTGCTTCTGCTACCGGTTTACCACCCTGATTCTTCCTCTCCCTAACTCTCTTTACTTTCACAGCTGGCTCATCACTCTGATTCTCCTCTTCCCTAACCCTCTTTACCCCTACAACGGGCTCATCGTTGTCTATCAGATGTCTCCTTTTCACTGGCGGGCTAGAATGGCTCGGCCCACCGCGCTGATAGCTCTCACCATCCCTCTTTACCCCCATAGCTGCTCTACCGCTCTGTTGTGGTTCCTCCAACGCCTCCCCTTCCTCGCCACTTCCCCGCTTCTGCCTCTCCTTCTGTTCCCTCATATACCTATAAATCTCCATATTCTCCCTATCAATATCCCCATACCACGGATACCTCTTCCTCCACTCTCTATCCCGAGCACGTTCCCACTCCTGCCTCCACTCCTCCCGTCGCTCCAGAACCAACATCCCAATCTCACTCTCACTCTTCTTCTCCTTCTCCAACTCCTCCCTCCACTTCTGATCTAGCACCGCCAACGTAATATGCCGCTCCATCCACAACCGCGCCGACTCAGCCACAAAATGGTTCTGTACGTTACTACACACCTCTCTTCTGACGCTCAGATACTCCTCGATATTGCCGACGCCGTGGAAGCGCGCCGCAAACTCTGCCACCTGACATTTCCCCAGCATGATGAACTCGCCGTTGAGAGCGTGCGGGAGGTGGTCGAGAAGCGTGTCCTCGGGAATCCCATACTCTCGTGCTGCCTGCGACGAGTTGACTTTATTTGCCCATTGAGCGAGGAGCTGGCATTTCCTGCGGTCGCAGCGACGGCAGCACCGTACGGACGAGTCTGCCGAGGACACGCTCTTTGTTGAGGCGTTGCAGAAGCGGCAGCGGCGGTAGGCGTCTGTCAGCCATACCTGCCGATATGTTGGGGCAGCGGCGGAGATGAAGGGCGGGCGGGGAATGGTGGATTTTGCGTTTTGGAGGTGGTTGAAGTTGCTCTGGAGGATGTGGTAGCAATAGGATTCGACGGTGCAGCGGAAGGATCGGGAGACGGCTGAGAGGCGGAGGTAGGGGTGCGAGGCGAGACGTCCGCCGCCAACGGATACTTCGAAGTGGTGAGACAGGATTTGGAAGTGGATATCTGGGGGGAGGGACTCGAGGGTGGTCATTGTGGTGATGTGGTGATGGGGGGATGGAGGAGGAGGGGGGGATTCAGGGGGGTAACCTGGGCAGCTGTTAATATTTAGCGTGTGTCGCTTCGACTAGAGTACCTAGTCGAGAACGGGCACCTCTCCACACTCCACTTAGGAATGCGGGGTCTGTTGGGGGTATAACGTGCGTTGTGGGGCCGATTGGCGAGGCTAGCTCGGCTACTTTGTACTCTTCTCGAACAAGTCTAGTGGAACACTCAAAACCAACGTCAAAATTTCTCGTCAAGTTCTGCAAGTGTATGACACCCTAATCCAACTCCACGCAAAAAATGTCCCACACCCTAAAACTAGCGGTAGGGTTTTTTCTTTCGGCACCCCCTACAAGAACTAAGAGATAAAATGAGAATGTCAACTTACGATCGCACCGTAGGGCGACCCTCCTCGACAGGGTATGTACTTTCGAGATATGTGCGGGTAACGGAGCCCCACAGCTGCAGTCTTACACCGTCCGAGAGGCCACGACGTCTGGTGAGGCGGCAAAGCGGGGCGGCCCAGCATAACATCGCATATTGGTCTGGTGTAGCATGGCATAGCTTTTAGATATAGACATGTTTTCCAAATGCCACAAATCGACGCGCAGCCATCGTGATTTATTTGGAAATTCGAACCTCGTGGAAGGTAGACCTGGTCGTCACGATCGTCAATTGCCGTTTGGAGGTGCAGCTTATCGCTAAGGTCCATACCTACCTAGTCGGTCAAAATTTTGGCGGATCTAGGGCTGAGTTGTAGCCCTAATCAGTCGATCACGCCGCTAAAAACTTTTGACCGTCTAAGTAGACGTGGCCTGGCCGACTACAGACTATCGCTATTTGGTTGGTGGCTCTGGTGTGAAGAAATCCAGAGGTAAACTAACAACCGACGAGGATTCCGGTGTCGGGTGTAATTTTGCTAGCTAAACTTATGGACTGAATGTCCGGAGGGACATTTCGGGGTCTCGAATCATGTAGATCTCGCAACTCCATTAAAGCCTCCTCAGTATATTCCGACCGATGGGCGAATCCGTCAGCTCGCAAGATTTGAAGGACGGTTCGCGAGATATTAGCCAGTTCACAAACTGCAGGAAGGGCTCACAAACTAGTTATTTTATACGATCATTGTTCAGACTAGTACTGCCCCTCCGAAATCCCAAATTTTTCAAACTACCCTCTGTGCTCAGACCTTGACTCAGAGTTAGTTTAAGTGATGGAGCTCCTTTGTTCCCGTATGTTCTTCTCTCCAGCTTCCAGTTAACACTCCGGATACCAGTCTTTTTCTCTCGTGCAATCATAAAAGGAATTACCATCTACCAGAATGAACAGCATATACATTCGCCACGCCGTAGCTCAAGCCTCAGCCTTGGGTCAGTCCGGGCCCCTTGGATGCTACTGATGTAGTAGTTCCGCTTGCTGGATGACTGAGCTTCCACCCACCAGCGCTCCAAGAGGCGCCCCAGCAACAAGTTGAAGAGGAAAGGTGATGGACATCGCAACCTCGGAAACTTTAGGTTAGAAAGCCATTTTCAACGTAGGGAGGACTCAGAAGATGAAGGGTAGATTGAATAATTTGAGACTTCGGAGAGGCGGTCTGAATAATAACCGTATTTTATACGAACTCAAAAGCACGAGATGTATTATGAGTATGCGCTACCACCTTCTCTCGCTTTATGTCCCTCTCTACAAGCTGATATCCATGTTCTATCCACTCTCAGCAGCCCATATTGACATACCAGTATCGGTAAGGCACTACTTTACTGTATTCTTGTTCTCCAAGAGAGGAATCTGTCCACTTATGCAGTAGTTATCAGGGCTGCAGTTGTGTCCGCATACAGTCGACCTCCCTGCCATCCACTAGGTATAAAGCATTTAGTAAGATTTCGTATTGTCCTCTGGGTTCGTATTGTCTGTGGGGATCTAGAACAGCCTGAAGATCGCGAACCAATCCATCCAGTTCCTGTACTGGCAACGGATGTGTAGCGGTCGCAACATATGCATATTCACTGTCAGGGAGCAGGGAAGAAGAGTAAATAAAGGACTGATAGCTGTTTCGGAAGGGAGGGATTTGAGGTTTGGGCCGTCTACGTTAGGGGTACGTCAAAATTTGAACCGTATAAAACACCCTTCCCTGTTTCCTCCGTGCCCTTTTTGATTGGTTGCCCCCCTCACTTTGAATTGTAGGCGTCCCGCTACAGTGCCGGCTTTGATTGTCGGATTTGCTGCATCAACACCAAGTTTCGGTGTCGGTGTCGGAATTTGTTGGTATTGATAATGAGACTGCGGGTGGTGGCAGCGTAGCGAGAAGGGGGCCGCAAGCCGCTACGGGCTATAGACAGCGGGACGGCGGACGGATCTATCATACGGCCGTGCTCGCTACGGTATGTCTGCACTAATTGCGAACCCGAGTCGTCCATCTGTCACATTGTCGAACCCTCCTTCCTCTTTCTGAGGTATCTGCACCATAAATATACATCCCTTCATCCTAAACCACCATCTCCGGCTCATATCGATTCGCTGCCCCAAACAATACCAGCAACACACATACCACGGACAATGGCTTAGGGCTGTCCGGCGGAGAGGGGCATACGCCACCATACTAAGTACGAGTGATTGCGAGCTGAGGCATAAGCACGCGCGTGTTGCTAAAATTATTTGAGTATTAAGTTTATGTAGGGTTATACTTAAGTACTAAGTACATAATTGAAGTAAAAGCTATTGGCCTCCATGTTTGCTACTTCCTCCTTTCTTCTTCCTTCCATCTACCTACCGTTCGCGTCTTCTACTCACTTTTACTTGAGTACCCCCCTACTAAGGCCAAACAAGCGCTGGAAAATTTGCAGGCTGAGAATATGTACTCTCTAGAGGAGATCAATGATCTTCCACCACGCTTTGAACTGCCTACCATTCCGGTCAACAGCTTCTTAATGTGCACTACTCAACAAGGTCCAGCCAAGCGCAGGGTAATGACTGGTACAGAGATTACGGAAAGGGCTGCTAGATAAAATACTGACATCCAGAACTGGACTCGCAATGTATGTCTCTCCCCTCGTGAACTGATCTTGGACTGGCTCGGTGTATAGTAGGCCACCGTAGAAGTTCCAGAAACCACAAATACCAGCAGGGGTTCTGGAAGTCTCGCCGAAGGGAAACCTGGGGCTGACATGGAAGAGGTTAACGACTCTGGGTAACTTTTAGTGGCTGCAGGATGCAGAATATGTCATTTGGTAGCTGTGATAAATTGATGTTGCATTCCAGTTGTAGGAGGCAGATACCGAGTGCCCGCAGTAATATGGTGGCGCATGCCCGCCGCTCCCCCGCCGAGCAGACATACATTGACTGCCCCTAGCCACGGCCTGGTTTGTTAGCCAAGTAGTTCAGTCATCTGTCATTCGAGCGGTGTGGTAATATACCAGATAGTGTATGTACAAGTAACATGTTTTCGACCGCTCCGCCTCTGCCCGTCCCCGACTCCCGACTCTGAAACCAAAGTTTAGACAGGTTTGTTGATCTCGGTACAGTAGCCTGAAATGGTAGGAGTATTAGCAACCCCAACCCTACCCATCATTTGGGGTTTCTGCACGGTAAAAAGCGCAATAAAGCGCGCGTATTAAAAGCCTTAAAATAAATTGACTTTTTCAATTTATCATTTCGCGCATCCCTTGTACTGTGGGGGGTGTGCAATAGAGAGTGTGCGCCGCCCCGAACAAATCTAAGTGAGAATTCTCACTCTTTACCACGCAGATCTATAGTTGATCATACTGTTAATTGACTAAATGGGCTAGAATTCTCAACGTTTTGGGTTTTGGATTTGCCTGGGTTCTCGAATGGCTGTGGGGATTGATGCATGCATCTACCTGGGGGTTTGAAGACGTAACAATACAGTATACTTTAGAGGTGCCTTAACATCGCTGCTACTACACCCTCATAACAGTGATAAAATCGGATAAGTAACCAGCCGTCATATTCGACAGCCTGATATGATTTGCAGGCCCCAGAAAGATCTACCCGGCGGGGGATATGGGTGTATCACAAAGTATGTACTATCGATGCATAAGCGCAGCAGTAATGCTGGGGAACTTGGGGAGGGCATGCCGGGGGGAGGGCAATAAGGGTTGCCGCATGCTGCACCGTTTTATGCTGTGTATTTCTTCGTTGATGGTGTATATATAAATCCCGAGAGAGAACCCCTTTCTGCCAGCCCAATATTCTGCAAAGTACCCTTCAAATCAACTAAACAACATGTCTCCGGACAGTTTCCAGAGTGAGCGCCGAGTATTTTCAATGAGAACTGGATATTCGATTTGCTTACATTGAATGAGCAGTTCCCAATGTGCGTTCTGTGCGTTCTGTGCAGTCTTCACATTCAACAACTCTGAATGCTCGTCGAGCGCTAACCAAAATCGACCTCCGAATCATTCCCATCCTCTCCTTGATGTCACTCTTCTCGATCCTGGACCGAGTCAACATCGGGAACGCAGCGGTATTTGGGATCAGCAAGGACCTTGGAATGAAGGGCCAACAGTATAATGTTGCGCTGTGTATATTCTTCGTCCCTTACGTTTTGTTTGAGGTGTGCTACAGCTATTCCTTCACTTGCTGGGTAACATAGGCTGATCTTGCAAAGATTCCGTCAAACATTCTGGTTTGTGAACTTCTGGTCGGTGTGTTTGTCCATGCACTATGTACTGAATTACGCAATAGCTCAGGCGATTCCAACCTCACCGCTGGATCAGCTTTAACGTCTGTATGTTCGCGCTTGTCACGATTCTGCAAGGATTCGTGAAAAGCTACTTCGGGCTTCTAACGACTCGGTTCTTTCTCGGCCTGTTCGAGGCTGGGTTTTTTCCGTAGGCCTCTCTCCATGCAATTGTAGAACATACACCGACTGATGCCTACAGGGGATGCTACTATCTCAGTAAGTTCATGTCAGAGGGCTATATCGAGAGTTGCAAATTAATATGGGCACCCTATAGTTTCAATGTGGTACAAACGAGACGAATGCCAAAAGCGCATTACTTTCTTCTTTTCTTCGTCGGTGTTGGCAATTGCGTTTGGGGGCTTGTTAGCCAGTGCCATTGAGAAAATGGAGGGATATAAGGGATTGAGTGCCTGGCGATGGATGTTCATCCTGGTTAGCTAGCTGCGTCCCTCTCACATGCAGGATTACTGATGGACGTCAAGGAGGGCGCAATGACATTTGTTGTTGCAAGCAGTGGGTGCGTGTGCCCGCCCTTTTGGGGGCAGTTGGATTAACGTTTTTCCACGCAGATACTTCTTGATACCAGATTTTCCGGAAGATACCACATGGCTCACTCACGAGGAGAAGGAATGGGTCCAGAACCGGTTACAGGAAGATGTAGGGAAGAGCGGCCTGGAGCAGCCGATAAAGATACGGGATTTGAAGGTAATATTCACGGACTACAAGGTATGTACCGCTCACTACCGCCTCAAGCCCTCCGTTACTGATAAGTGCCATGCGCAAGTTCATTCTCGGAGCGTTGATGTACTTCTCGCTGACAGTCCCCGCATACTCATACGCCTATTTCGGGCCCACGATCCTCCGGGGCTGGAACTACTCTGGTCAGTTATCCTGCCCCTCCCTCCTCATAAGTAATTAACATAGCTCGCTGGGGAAGTAACACAAGCCCAACTCCGTGGCGTCCCGATCGCATCCGTAGGTTGGGTCGCTTCAATGGTACTTGCCACGGCATCCGATCACTTCTTCCACCGCTACTTCTTCATCTTCGCCTGCTGCATGAGCACAATTCTCGGCTTCATTCTTATAATGACCACACACTCCCACCCTGGCGCACAATATGGCGCTCTATTCCTCATCGTTAGCGGTTTCATTCCCTTCATCCCTCGCTCCCTCTCTTTCTTCTCCTAACGAACTCAATAGGTATCGTATCAGCTGTCCCGATAACCGTATGCTACTTCCAGACGAATCTCAGGGGCCACACAAACCGGGCGATCGGCAGCGGGTTCCAGGTCTCGTTCGGGAACACCGGCGGCGTTATTGCAGCGTTTTTGTTTATGGCAAAGGATGGCCCATATTATGTGTCCGGGTATGCGATATGTATGGGGTTTTCCGTGCTGGCGCTGGCGTCGGCTACGGTGTATGCGTTGGGGATTATGAGGGAGAATAGAATCAGAGAAGAAGGGCAGGGTGGAGAGGGAGTAATGGATACGGAGAAGAGTTTTAGGTATGTTATTTAGAGGGGGAGCTTTGCGGTTAAGTGGGGACAGAACGTTCTTTGGGGAATTGAGATTCTGGAACTTGCGCGTGGGACTAAGAACAGAGAAAAAATTGGCCGGTTTTACTATTGTTTAATGCATATATATGCTGTGTCTACGAATAGTCAATTCGTAGCCACTTCGATACAGTCAACTTTCACTGCCACATCTAAGAAGGCCTAAAACATAATTGAAAGATTTTGAGAGATACACAGGTTTTGTTGTGCCAGTGCGGTGTTGCAATCAGCATTTTATACTTTTCCTACCCAGCAAAGATTTGGATGACCGATCCTGATGTTTGCATATTCGGTTAGACTAACTCTATCCTAAGTAGTATTAGTTTGCCCTGTAAAAGAAAAATGATCAAAAGCCACCTCTATAAACCGGATGAATTTGATACTGGCCTTTGAAAATATTAGCTTAATTTCAATCTGTAGAGTTGCAATATTGCCATTATTCTAGACTGTCCTCGGAAAGTTGACTGACGCGAAGTGACTGCGAATTAACTGTTCGGAGACAGGGCGTAATGCATATGACGGTGGATCATGGATGACGGATGATGATCGGTGCGAAATGTTGCGTAACACAACCCTGGGAGAGAAATCTAGAGAGGTAATACAGATTCTTTTTTGAGTTGAATTGTGATGCTTGAGAGCTAATACTCTATTCATCCGGTGGAGCTGTCACGAATTGCTAGAAGAGAGGAACGAGTGACCACCTGTGCTCCTCGTAGTCTCTTTCACCTCAACGTACTTAACCCAAGTATCCACCATCTCATCTACAAAACCCCCCCCACAATCTCTTTAACCTCGATCCACTCTCCCCCCTCCCCCTTTTCCCCCGCCCACTTAACCCTTTCCTCCTTTTCTACCACATTATTCCACCTCTCCCCCTCCCCGCCCTGCCCAACCCAAACTCTCTCCCCCAGCTCTAAGGAGTCAAATTCAACATCTACATGAAACATATCAACAACCTCAATCTTCCCCCTAACCTCTCTCAGCAACCACTTATTCGTCTCACTCTCTATCCAGCGTTGGTGGTGCGCGAGATCGTCCCAGTGGCCGAAGAGGTATAGTTCTAGCTCTGAGTCTGTGCGGTGGTACAGACGGAAGGGTTTTCCGGACGCGGTGGAGAGATGATTGATGATTGTTGGGAGGAAGGAGGATATGGAAGAGGTTGGGGGGAGCAGACGTAAGTGGGCGACTTCTGTTAATGGCATGGTGGGTAGTGGGTGATAGATGATGGGTGTGATGGTAGATGTGATGATGAATGTGATGAATGCGATGAATGCGATGAATGCGATGAATGATGAATGTGATGAATGTGATGGATGTGATGGATTTAATGAAGATGGAGATGATGGGGAGGGATGAGTGGGGTTTTATAAGAACGGGAGATTGGCCGAGATGAGGTAAGATGGTGGGAGTGCGAGTCATGTGGGCTCGTATCCATATCTGGGTGGCTCCGCGTATAGATACGAGTCCCCCTGTTTTGCATGCGTACTCCATCAATTCGTTATAAGACAAACGTATCATGTATCATGTATCATGATTGAATTAAAATTCTTGGACAAAGTCCATCTGGGTATTGAAATCCCTTGATACAGATGTTTTGCTATTGCTATTGCTTGAGATGTGTCCTCTGGCTGTTGGGGATATGCCCCCTAGACATTCCTCCTCTCAACCTTCGGAATACAAGCCCAAAGAATTGCCATCCCCGCAAGCAACGACACCAATATCGGCTGTAGCACTTGTACACCTGATCTTGCCGCCACGGCTCCTGTCAAGAACGGAAATGCCGCACTGCCCGCCTGTCCCGTTGTTGACATGAACCCAATCGCTGCAACATGCAGCTCTCTTGGGAGGAGTTTTGTGGCCACGTTGATGCCAGTAGGAAAGAACTACATGTTTAAATTAAGTCAGTGGCGGTTCTGAAACTTCCACACCGAGCTGGAGAACTCACAGGCCCAATGAAGAACCCCAACAAGCTGATCATAACCGCATTCGCAATAATACTTGGCACGAACCAGAACACCAGCTGCACGGCGAGCGCTATCAGGAGGTACACAAATATCATCCGCCTCTCACCAAGACGGAACGTGATATCCGCCAACAGTATCCTCCCCAGGGTCAACCCTCCCCAGAAGCCCGACGCAACATATCCCACCTGCCCCGCCTTGCCACCACGGACGCGGATCAGGAACTCAACCACCCACCCTGGCCTCTACGTTAGCTCTACCTCAAACTGAGTAAGTATGGGCAACAAACCACCTGCAGTGACCTCAGCCCCAACATACAAAAAGAAGAACGCGCTCAGAATCAGCACAGTCTTATTCGTAACTGTCCTCTTAAAATCCTTATTCGCCGTCTCTTTCGCGCCTGCTACACCTCTGCCCATACTCTTTCGGAACGCCCACGCAATAATCCCCACATTCACCGCAGCAATACCCAAGAGGATGGAGTAGAAGTAATGCCAATACGGCGTTCTGCTTGCAATATTCGTAGCCATGAGCGGGGAGATCAACGCGCCGACGCCGTAGAGCGCATGCAGCACCCCTAGCCAGCGATGAGCATCATTAACACCACCGACAAACGAGTTTGCCTGTGCGTCCTGGTACGCAATCCCTACCCCAGCGAGGAAGTACGTGATGACGAATAACGGGAACGGTGGCTTCCACAGCTGCAGCGCGTGAGCGAGCATCTGTAGCGTTGAACCCAGCAGCATTACCCCACCTGTGCCGATCCGCGCAGTAAGATGTATGTTTGTAAATGCTGCTACCGTCCACCCTGCAAAGTTGAAGAGGTATACTAGCGCGACAAAGAGGAGACCAATGTTGTAGGCCGGCTGGAGATAAGGGACCAGCGCGCCCGTGGAGGCGTCGTTGACCCCCGCGAGGAAGGTCGCGAAGTTCATGGCCAGCAGTTGAAGCTTGACCGTCGAGACGTCGGGCCGAGTGAATACGGTTGCACCCTCGGGTGGCTCGTCACCGGTGGTTCGTTCTTCATCGGAGTTGCGATGGTGAGAGGAGGGGGTGGAAATTGAAGGTCTTGAGGTCTTGAGGGTGGAGAGCTCGATTGCCTCTGTTGGTGCAGGGATGGTGACGGTGGCCGTAGTGGAACCAGAGGCCATCTTAAAGTATCGCAATTCGCTCAATTGACTGAACAGGAATGAGAAAAAAACCAGTTACTTATACTCTTCATCGCACGAAAATACATGACATAGTGGCGGCATATCTGCATGGAGAGGGTGGTGGGGCTTCTCGTATTTTAGTGTTCCGAAATTCGACCGACGCCTATACCAGCCATTTACAGGCTGAAGGGAGACAATGACTAGTTTAATCATATACGCCAAACTGCACCTTGCATCTGCACACGTTTCAAGATTTCCCCTAGTGAGTCACGAAGAGTGCCATTGCAAATGAACATCTATTGATTCCTTCCTCGTATCCACCTCATGTCCCCATGATAATATATATGTACACCGACGTCCCCACAACCAACGTCGTCTTTGGTACAGCACTGAGGGGAGAGTAGAGCTTCGCGACTAAACCAACCCAAAGTGAATGATGCAATCGCATGCCAAAAGAAATACAAATAAGAAAACTCGTAAAATACACCTATGGAAACCTGCACGCCTAGAAAGCAAGAGAACCCAACACAATATCGTTTCACCAATGCTAGACTTTTAGTTTAGAACCCAGGCATACCTCCCATTCCACCCATTCCACCCATTCCACCCATTCCTCCCACTGGCCTAATAACAGGATTAGAAGGATGTTTAAAATAGAAGAGACATGGAGTACTTACCCAGCTGGTCCCTTCTCCTCAGGTGCCTCCACAATAGTACATTCCGTGGTGCCTAACAAACTGGCAACACCGGCGGCATCCGTAATGGCAGTCCGGACAACCTTGAAAGGATCCAAGATACCAGCCGCAATCATATCAACGTACTCTCCCTTGGAGGAATCGTAACCCTTGTTAAAATCATCACCGAATTCATCCGTCAACTTTCCAACAACGACGCTTCCCTCACCACCGGCATTCTCGACAATGGTCCGTGCAGGCTTAGTGATGGCGGACTTAACGATACTAATACCGAGCTGCTGGTCAAAGTTGGAAACCTTCACGCTGTTGAGGGCGTTCTTGGATGCCTTGAGAAGAGCAGTTCCTCCTCCGGGTAGAATACCCTCCTCGACGGCAGCGCGAGTAGCGTTAAGAGCATCGACGAAGCGGTCCTTCTTCTCACCGACCTCAACCTCAGAGCTACCACCAACCTTGATGACGGCGACACCACCGGAGAGCTTGGCGAGACGCTCAGCGAGCTTCTCCTTCTCGTACTCAGAGGTGGCGGGGTCGGTCATGACACCACGGATCTGCTCGCAACGCTGGGAAATCATATCCTTAGAACCATCGCCATTGAGAATGATGGTGTCCTCCTTGGTGATAGTAACAGCGCCGGTTGAACCGAGCATGTCGGGGGTGAGTTTGTCGAGCTTGACGTCAATCTCATCGGTGAAAACGGTACCGTTGGTGAGAACAGCAAGATCGCCGAGAATAGACTTGCGGTTGTCGCCAAAGCCGGGAGCCTTAACGGCAGCAACCTGAAGCTGACCACGGAGCTTGTTGAGGATACAGACGGCGAGAGCCTCACCCTCAATGTCCTCGGCAATGATGATCAAGGGGCGACGCTGCTGGGTGGAGATCTCCAGGGCAGGGATGATGTCCTGGACAGCCGAGATCTTCTTTTCGCTGAGGAGGATAAGAGGTTTCTCGAACTCAACCTTCTGAGACTTGGCATCGGTGATGAAGTAAGGCGATACGAAACCGCGGTCGAACTTCATTCCCTCAGTGATCTCCAACTCATCCTCAGTGGTCTTACCCTCCTTGACGGTAATGACACCCTCTTTTCCAACCTTCTCCATGGCGTTGGCAATCAACTTTCCAATGTGGCTGTCACCATTGGCAGAAATGGTGGCAACCTGTGCAACTTCTGCAGACGTGGTAATATCACGCTTGTTGGCCTGGATGTATTCGACGACAGCCTCGACAGCAGCCTGGGTACCGCGGCGAAGATCCATGGGGTTGCATCCGGCGGCCACATTCTTGACAGTCTCGGTGAAGATGGCACGGGCAAGAACAGTGGCAGTCGTAGTTCCATCTCCAGCGACGTCGTTTGTCTTGGAAGCAACATCTTGCAGCAAACGAGCACCGAGGTTCTCAAACTTGTCTTTCAGTGTAACGGCCTTTGCAACAGTAACACCGTCTGCACAAACTATCAGCCACTTGTCCAAATGGGCAAAAATGGTACAACTAAGGTCTCACCCTTTGTAATCTTGGGACTGCCGTATGGTGACTCAATCAAAACATTCCGTCCCTTAGGTCCTAATGTAACAGTGACAGCCCTTGCCAACATATCGACACCGTTCAGAAGGGCCTGTCGTCCTTCCACACCGAACTTCAATTCCTACAATTAGATGAAGGCAATCAGTATTCATGACCCGCCCAAAGATCGACAGTGGAGGCATACCTTGTGGGCATACCCTCGGGACTGTGTGTAACCCGGTAGAGAGGCAAGAGGCCTGAGCGAGGAGAACGATGGACGAGCCTTAGCGGCGGAGGTAAGAGCTCGCTGCATTGTGGCTATTATTATTCGAATGTATGCTGAGAAGATAAGAGAGTAGTCAAGAGCTGTAAGCAATCGCTGACAGAGATGTGTTGAGAGAAAGAAATCCAGATATGAGATGGAATTGAGGAAGAGTGAGGGTGAATGGAGAAACGGTGATGAGATGAAGCGAGAGGGAAAAAATATCGGCACTTCTAGTTGCAGTTAGAAACCCTTCGTCGCAGAAACCTCCAGAAGGTAGAATACGCTAAACCCGACTCGTTCGGTTAATGACCACGCAACCGAGACAAAGGCATTGTTGGCGGAAGCATCTGATAGCGATAATCTCATCTTATCTTCGATAATAAGACAATGTGCCTGAAAGGTGGCCTACGTAAGATGTCCGCTGGTGGCACAGTGGCCAGCGGAAATGAAAGGTCCTGTCAACAGTGTCATCGAATCACGCCGTCTGCTGAGCTCTGATAGGTCTCGTCTGACAGTTTTCCGCAAGGGAAACGCGGCTGATGATGTTGGCTGGGTGGCTAAGTCGCAAATGGCTACCCCGCCAACCAGCGAAACAAACGAAACAAGTGCACCACTACTGATTCCCCTCACCTCATCCATCCATCCCCTGAGTCCAAACAACCAAACTCCCCCCATCACAACAACTCCATAAAAGGTCAATATCCTCCCGTCACTAACTCCTTCCTGTACGTTTCCCTCCCCCAAAATCAACAGCTATCGTCTTCACGCTTCCACTCGCCGTTCTCCATAACCCCGCAGCATCTTTCTCTAACACTTCAAGACAGATCCCTCGCCAGCTTTTTGCTTTTATCTATTCCAAAATGGTAAGTTTCTATTGACTCTGAGTTTAAACCTCAGGTGGACCTAGCTAACACTGCCAACTCATAGTCTCGTTCCGGGTAATTATTTCCACCGTACTCTCCGCATCGCCGGTCGATGCAGAGATCTGTGCTTCAACGGTTTGACCGATGGATGCTAACTGGGTTCCTTTTACAGTGTCGGCCTCGCCGCTGAGTGCGTCCCTGCCTTCGAAGAACTCAAGCTGGGGAAGAAGTCCAAATACATCATCTACAAACTAAGCGACGACAAGAAGTCTATCGTCGTCGAAAAGACTAGCGAAAACGTCGATTACGACACCTTTTTGGCCGAACTGCCCGAGAACGACTGTCGGTACGCCATCTACGACTTTGAGTACGAATTGGGTGCTGGTGAGGGCAAGAGGTATGTTTTTTGCATCAGTCTCGTTATGGGTAATGGTTGGGTGTTGCAGGAGCTAGGCATAGCTATGTTTTATTGTTGAAGCCATTCATGAAGTTTCAGCTATTATGCCTTGAATTCTGTTGCTTTGCGATGGTGATGTGTTGTAGTTAACCTCTCGTCAACAGGTCGAAGATTTGCTTCTACACTTGGTCGCCTGATAATGCCCCCGTCAGAGTAAGAGCTCCCAGCTTAACCTTTCCGTACACGTAATTCTAACGCGACCCGCTAGGCCAAGATGATCTACTCCTCATCCAAAGACGCTCTTCGCCGTGCCCTGGCCGGTATCCACGCCGAAGTCCAGGGCACCGACTTCAGCGAGGTTGCCCACGAGACTGTTCTTGAGAAGGTCAGCAAGGGAGCCGGAAACCGCTAAATTCAGAGAGATTGAGCTTGATTTCCGCCACTGGATTTTGCTTTCTTTGTTCGGGATGTTAGCGATTCGGTGGAATGGTTGCGGTTCGTCTTGAATAAAAGTAAACGGGGATATGATGGCAAATGAAGCTTTGTTGCTGTGGGTCCTGAATACTTGCTTGCCCACTTAGTACCTACTTAGTATATGTTTCTGGTGTATTGATTGATTGTTTGATTGCTGTGCGGTCCGCTGAGAAGGTGGTTAGGCGGGGCTTTTTGAATTGTTCGTTGGCAGAGAGTGGTCAGTATTGTTTTTTGACAGCTGTCTTTTTGACTGTCTTGCGCATAGATTTGCGACATTGGGGTGCGTATCGCGATAGTTATTCCGGGGGTTCTTCATTTCTATTTGTTGCACGTGTGGGTTATGGTGAAGATGACCAGCATGAGGATCTCGAATTCGGGTTTTAGTGACCGGGTAACTTCTTGGCCTTCCTTATTCGGCTTGGTCTCTACGTCCTTCTTCGGACCCTCGCTCCCGTCTCTAACCAACCAACCGCTTCAACCTTAACATTCAACCACCCAACCTCCATCTTTTTCTCACACTCCTCCATCACCATCATCACAAACTAGCTTCTTCGCAACTGAAATCATTCCAGACCGTCACGAATCAGCTTTCACGCGACCCACGAATAAAAACAAAACAAAACAACACCTAAGCGCCTAACAACACGCGACGCGCACAAGTTAAATAAACGCTCGTCGGAAAACAAATCGCGAACGTAATGTCTGGTGGCAAGGGAAAATCTCATGGCGGAAAGGCTGGCCATAAGGCTGGTGCTGAGGGGAGGACGCAGGTCTCACACTCGGCTAAGGCGGGGTTGCAGGTTGGTTTTTCCTCCATCGGCGGTAGTGCTTTTGATGCACGCCGCTTCGGTTTTTCTCTGTGCGGTATATATGCGATTGACTTTCTCAAATACTCCTAGTGCCGTTGTGCTTGATGGCGTACCTGCAGCTACAGACAAACTCAATTTCATGAGATTCATCGTTGCTTTGTCTTCCGTTTGCAAGAGATAAATATGAGTCATTCAGTACATTTCAAATCGCTAATACGGTGCTTCGTATAGTTTCCTTGCGGCCGTGTCAAGCGCTTCCTGAAGAACAACACTCAGAACAAGATGCGTGTCGGTGCGAAGGGTACAGTCCTCCCATTCACCCATATTTACTACCATCGCATCCCTAACTCTCCTCGCAGCCGCTGTCTATGTCACCGCCGTCCTCGAATACCTCACTGCTGAAGTCCTCGAACTTGCTGGAAACGCGGCTAAGGATTTGAAGGTCAAACGTATCACGCCCCGCCACCTACAGCTCGCAATCCGTGGCGATGAAGAGCTCGATACTCTCATTCGCGCCACCATCGCCTTCGGAGGTGTTTTGCCGCACATCAACCGCGCGCTTCTCTTGAAGGTGGAGCAGAAGAAGAAGGGCAGCTCAAGCAAGGCATAGATCTCGGTTCTCCTGTGCTTTTCCTACCGACAACTTCAGTCTCCTTGAGTCAGCTGCAGCTTAGAACGGGGTCGAATAAAACGCGCTTCATCGAATTTTTATGCTCTCCCCACCTTTCCCGTTTGTTTATTT
>Ga0307515_10009363_pt1 | contig 18948 bp, 15 predicted proteins | sample 17_EM_MG_FD_194513 | JGI IMG/M metagenome (GOLD analysis project Ga0307515, IMG submission 194513) | Populus trichocarpa ectomycorrhiza microbial communities from riparian zone in the Pacific Northwest, United States - 17_EM | ecosystem: Host-associated > Plants > Roots > Unclassified | place...
GTATATTTGGCGCCATCGAGATATATTTCCCCCATTAAAAGACCGATCCAGTAAAAAAATACCCTAAACCTGGACACTGTGCTGGACTGGTCCAAATCAGTCCAGGCCAGTTCAGTCCAGGTCCAGAGAAAGTGGGGATTGGTCCGATCCCGGTCCAAAAATTACTCGGACTGGATTGGACTGGACTTGGACGGGCCCGGTCTGGACTGGTTCAATGCTGGACTGGTGGAATCATTGTCTAAGGGAGTTGCACTAAACCATTGAACCACTCCGGGCATATTGCAGAATTATTCAACCTATCCATCGGGTCCAATCCAACTTGTAAAGTAGATTTTCAGTGCGGTGCCAAACACCTCTAGTGAACAAGTTTGTTTCGATCGCAAAGTGTACCAACCTAGGTACACATATGAAGCAGGCATAACTTCTCACAATTTCACCCCCCGGTGTCTAGTTGATATTAAATCTAGTAGTGGATTTTTAGGCACCTGATACACGGTCAAGCAACTCTAACGTGATAAAACCAATATTCATTGTACTCCTAGGCAGCCGAGAGGCGGCCCCCCGCCTGCTCATAGATGTTGATACACTGACTTGCGTTTCAGTTAGGTATACCGTAATGATACTCAGCTCCAGGTTCGAGCCGAGGCTATTCTAACGTGATAGATGAAATTGCTACTCTCTGATACTGGATTGTGGCACGTGGTAAACTTTGGAGCGTGCGTGGGGAAGAGGAGCTCGGCGTTGGTGAGGATTTGAAGGCGGTAAAAGGTACGTTCGGGCATTACTTGTGGTTGTGGTGGTAGAGGCAATGGCTACAGTCGTGGTGAGTGGGGGAAAGAGGGAGAAAGGATGCTGGCGTACACAGTATGTTGGTTTTTGGCTAATTAAAATAACGGTGGCTATTGTTACACGGTGCCCTGACCAGGTCGCCTTTTCCTCACAAAAGCCACACTACGGAGGCCATTAAAGACCTACCCCGCCTGGCGCTTAGCGAGTAAGCAACTTCTTAGGCTAGTGACTTTGGTTAACAATAGTTGAGCCATTAACCACACTGTAGGCCACCATACCTTTTCTCGTGGCGTACATCGTGAATTTCACCAGGTCACTTTTAAAGGCATTTTGCCCGATGGACTAACAATTAAATAGTCAAGGCTCGTTGCTTTTGACTGTACGCTAAGTTCAGCAAAATGCTAGGCTTGACGGGCTATTTTCGCTTGCCTGGGCTCGTCGTGAAAGCACTCTCTCCCAGTGCACTCGAGTACCGTCTCCAAGTCCACCTATCTCCAAGTGCACTTTAGCACCGTTCCTCAGCTAGCTCCCGATAAAATCAGAGTCGCTGTCGATAGATAGATATATACATAGAGAATATCGTACTGCCGTATACGCAATCGTGCCCAGTGTAGATTTGAAACAAGATCCATTGTACATTATACGGTGCGAAAGGAGGCTGGCTGGGAATGGAGAAGCACTGCGAAAGGCTGCGAAAGGGTACCACGACAGTAGAGGAAAGCTAGAAATTTCACGGTGTTTTTTAAAATTCGCGCGAACTTTGAATAATGAAGCAATTTCTACGATGGAACTCCACCTGTCGCAACATATGGTGGTGGCTGTATGGCTTGAGCAGTTGCTAACAAAGTTATGGTGGCACCCTGTACGGTTCATGGCTTGAGTAATTGTTAATTAAAATTACAGTGGCTCGAGATATGGTGCATCAGGTCCCAAACCTGTAAATCAGACATTTGCGGAGGGCTGGCGAATGGGCTAGATGAAAGTCTAAACTTCATTTAACGAACAACTCAAACTTTATCTTGCACATCACTAATGGCCAAAAGATAGTGAATAATAATCCATGGGCCGAATTTTGCTTGTGGTTGTGGTCATTAGGTGTTTACTTGGTGAGTGGGATAAGTCCCCTTGGCCAAGGGGACAACTTGGTCGGTGGGGTAGAACATATATTACATTAAAAGTAGATAAACTTGGGGGAGGGCAACATGGGGTTGAGAGGCGGTGGGTGGATGAATGGTTGTTTAGACAGATTTTGTCGGAGTCTATGCTGCTTGGACAGATTTTTGAGGATGTTTCCGCATTGTTTACTATTCCTAGAAGGATATACCTCACCGAAGGTATGTGTTCAGCTATTGAGGATGCCAGCATTGCTGACAGGTTGACGTTAGAGGCGAGTGAGTGTTCTTCAGAGGTTGAGGGCTTGGATGTCGAAGGAGCCGGGGATTCCAAACTTGAAGAATAATTGCTTTTAGTTAATACCAAAATGAATTTCGATTTTGGATTGTTCCGGTCCTGTTTGCAAGCAAAAAGAAGACGGGCGACTGATCCGCCGGATCACAACTAGTCACTCGGCCTAAACGGTTGCTCCAGATTGTCATAACGCCTAGGCTCTGGTGTTGGTCTGGATAAACTTATTGTGCTTGCTGTGATAATGGTTAAGGAGATTTAGTGGGGATGGTGTAGTATACAGGGGACGGGAGTATTCATGAGCAATTCTAGGTCGGCGTAACCACTTGACGATGTCTATTCAAAGTTGTAGCAGTGTTATTAGAGCTGGTTGCCAGTGGCGTGTTTACATCATTCGCCCGTACCGAAAGAAAGGAATTATTCTTCTAATTTCAAATTTCCTAAAAAAAATAAAAATACATAGCCAACATTACACAACAGTACTCCCCTAACCTCCACTCCTTTCATCCCCCTTCTCCGTCTTCACCTGCACACTCTCCACCCTCCCCCTCCTAAAACTAGCGGGCACAACAGTTCCATTATCCCACCCCCGTTCCTCCTCCTTCCCCTCTAACGCCTCCTCATCAACCACCATCCCCAACACCCCCCTAAGCACAACCCCCGCCCCCCTCTTACTAACTACCAAATTCCCCTCCTTACAGTTTCCAAGACAACACTCCACACACCCCTTTTCGCACAGACATCCCTCGACTCTCTCCCTTGCCCGTTCCAATACCCCTCTCATCGCCTCCCACGCCATTCTCCCACCGCCAGCAGCACGCTGCTCGTAGAACACCAGCCGCCCCGGCAGCTTCCGGCGGGTTTGGACCTGAGCAAACTCCTTCTCGGGAGCTTTACACTCCGTTCGCAATCCGTCTGTAGGTAGGAGGGAAAGGATTGCGTGGGAAGCGGCGTGGATACCCGCAGCGGGGTTGAGTTTGTGTTTTACCATCAGCTCCAGGATGGAGGGTGGGAGATCGATCCAGACGCCGTGTGTATGCCGTGTTATTGCTGGCGTGTCGAGTTCCACGGCGTCGAGAATACGGTTTCTGCGGTCGAGTTTGAAGTAGCCGAAGACTTTTGTTGACACGGTAATGGCGCCGTAGGAGATTGTGGTGTGGGGGAGAGGAGAGGTGAGAAGTGTGTGGGTGGGGTCGATGTCGGCGAAGTCACGTGGGGAGGTGGTGTAGGATACGTTTACGGCTTCGACGGAGGCTAGTTGTTGTGGGGAGTGGGAGACGGAGCGGACGAAGTAGGTACGGCCTTGGTGCAGGAAGATGCCGCCTTCGTAGAGGGTGAAGGGGGCGCGGCTGGGCTCGAGTTCTTCGAGTACGATGTTGCGTGAGTTAGTGGTGTCTACGACTGCGTACCCGGGTTCTTCGGTGTCGCGGATTGGGACGAGGCGGGAGGGGGAGGGGAGGAAGCGCGGGGAAGGATTGTAGAAGCCTGAGGAGTCTGGAAGGAGGTGGGATGCGGCGATGGAGGGGAGGGAAGAGCCAAAGTAGATTTTGTCGCGTTGGGGCTCGATGGGGAGTTCGTAAGCGGCGCATTGGACGTGGCTTTCAAGGGTAAGAGGGTTTTCGAGATCGATGGAGAGAGAGAGGTTGGGTTTTGTGAAAAGCTCTATGGGGTGGGACATGTAATGTTGGTCTATTGGGTATGCACCGCCGACTAAGATCGAGAGGGAGTCCTTATTCCTGCGGCCCGCGCGGCCGGATTGTTGACGCAGGTTGGAGATGGAGTATGGGAAGTTGACGATTAGTACGGCGTCTAGACTTCCAATGTCGACTCCAAGTTCAAGAGCGTTGGTGGCGACGATACCAAGGAGGTGCCCTTCAAACATCTCCTTCTCTATCCGCCGCCGGTCTTGTGGAGTGTAGCCGCCTCGATAGCCCATGACTCTGTTCACCACGTCTCCGTGTTCTAGCCTCTGCAGCTGCGTACGTACTGCTTGTAGCATGAGTTCGCAGACGTTTCGGACTCGGCAGAAGGAAATTGTTCTGACACCACGAAGGATGAGCTGGGCAAAGATCTTGGCTGCCTCAGTGATGGAGTCGCCGCGACCAGACGAGGGGTCGTTGGGATCTTTGAACGGTGTATTCCAGCAGAGGAACTCTTTTCGGCCAGAGGGTGAGCCGTCTTCGTCCGTGAGATGCACAGAGTCTATGCCGAAGATGGTGCGCATGTGCTAGGGATGTATTTCAGCGCTAGTTTAAAGGAGGGAAAATTGTGGAGCTTACAGCTTCGGGATTGGCAACTGTTGCGGAACAGGAGACAAATTGGGCCTTATTATTGCCCACGGCAGAGCATATCCTTCGTAACCGGCGCATGATGAAAGCAACATGCGATCCGAAGAGACCATTATAGACGTGCAATTCTGTAATTAATCAGTAACCATCCGGTGCAGGTCATTCATCACAGCACACTAACCATCAACAACCACATACTTCAGATTCTTCAAAAACATCCGCCAATATTCTTCATTCGGTAGGATGTTCAAGTGCAGCATATCCGGGTTCGTAAATATCACCGAGGCCTCGTCTCGAATCCTCCTCCGTTCCTCTGTAGGTGTGTCACCGTCGAACGTATCCACCACCACGGTCCCCAAAACCTCCGTCATATAGCTCAGCACCTCCACCAAACTCCTCTTCTGATCCTGTGCCAGTGCCTTGGTCGGGAATATAAACATCGCCCGCGAACTCCTATCCCTCTCTAGCTCATGCAAAACTGGAATCTGGTAGATAAGCGACTTCCCGGACGATGTCGAGGTCGATACGATAACATGATGTCCATCGTGGAGGTTATTTATCGCCTCGGCCTGGTGCGAATATAGCTGCGTGATATTTCTCGCCGTGTAGATCGCATTCACCAGGTGCTGTGAAAGCACAAACGTGAGGTCTCCATATACTGCTTCTTGGGGATCAAATATCCTATGCCCGCCCTCCACAATCTGATCCACGTACAAATCCGACTTCTTTATCTCCTCAACAATCTCGGGGATCGATTTCCGCTCCGTCGGGATATCTGGCGGAATCGTGTCCGCTCCGGGCGTACTGGGATGCGACGACTTTGCCGGAACAAACGGAGAATGCTGGTGCTTAATGCCTTCCACCGGATCCTCCCCCGCCGCCGCACACTCGGCCAGGAACTTATTGACTGCGCGCTGAAACTTTTCGTTGCGTTTGTTGATAAGCTTCGTCATCTGCGCCGTCGAGAAAGTCGGCATCTTGATTTCCTCCCTCCTCACACCTACCCTTTGAATCTCATCCAGCTGTTTCACAACCGACCTCTTCAAGTCACCATCCACAAACTCAAACAGCAGCACTTCCTTCCCAGCATCGACTGCATGCGAGGTCATAGAATATGCCTCGTCTTTATCTTTATCCTTCCCACCTCCGGCAATATACACCTGTAGCAACTCCTCGTCCACATACTCGAAGTGCACGCCTTTTGGAACAAGGAATTTGATCTGTGCGATGTCGGCGATGGTGAGGTCTTTCTTGGTGTGTCCTTCGACTGCGGATTTGAGGTTGGAGAAGGTTGTGGCTAGTTGCTTGCGAGTGCAGCAGAAGGTGTAGACAAGGTTTAGGGCGCGGTGGACACGTTCTAGATGCTTGAAGTGGGGCGGCCACGGGGTTTCCGGAGGCGTAGAGGATTCGCGCGAGGAATTGGAGTTCTTTTTCTGACGCGGGGCTTTCTTCTTGGTAGATGCGGCACTTTCGGTTGGAGGGTTCTTTCGTTTCGGCGGCATTAGTGGTCGTGTGGAGAAGGAAGACGCGACGAACAGGGGTCGCGTAAAGTAGAAGACACCGCACGTGATGATGCTGTAGTGATGTCCCTCGTTACTAAACGACAATTATTGCAATCCCAGCTCAGGCCCCGACCCACTCCACAAACATCGCCTCACCGTACATTTGCTCCAGAAACCACAGGAAGCTGCAGTCGGTGGCCCCCACGCGCCAAGCACCCTAGTCCACGTGTAACCTCAAGCTTCAGCCCACCCCCTCCGCAGCTCCAATGCTCAAGAAAATGGCTACTCTCGCCGCTGAAGCTACTGCCCAAACGCTCCCCAAGATGCCCTCCGCCCTCTCCTTCGAGATCCGCGCAAAATGCTCTGTCCGCACCCCATTCCTCCTCCTGTCCCTGCACTCACTTACTCCCGCAGACCACGAGAGCTCGCGCCTCCGTCCTTCGCCTCCCCCACGGCCCCGTTGAAACCCCTCTCTTCATGCCTGTCGCAACGCAAGGCACCCTCAAAGGCCTCACTCCAGAGCAACTCGAAGCCGCCGGCTGCCGTCTCTGCCTCAACAACACCTACCACCTTGGTCTCAGGCCCGGGCAAGCAGTCCTCGACAAAGTCGGCGGTGCACACAAGTTGCAGAGCTGGAACCACAACATCCTAACGGGTTCCTTCCTTCCCACCACCTCCTTCGCCTCCAGCAGCTGACACGCGGTAGACAGCGGCGGGTTTGTCCCCTCTCCCCTCTCCGTACACTAAATAACACCACACAGTTTCCAAATGGTGTCGCTGCTGCAACTCGCAACCGTCACCGAATCCGGCGTCGAATTCCTCTCCCCGCACGATGGCACCCCCATGCTCCTTACCCCCGAACACTCCATCGACCTCCAACACTCCATCGGCTCAGACATAATCATGCAGCTCGACGATGTCATCTGCACCACCTCCCCTGACGAGGCGCGCATGCGAGAAGCAATGTACCGCTCCATCCGCTGGCTTGACCGCTGCATCGCCGCTCACCCGCCCGAATTCTCCACGCGGCAAAACCTATTCTGTATAATCCAGGGTGGGCTGGACCTCGAGATGCGGCGCGAGTGCGTGGAGGCCATGGTGGCACGGGATACACCGGGGATTGCAATCGGCGGGCTCTCGGGAGGAGAGGAGAAGGAAAGCTACTGCGCGGTAGTGAAGACGTGTACCGAACTTCTGCCAGAGGGGAAGCCGCGGTACGTCATGGGCGTGGGGTACCCCGAGGACCTTATCGTCTCCGTTGCGTTGGGGGCGGACATGTTCGACTGTGTGTGGGGGACGCGTACCGCACGTTTCGGAAACGCAATTACGTCCCGCGGGGTATTGAATCTACGGAATGCAAAGTATGCGGATGATTTTACTGCGGTGGATCCAGAGTGTGATTGTGTTGTTTGTGCACCTGCAGAGTCGGTGGCGAGGGAGACGTTGAATTCTACGCTTGGGAAGCCGTCGTATGTCGAGAATGGACGGTATACGGCGAAGGGGATGGGAGTTACAAAAGCGTATATTCATCATTTGGCAGCGAAGGAAACGGCGGGGGCACATATGCTCACTATGCATAATGTGGCGTATTTGCTGGGGTTGATGAATAAGGCGAGACAGGCGGTGGTCGAAGATAAGTATCCGAAGTTTTTGAAGGAGACGTTCGCGAAGTGGTATCAGGGGGATAAGGAGAAGTTCCCAAAGTGGGCGGTAGATGCGCTTAGGGGTGTGGGTGTGGATTTGATGGAAGATTAAGAGTGCAAGTGCGGTGCGTCTAGATAGAATTAATGCTCTTTGGTTCTCGAGCTTGTTTACTGAATAAAGCTCGATACAGCTCTATATTTCCATTCGAGACTAGGCTATGACTAACGCACCCTAGAGCAAAGTACCTTAAATTGATTCATCTAAGCATCGGTCTATTTAGTTAGCCGTGTCAGGATACTACACATGAAGCAGAAGAGGTTAAGGTTAAGGTTAAGGTTAAGGTTTGATGAGGTGAATATAGCTTGAGGTGAAGGTAGTTGAAGATGAGAATAGCAAGACTGCTCTTGTACCCAAGTAGATTTTTTTCTGTCAGGATCCCAAGCTGCCTGATGAATGTCAAGACGACCTCAGGTGACGGGACGTAGTGGGATTCTTTGTCACCCACCATCACCTATTCACAACTACACTCACCAATCACTTACTACGGTCTTCCACCATCTACTCGCATATCTCAGACGGCTCCTCCAAAATCCCCTTGTTTCATTATATTCGCTTCCTAAATAGTTTCTTATTATACAGTTCCTCTATTACCACACTCTCCCGCTTTAGTGTGTAACGCAACACACTGCGAGACTAGGCGCGTCTTCTACTAGTTACGGCCTTAATACCGGTTAAGCGTCTTTACTATCCCGTTATTCGATTTGATCCCTCCTTGCAGTCCTTATGAAGCGTTGGTAGAATACCAATCGTCGACAGGCTCACATGAATCTGGTGAGTCGTGGCAGCAGACAATTGTTTTGCTATCTTATTAAGCGTTTGACAAATCATTAGTGCAGTTTTGCCGTAAACTTTAGATACCCCTCTCAGCTACACTTTTTTGACCTTAAAACATTTTTTTATCTGGGAGATATACAAACTATTTCAAGTCGATCTGAAACTGACGAACGTCAAGATTCGTACGTCATGCGTCCGGAGGGTTTTATAGTGCTTGGGCATTCGGACTTGGAATAACTCGTCACGCTCAAAACTTTGACAAACTATGGCTCTCGGAACAGTATTTCGTATCGGAATCTGGTTCAATCATGCCAAATCAAAAAATAGATGCTACGATAGTAATTGTAAGCTCGAGTTTGGGCGGAAATTGTGCGTTTTTAGTTATACGGGAACCGATATATGTCGGAGCTCTCAATCTTCAGATGATAATTTGGTCCTTAATCTTCCTTATATTGCTACAACACACCTCATGCAAGTGCTGCAGACTGCATCTTGTTGTACAATCGTACAACCAGTTAGACAGACATGCGGCATATCCCAGTCTGCAGTACTCGGCCACTTAGATGCTTACATTAAAAATCTGTGCCTCCCTCTGTTTTCTTGACCGGTCGGCCCAAAAGCGGCTCAGTACTGCACCGTCGCCTTTTGACCCCGCTCATCAGTCGCATATCTCACATCCAGCAACCACCACCAGCGTCCCTTCACACCACCATGGCAGCAACAGAACCCCGTGTTATCCATCTCGATATTTGCGCTTATGGGGATCTGAAAATTGCCCTGACAACATCTGATATCGATGTCACATACCGTGTCTCTTCACATCAACTATGCTCTGGCTCCCCTTTCTTCAGAGCTATGCTCGGTCCTCAATCTTCCTTCGCCGAGGCGAGCGGGCTCCGCAGTCATCAGAGCTCTTCCGCTACTGAGTCGAATGGTTCGCTCTTCCGGATCACAGCTGAAGAGGAACACGACCCCACTGCACTAGCGACAGTGTTGTACGTCTTGCATGGTAGAGCCGAGAACATTCCGGAATCTGTCACCTTCGAAAACCTTTTCGAGATTGCAATAATCTGCGATTACTACGATTGTGCGGCAACAATGAGGCCGTGGGATGAGATTTGGATGGGTCCACTCCGAAGCCTAACCTCCAAACCAGGGTACGAAAACTGGCTATTTATCTCATGGGTGTTTGAAGACCAGGACGTATTTGGAAAGATGACAAAAACTTTCTCAAGGAATGGGGTTATGGTAGATGGTGAGTTTGGGGTTATAGTTGCTGGGAATGTCAAGAGGATGGATTGTCACCTCCCACAGGGGATCATAGGTACGATTATGTGGAATACATGAATGATTAATGCTTATGAGAATAATTCAGACGCTATGGCAGATCAACGTGACAAAATTGGCCAAGAAGTTATTACCGCCTGTCGAGATTTCTATATCAAATTCGAAGGCAGCAGTTCGATCAGTTGCAGACAGGGAGGATACAAGGAATGCGATTTCATTTTCTTTGGAGCACTTCACAAGGCCTTTAAGTCTATTAACCTGCACCCTTCGGATGCGGAACTTCAGGCCCACTTGGCACTAGATGCTATAGTCAAAACTATTAAAAGCGCGATGGATGAGGTGAAGCAGAGTATTAACAAGATAAGCGTCAGCGGTTCTTCTCGCCATTACATTTGTGGCGATCCCGCTGATAAATTCGTATGGAGCTTGCAAACAAAACTAGGCGGGATCGAACCACTTCATTTGATGTCGTTCTCAAAGAAACCAGCCGCTTTAGAAGCTAAGTCTGAATGGACAGCCTTCTTGCTCAAGGAAGCTACTTTTAGTTCTATTCAGACAACCGGTCCCGAGATCTTCCGCCTAAGCGTCTGCAAGTATGGGGATATGGAGATTGTCCTGAAAACGAACACAATCCACGCTACGTATGTTGTTTCTTCCCATCAACTGCGCGCTGGATCTCCAGTTTTCCGCGATCTGCTCGGTCAGGATTCTGCTTTTGTAGAGCACAATAGTTGCCGTTATAGACAGACCCCTGATTCGGGGTTAAATGCAAACTCAAATCGGGGGCACTATCAACTCCAGCTCAAGAAAGATCACGACCTCGCCGCCTTGTCAATTGTCTTATTTATTCTGCATGCACGCGTGCAGACCCTCCCAGAAAGTGTGCATTTTGACAATCTTATCATCATTTTAGCTATCTGCGACTACTACGACTGTTCGGTGGTCTTGCAACCATGGCAGGGGAAATGGATTGAAAGCTGGAGGAAATACTTGGGATCCCCAGGATATGAGGATTGGCTGTATGTATCTTGGGTGTTTCGAGAAGACCAGACCTTCCAAACTTTAACGAAGAAGTTGTCCGAAAGCGGGGTAGTTGAAGATGACGAGTTTGTGTTTATTGTCAAGGAAGAGCCAGTGAGGGATGTCAAGTATTTGTCTAAATTCATCCCCCAGATGATCATAGGTATGACCACTAACCCCAAGATACAATACCATAATATACTCACACGCATCGATAATAACACAGATGCAATGATCGAGCAAAGAAATGCGGCCGGGGAGAAGATGATCCAGGCATTCCGGGATATCTATGAGCAGTACAATATCGACAACGATACAACTTCCAGATGTCGTACTATGCCCCATAGCAACACTCGCAAGATATGTGATCGTTATATATATGGAGAGCTACATCTTGGATTCAAGGCTGCTAGGCTACTCGCGGATGGTTTGAGCTTCCGCTCTGACATCTCTATAAACCGTGCAGTCGCGGATCTCAACAAGCTAAGCACTGTTTTAAGGTTAAACCTCAACTGTAATATAGGTGGATACATACACTCTAGTTGTTCCGTCATTAGTACCGAACTCACCCGAATTGCTCAAAACGCACTTACCGACATAAAACCACTTCCATTGACTACATTTGGGCGAAAGCAGGCAGAGAAACAGGTAGTTACTTGGAACAGCGTGTTAGCGTGAGCAGAGGAAGTGAGCTGGATTCAGAGACGAAAGATCAGAATCAAATGAACCTAGTATCGAAGGGGTATGAGATGGAAAGAAAATGTTTTGGAACTGTCTGGTGGTGCTTTGGTCAGAAGTTTTATCTAGCATCTCGTCGTATCAATCTTTCTGTAAAATTTATCCTCAATTTTTACCGCAAGACTCTTGCGTGGCTTCGCCGCTACTGCTCGTACTTCTCCTCATCGGTTACCTGTCTTTCTCCGTTATATTTAATGTATGGCTGCCCCCTTCCGGCGGAGATTGATGTCGTGAGTGTGTTCAGTGTTTGAGACAGCCAGTGAGGGGATCTGTGAGTACTTAAAGTAACATCAAGGTAGAAAGATTCTCGGTGGGTGCTCTAGGTGATATCTAGACGGAATTTTAGTGCTGTTGTGCAGGTGGCACGGGTGGTAGTCTATGAAGAAGTCAACTGTAACAAAATCTACTTACACTGAAATACAATACAGCAGTGGCATAATATGGTATTCTGCAAGCCCCTAGATATCTCATCTTTCTGTGCTGTCTGCCTGAAATGAAATGCTTTCGTCATCGGCGGCTTAACTCTGGCGGTTACTTTTGATAGTTACTTCCATGCCGTTACTTACGACTGTCCGAACTTCGGTCACATAATAATTGATGAAGAATGTGGAAATCAATTAAAAAAAGCCACCGGGAAAATGTCCTTGCGCAACGCGTAGCTTATAGAGAAGCTGTTTTTCGGACGGTATTCTATAAGAAATTTGACACGTGGCACTATGAGACCTGCGCGTGGACGCGGACAATATGAAATCAATTGCACACCCCAAGTATACTCAACTTCGTGTTCCTAAACGCGCATGATTCTATGCCCTTAAGTGCCTGGCTCTCCAGCTCGCTCAACTTCAAGCTCTCAAGCGTGCTTGATTCCACGCTCCCAAGCGCACTTAACTCTACGCTTCTAGCTGCGGTTAATACTAGCTGCACTGAACTGCATGCTCCCACATCCAGCCCGCTTCAAAAACACAAAATTTGCCACCGCGAGAGAATCGCTCGGCGGATCCACGATCTGAGAGCACTACCATTTAAAGTGCATTGATTGGATCATTTGGCGTCAAACAAGCGTCTCAATCAGACCATATTGATGAAGTTGACGTGGAGTGGTGGATAATTACTCGCTGAAAAATAAGTCTCAGAATACTCGCAATGAGACATTGCACAGACCATCAATTGTATTTACCTTGTTAGTAGATTCTTGGATTGAGTAATTTGATATCCCAATTAAGAATAGTATTCCAATCATGTCAAGGATGATGTGCACAGACAATGTCCCTTCTAAGTAATGGTCTGAGTAATATTAAAATGTCCGTAGATTATATTTTCCAGCAAATATTCCATCAACTCAACCACTCATGCTAACTCCATGAATATTACTCTGATTGAGACATTTGTTGTCAAATGGTCTACTCGATTCCCTCTAAATGGTCACCTTGACAGATCGTGAATCCGCCGAGCCGTTCTCGAGTAGCTGCCAATTGTGTTTTTGGAGCGGGGACACCCCGAGGGCGCGGAGACGAGTGCAGCTGGGAGCATGGAGTCGAGTGCGCTTGGGAGTGTAGAATCGAGCGCACTTGAGAGCTTGGAGTCGAGTGTACTTGGATGCATAGACTACTGGCAGCGGAGTGGCGGGTGGCCGAAATCATGACGTCGGTCGATCTATTGGCGTGAACCTTATCTTCAGATGCGATGAGAGCTCACGATGTCTCGCAGCCATGGTGTTGATAATTTCGGTCATCTGTCCTTCGGTAATAGTGAACAATTCCAGTTTTCCAGCGGAATCTTCAGCCCAATTCCCGGCGATTTTGGACGAATGTGTGGGCACAATCGGTCTTGCCATTCTTCTCATGCTGGTCACGGTATGGCGGTGGTGATGGTGATCACAGTGTCGGCCAGTGGTGGGAGCACTTAGACGAGTAGGTTGGCTACGCGTCAAAGCTTCCACAGACTCAGACTTTCCCATCAGCCCAAAGCTTCCGTCACTGGCGGCTCAAAGCTTCCCACAGAAAAATTCCATTCACCCTAAAGTGCTCACTCAAGCACTTACTCAAGCGGGCTTCAATTATAGTATCGGTAGTGCGTACAGTACTAGCGAAAGCCTACTGGCAGTAAATACTTGCATAGGTCCATAGACTCTGGCTGTATATAGTTCCATAGGTCCACGCGTGGATCACTATAAGTCCACTAATGACTACGCGTCGCGCAGGGGTCCACGGGAAGTTTGTTATGAGTTGCGCAGTCTATAGTCGATTTGCACTTTCGCTGATGATGCACACTACTAGAACTATTACTCTTGATCTCTATCCCTACTGACCGCTAGTCAAAAGTCCACAAAGCGTCCCTCTACGTTCCGATCCCGATCCCAGCTTCTCTACATTTACCCCCTAGCTTTGTCGTAGCTATAGTCCCAACTCCAGCCCCAACTCCAGCTCCAGGCATGCAGTAGTTGCTCTGTCAGCCTCTGTGCACTGACTAGCTCCACCAAGGAGCTATGGCGGCAATCGCATGGAACCTGTCGAGGTAACCTGTCGCACATGAACTGAGTGAGGAGATAGCTATACTAGTAGGTCAGGTATGATCTAATGGTCACTTAATACTGGATGCGGTTAAAGTATCTTTAGGGATGTATGTTCATGCAATTAGTAGCATGAGCTCCAAAGCAGTACTGTTCTCATAAGCTTAGGGCTCGGGAAGTAGCACTATGAATTGTGATGGAAGTCCCTAGGCCTCCCGGTCTCCCCACCACAACTGCAATATAAATTTCAGCTTCCTTCGGTCTGAGTTTCACGTATAGTATACGTACTTAAGTAGCTAAGTACGGGAATAGCAGGCTTACCGGCAGCAAAACGTCAGGTACCAAAGTTGGGACAGTCATAAATGATAGCGTAGAAGTAACTGTGAAATGTGACTGCCTAGGAATTGTGCCGCGTCTTCTGTTGCATAAATAGATCTGACTGATGGTGTTGCATAAATAGATCTGACTGATGGCGGAGCTGAGTGTAAGCCGTAGGACACAAGGCACACCGCTTTCTTGTACTATATATTTCTAGTCTTTCTCCTGCTCTCCAGTCTCTGTATCTTAAGTCTATTCACACGGTTCTCCCTTTACATATTTCAACATCTTCGGTCAATCGAATGACGAATCATTATCTATGACCCAACACACGAAGGAGAAAGCATTAGTATCAGTAGGAAGGCAAAGACTTGCAAGATTAGAATGTGGGAGATTGCTGAGCGGATTATTGGTCGAGTGAGAGCTATTTTTCCTGGTGGCTGGACGTTTCGGCAACCTTTTGCTTCGCTGACACTTTGGCGGCGCGCATCCCAGGCTGTAGTACTGACCACTTAGATACCTGCATTAAAAATCTATACCCTTCCTCTATTTTCTCGACCGGTCGGCCCAAAGCGGCTGAGTACTGCACAGCCGCAGCAGCCGCGGGCCGTCGCTTTTTGACCCCGCTCATCAGTCGTATCTCGCATCCGGAAACCACCGGCGTCCCCACCACACCACACCTTAACCATGGCAGCAACAGAACCCCGTGCTATCTACCTCGATATTTGCCCTTATGGGGATCTGGAAATCGCCCTGGCAACATCCGACATTGATATCACATACCGTGTCTCTTCACATCAACTATGTTCTTGCTCCTCTTTTTTCAGAGCTATGCTCGGTCCTCAATCTTCCTTCGCTGAGGCGAGCGGGCTCCGTCATCATCAGACCTCTTCCGCTACCGCTACTTCGCTCTTCCGAATCACAGCCGAAGAGGAACACAACCCCACTTCACTAGCGACAGTGCTTTATGTCTTGCATGGTAGAGCCAAGCACATTCCAGAGTCTGTCACCTTCGAAAATCTTTTGGAGATTGCAATAATCTGTGATTACTATGATTGTGCGGCAGCGATGCGACCGTGGGATGAGATCTGGATGAAGCCACTCCGAGATTTGGCTTCTATGCCAGGTTACGAAAGTTGGCTATTTATTTCATGGGTATTTCGAAACCAGGATGTATTTGGGCAGATGACAAAATGCTTTTCAAGGAACGGTGTTATGGTGGATGGGGAGTTCGGGGTCATGGTTGGTGGGGAGGTCAAAAGGTTGGATTGTCATCTCCCGCAGGGGATTATTGGTATGATTATGTTGAATTGCCGGAAGATATATGCTGAAGGAATTACTAGACGCTATGGCAGATCAACGTGCCAAAATTGGCCAAGAAATCGTCCTCGCCTGCCGCGATGTCCTCGCTCAGTACGACGACGACAACACAATACGTTGCCAAAGTTCTCGCAAGGAATGCGACTACATTATCTACGCGGCGCTTCATAGGGGGTTTAGGTCTAAAAGCTTATTCCCTGCTGATGAAGATCCTCATGCCCACTTGATGTTAAATAACATAGTCCAGAATGTTAGGGGCGTGGTAGATAGTGTAACCCTAAGCCTCCAGAGTATAGGGAGTTTGTCCAGCCAGAACTATGGCTACAGCAGCAACCATTACCATTATTGCAGAAGTATCATCGATGGAGTCATGCAGAACCTGCAAGCGAAACCGGAACAGATCAAACCCCTCGATTTGACGGCATTTTCGGAGGAGCCAACATCATTCCCGTTAGAACCATCGGCGCCCGACTCCTGGGTCACATGGAACGCATTGCTGCGTACGGGAAAAATTTCAACAAATTCCTCTCTTAGACCCGTTCGCCTTGAAATCTGCAAGTTTGGCGATATAGAGATTACCCTGAAAACCGCGACCATTCACGTTGCATACCTAGTTTCCTCCCATCAACTACGAACCGGCTCTCCTGTCTTCCGAGACTTACTCGGTCCAAACTCAGAATTCGGGGAGCACACTCGGAATCGTCCGGTTTATTCAGGGTTAACTATGAATACTGCGGAGCGATATCGACTAGAAGTAAAGAAAGACCTCGACCCTACCGCCTTTGCTGTTGTGTTATACATCTTTCATGCCGGCGGAAAGAACCTTTCCGGAAGCATCCCGTTTGCCGGTCTAGTTAAGGTTGCTATTGTCTGCGATTATTACAACTGTTCGGCAGCCTTGGGGCCCTGGTATGGGAAGTGGGTTGACTATTGGAAGAACCATATAGTAGATCGTGGGTATGAGGACTGGTTGCTTATTGCCTGGGTGTTTGGAGAGTACCAGATCTTTCAGACATTGACCAAAAACCTTTCTGAAAGGGGGATCATGGAAAATAACGAGTTCTTGATTGTCTCCAGCGAAGAAGCGAGGGTAGCTGAGAGATTTTCAGAACACATTCCACGGATCATCATAGGTATGTGTGCTCGCCTGAAGATGATAGTATTAAGTAATTATATTGATACATATGGCCGTATGGACAGATTCAATGATAGCACAACGAAACAAGGCTTGTGAAAAGATCGTTCAGGCTTGCAAGGATATCTATGAGAAATATAGCGATGACACGGCTTCTAAGTGCCGTTCTGCCCCCCAGATCCCCGCTGGCAAGATGTGTGATCATTGCATATATGGAGAACTACACATGGGGTTCAAGGCTGCCAAGCTATTAACGAATTCGAATGGCTTTAACATCAGTTTGGACAATTCTCCAAGTCGCGTAGTAGCAGAGCTCCACAAGCTGAGTAGTGTTATGCAAACCCTCACCAATTATAATTTCGGCGGGCGCCAGCACCGTGGTTGTGCCGTCGACATTACCGGACTCGCCCAAATTGCTCAAGCTGCACTTAACGGCATAAACCAACTTCCATTGACTACATTTGGGAGGAATCAGGCGGAAAGGCGCACGGTTACTTGGGACAGCGTGTTAGCAGGATCGGAAGAAGGAGCAGAGTGATGGAGTTAATTCAGACACCGAAAGATCAGAACTGAATAAAGTCGAAATCGAAAGTTCATGAGAAGGAAAGAACATATTTTGAGGTTGTCGTTGACTTTTTGGTTTTAAGTTGTCTAACGTCTCACCTGTAGATCATACTATCAATCTTTAAGTATTTCTCATTGTATTCTTTCTGTGGCAAGTAAAACTTTTCTGTGACTTCACCGCTGCTATTTACCTCTCCTGGATGACCCGTCTTTCTTCAATATCTTGAAGAACGAGTGGTAAACACCAATCCTAATACTTTCCGTAGGTTCTATGCCTAGACTGATACTGCAAATGTGTTCAATGGTTTGAGACAGCGGTTGGAAGGATCTACAAATAGTATAGGACAGCGGCAAGACGGCAAAGATGCTCGGCGGGTGCTTAGGGCTCTGCAGTGACAATTATTGCAAATATGGAGGAGAGAACGGTTTACGTGTATAGAATTAAGGCACAGAGAAGGAGACTTGTGTGCCTTTCCATCAACCCTGGTTACAGTAAGCTTGTATCAGGTCTGTAATACGTCTTAGGTCATATAACAGTCGTCGTAGTAATACGGGTGACAATCTATGAAGCAATTGAGCTGTAGTGGACAAAATCTATACTGAAATATAATGCAACTAATGTGATATGCAAGTCAGAAGATGTCTCATCTCTCTACACTGTCTTTCAAATGTGAAATAAGTACTTGTGTCATCATCGGTCAATCGAATGAACGAACATCGTCTATGACCCAGGACGAAGGAGAAACTTCGTGGAATCGGCTAGCGTGGTAAAAGCACCAGTACCAGAAATAGACGAGGATTTACAGGCTAAGCGTGTGGGAGCTCGCTAGGCGGACTGAGAGCCTATTTTTCCTGGTGGGTGAACGTTTAGGCAACCTTTTGCTCCGCTTACGCTTAGGTGGCGATGCCGTGAGCTAACTTGGGCCCAAGAGTGATAGAACATGACATGAGGCATAAAATCCAGATTATGCATTTATGAGGGGATATATGATAAACGCACTCCAATCTGCAGAATACGCCGAATAACGTTAAACATGGTGTGGGGCAGATCAGGTGACATCTTCGGTGGCTTTGTTTGTTTGTTTGTAATCATATCGCATTCGGCCGCTGGCGGCCATGGCATATCCAGTACACATTTCCTCCCCGCTTCTTCCGTAACATAAAGAAACAAAAGCAAAGTCGCGAGTCCTCTCCCCCAATAAACAAAAGAAACCACCAAAAAACAACATCAACTTTTTACACCCCCCCATCACTCGACTCCTCGTGATCTGAGTTCTCCCATCAGCAACAACCCTAGTTTCCGTCTGAAACACCCGGGTGTTCCGGACGGCTCTGACGGCTCTGACGGAACCTCGAACCCTCTGATGGAGAATTACATGCTACCCATCGCCCAGGCGACGGGTCGCGTTGCATACTCACCTCCATTACTATGCGCCCGGTATACGCACCATCAGAACGACACGTGTGTTACACTCTTCGCAGGGGCTGCAGTTATGCTGTAGCCATTCCCACAACGCCTGGCGATGTTTATGCCTTTCTTCGGCCGATAGCCACATTTTACCTCTCCGCTATTGCTATAATATATCGGATGCCGCA
>Ga0307515_10009364_pt1 | contig 18948 bp, 16 predicted proteins | sample 17_EM_MG_FD_194513 | JGI IMG/M metagenome (GOLD analysis project Ga0307515, IMG submission 194513) | Populus trichocarpa ectomycorrhiza microbial communities from riparian zone in the Pacific Northwest, United States - 17_EM | ecosystem: Host-associated > Plants > Roots > Unclassified | place...
GTCGAACAGCGCCGAGGCGATGGTCAGCGAGCCCACCGCGAGCGTGCTGAGGGTCAGTATCGCGAGCAGGAATCGGTCGGTCATGATGGGCTCCTTGAGGGTTCTTCGGCGCGAACCAGGGGTCGCGTTGGAATGAACTCTAGGAGCCGTGCCGCGGGGGCGACAGCGCCATCCGATGAGCTGCGGCTTGGCGCGCTCGAAATGCGAAATCCGCGGATGAACGAACGCAGCGCTGCTGCTACGGCGCGCGCCACAGCCAGGCCGCGCCGCGCACGCCCGATGAGTCGCCGTGCAAGCTGCGCTTGAGCTCGGTGCGCACCGGGTCCTTGAGCCCGCCGCTGAACACGAAGTCGCCCCACAGGCGCGGCACGTTGACGAGCAGGCGATCCAGCCCCGAGAGCCCGCCGCCGAGCACGATCACATGCGGGTCGAGCAGGTTGATCACGTGCGCGAGGCTGCGCGCCACGCGCGCCTCGTAGTGCTGCAGCGTGGCTTCGCAGGCGGCGTCGCCCTGCACGGCGCGCTCGCTGATCCGCAGGGCGGTGAGCGTCTCGCCGTTGCGCGCCGCGTGGTCACGCGCCATGCCCGGGCCGCTCAGCCAGGTCTCGATGCAGCCGCGCTGGCCGCAGTAGCAGGCGGGGCCGGGCGACTCGTCGGCCGTGGCCCAGGGCAGCGGGCTGTGGCCTCATTCGCCGGCCAGCCCGTTCGGGCCGCTGAGCTGCTGCCCATGCACGACCACGCCGGCACCGACGCCGGTGCCGAGGGTCACGGCGAAGACGACATCCGCACCCGCGGCGGCGCCATCGGTGGCCTCTGATATCGCGAGGCAGTTGGCGTCGTTGGCGATGCGCACCGGGCGCCCCAGCAGCTGCGCCAGGTCGCCTTGCAGTGGCTGGCCGTTCAGACAGGTCGAGTTCGCGTTCTTGATCAGGCCGGCGGCCGTGGCCGTGCCCGGCGTGCCGACGCCGACGCTGCAGCCGCTCAGGCCCAGGTCTGTCTCGGCGCGCTGCACCAGTGCGGCGACGGTCTGCAGCGTCGCACGGTAGTCGCCTGCCGGCGTGGGCACGCGCTCGCGCCAGCGGCTGCGGCCATCGGCATCGAGCACGATGGCTTCGATCTTGGTGCCGCCGAGGTCCACGCCGATGGCGGGTGTTGAAGAAGGGAGAAAGTGGGCCATCGTGGGCGCGTAGCGTACCAGCGCCGGGATGAAAAAAGCGCCTGACACCCGGAGTCCGGTGGGCGTCAGGCGCATGAGCAAGCGAGGGGCCGGCGTGCGCCGGCTGTGAAGGCGGATGTCTTGGTCAGCGCGCGTCGGCGTCGAGGCGCTTCGCCGTGATGACGACGCGCTCGAGCTGGATCACGCGCACCGCTGGCTTGGCATCCGCACGCGGCGAGGGCTGCGCGCTGGCGGTGAAGGCGAGCGAGCCGGCGGCGACGATGGCGAGGGCGGCAGCGAAGGCGGCGATGCGGCTGAACATGATGGGGCTCCTTGGGGTGTTCCGTGTTGCGATGGAACGAACTTTAGGAGCCGCCTCTGCGGCGCACCAGCCGCTTGCGATGAAGCGCCGCCGCAGCCGGATGAACTGCATGCGGCGCGGACGAATGGCGCCGCCGCGCGTTCAGATCGGCGCGGTGCGCCGTGTCAGCCAGGCCAGTGCGTCGCCGCTGACGAGCGGGCTCAGCCGCTCGCGCACCGTCGCATGGTAGGCATTGAGCCAGTCGATCTCGTCGGCGCGCAACAGCGCGCGCTCGATGCAGCGCGTGTCGATCGGGCACAGCGTGAGCGTCTCGAACTCGAGGAACTCGCCGAACTCGGTCGTGACGGCCGGCACGTTCATCACCAGGTTCTCGATGCGGATGCCCCAGCGCCCGGGCCGGTACAGGCCGGGCTCGATGCTGGTGATCATGCCGGGCTCCATCGCCATGTGCGCGTCGGGGATGGCCTTCGAGATGCTCTGCGGACCTTCGTGCACATTCAGGAAATAGCCGACGCCGTGGCCGGTGCCGTGGCCGTAGTCCAGGCCGTGCTGCCACAGCGGCGCGCGCGCGATCGCATCCAGCATCGGCGACAGCGTGCCGCGCGGGAAGCGCGTGCGCGACAGCGCGATCGTGCCCTTGAGCACCAGCGTGTAGTCGCGCCGGTGCTCATCGGTGATCGTGCCGATCGGCCAGACGCGCGTGATGTCGGTCGTGCCGCCGAGGTACTGGCCGCCGGAGTCGATCAGCAGCAGGCCGTCGCCCTCGATCACCGCGTGCGACTCGGTCGTCGCGTGGTAGTGCGGCATCGCGCCGTTCGGGTTGAACGCGGCGATGGTGTTGAAGCTCAGGCCCTTGAAACCGGGGCGCTTCGCGCGCTCGGCGCTGAGGTGCTCGTCGATCGTGAGTTCGGTGATGCGCTCCGCTCTGATGTCCTCCGCGATGGCCGATTCGAACCACGCATAGAACGCGCACATCGCGGCGCCGTCCTGCGCCATCGCCTCGCGCACATGCGCGGCCTCGGCGGCGGTCTTGCGGCTCTTGAACAAGGTACTCGGGTTGATCGCCTCGACCACGCGCGTCTTTACGTGGCCGCGCAGGCCGTAGGTCACGCGCTTCGGGTCGATCAGCAAGGTCGAGTCGGTCGGCAGGCCGGCGAGGGCGCGCGCCGCGTCGGTGTAGGGCGCGAGGCGCACGCCGTCGTGCGCGAGCGCCGCGCGCAAGGCAGGCGGCACCTTGCCGTCGGCAATGAACAGCGTCACGCCGCTTGCCTCGATCAACGCGTGGGCCAGGAACACCGGGTTGAAGTTGACGTCGGCGCCGCGCAGGTTGAACAGCCAGGCGATGTCGTCGACGGTCGAGATGAAGTGATGCGTCGCGCTGTGCGCGACCATCGCCGCGCGGACGCTCGCGAGCTTCTCGACCCGCGACAGCGGCGCCTGCGGCGCGAGGTGCTCGTAGACCGGTGCGCTCGGCAGGCCCGGCCGCTCGGGCCAGACCTCGGCGAGCGCGTCGAAGTCGGTGCGCAGCTTGACGCCGGCCAGATCGAGCGCGCTCTTCAGGAACTGTGCCGCGGCCAGCCCAAGCACGCTGCCGTCGACGCCGACGGTCTGCCCAGCCGGCACGTGCTGCGCGAGCCAGCCGACGTGCTCGGTCGAGTTGCCGGTGGCGATCTTCACCAACTCGGTGCCGGTGCCCGCGAGTTCGGCCTCGGCCTGGACCCAGTAGCGGCTGTCTGCGAATACCACCGCGCTGTCCAGCGTGACGACCAGCGTGCCCATCGAGCCGGTGAAACCCGACAGCCACTGCCGGCCTTGCCAGCGCTCCGGCAGGTACTCGCTCAGATGCGGGTCGCTGGAGGGCACCAGCACAGCGGCGAGGCCGTGCTGCCTCAGGGCGTCGCGCACGCGTTCGATGCGCAGGCGGTGGGTGGAGGTTCGGGTGTCCATGGTGTGGCTCCGGGAAAGTGGGGTCGGTTGTGCCGACCGCCGATTCTAGGAGTTCGGCCCTGGCGACAGCTCGGCTTCCAACTCCTTCAATTGATCCAGCGCCGCCTGCAGGTCTTCGATGATTTCGGCGGCGATCACCTCGGGCGGGGGCAGGTTGTTTATCACAGGCCGGCGGTGGCGTTGTTCGACTATCTATTCGACGTCGCCGGTGTAGTCGGAGGCGTTACGTTTGCGCCGCAGCGCATCCAGAACCACCCAAACCTCATTCTGCAGACCCAGGGTCAACGGCAAGCTTTGAATCAAGGTCTGGTGATGGCCCGGCTCGCTCGTCGATGGCCTGTACCCGCTCTGGCCATCATCGCGGCCAGCGCGCACTGCATCACGGCGCGGTAGGCCGCATCGAAGCGGGTCTCGTCGCTGACCTCGGCCACACGTGCATCAGCGATGTTTCGATCGACCGCGGCCAGCAGGCGCTGTATCTCGGCGGGCGTGGGTTCGTGTTCCTTGAGCCGGCCGATTTTGAGCAAGTTCTGTAAGGTCATGGTTGTTTCCCATCAGCCAGATTTTTTCGCCTCGCATCACGCTGACCGCAAACCCATCGCCTTCAGCCAGCTTTCTCGCGAAGTCGGCAGGCGTCATGGGCATCACGTTCACTTCGCGTGCCAGCGTGGCCTGGGCCGGCGCCAGCGCGCGGACCAACTCCGCAAAGCCGGCGTCGCCCAGCACCATCACATCCACGTCGCTCAGTGCTCGCTCCTTGCCGGAGGCAATCGAGCCATAGACGAACGCCAGCTCAATGTGCTTTGCCAGGGGAGCCAACGCGGCACGCAGCACGTCTGCCAGCCCACCAGTTTTGCGCAGCAGGCCGCTCAGTTCTTCGAACACGGGCGAATCGCGGTTGGCCTGGTAGTGAACCTGCCGTCCCACCTCCTGGCGGGTCAGCAGGCCCAGTTCGGTGAGCGAGCGCAACTCGCGGTGCAAGGATCCCGGCGAAGCACCTGTCATGCGCGCCAGTTCGCGCACATGCAGCGCCGTCTCGGGGCGCAGCAGCAGCGTGGCGAGCACGGCACTGCGTGTCTGGCCTAGCAGGTGATGTGACAGGGAAGTCATGTGTTCTCAGAATTGCTTCAAATGTAGCTGATTTGAGAACAATCAAGCGTGCAGGGTGTACCTTGATCGGTCGATGCGGGTGGCGAGAACGCGACGTGCAGGGGGCAGCCATCAGCTGGCAGTCTACGGAGCGTCCGTGCTCGCCGGCTCCGCCACCACCCGCGCCGAGCGCTCATACGTCCAGTAGGCCCAGCCCCAGTCCATCATCACCATCAGCCGGTTGCGAAAGCCGATCAGGAAGTAGATGTGCGCGAACAACCAGAACAGCCACGCGAAGAAGCCCGAGAAGCGCAGCGCGCCGAAGACCGGCACCGTGAGGTCGACGACCGCGGCCTTGCGGCCGACGGTGGCGAGGTTGCCGTAGTCCATGTACCTGAACGGCAGCGTCGCCTCGCCGCGCAGCCGGCGCAGCAGGTTCGCGGCCGCCGCGCGGCCCATCTGTTTCGCGCCGGGGCTGACGCCGGGCACCGGTGTGGGCTCGCCCTTGCCGCTGTAGCTCTTCGCCGCGGCCAGGTCGCCGATCACCGCGATCTCGGGGTGGCCCGGCACGCTCAGGTCGGGTTCGACGACGACGCGGCCGGCGCGGTCCAGCGTCGCGCCGGTGCCTTGCGCGATGGCCTTGCCGAGCGGTGAGCCGGCGACGCCGGCGGCCCAGATCACGGTCTTGCTGGGCAGGCGGTGCGTGGTGACCGCATCGCCGTCGCGCGTTTCGTAGTTCACGCCGTCGGCGTCGATGCCGGTCACTTTGCAGCCGGTGCGCACGTCCACGCCGAGCTTGATCAGCTGCTCGCGCGCGCGCTGCGACAGCTTCGGGACGAACGCGCCGAGCACGCGGTCCGAGCCTTCCATCAGCACGACGCGCGGGTGGGTCGAATCGATGCGGCGGAACTCCTGCGGCAGCGTGTGCTGCGCGATCTCGGTCATCGTGCCGGCCATCTCGACGCCGGTAGGCCCGGCGCCGATCACGACGAAGGTCATCCACGGCTCGCGCGCTGCCGGCTCGGTGTAGCGCTCGGCGCGCTCGAACGCGCCGATCACGCGCGCCCGGATCTTGAACGCGTCGTCGAGCGTCTTCAGCCCGGGCGCGGCCGCGGCCCAGTCGTCGTGGCCGAAGTAGCTGTGAGTGGAGCCCGCGGCGACGATCAGGTGGTCGTACTCGAGCATGTCCCCGCCGTCGAGCAGCACGCGCCGCGCCGCCACGTCGACGCCGGTGACCAGCGCCTGCAGGATCGTCAGGTTGCCGCGCTTCATCTCGCGCCGCAGCGTGTGACGGATCGGCGCGCTCACTGCCGGCGCGCTCAGGCCGGCGGTCGCGACCTGGTACAGCAGCGGCTGGAACAGGTGATGGTTGGTGCGGTCGACCATCGTGATCTCGACCTCGGCCTTCGACAGGATGCGCACCGCCTCGATGCCGCCAAAGCCGCAGCCGATGATCACCACGCGAGGCTTGTTGCTCATGCCGATGCTCCCGTCGTCGCGGCACGCAGCCGGTTCTCGACCATCTGGATGTGGCTGCGCAGCGAGTACAGCTCGTCGGCGTAGCTCAGCGGCACGCTGACGTCTTCGACGCGCGCCTCGATCGCGCCGAGCCTGGCCAGCAGTTGGTCCGCGGGCTCCTTGCCCATCGCATTCTCGACATCGCGCAGCTGCGCATACCAGCGGAAGATGCGCCTGCGGATGCGGAACTGATACAGCGGCGGCAACATGCGCGACAGCGGGATCAGCGCCGCGACGATGGTCACGAGCACCGGCCACATCCGGTCGATCAGGTTCGCGAGCCAGAACGGCAGGTAGCGCTGCAGCAGCGGCGTGCCGGTGGTGTAGAAGCGCTGCGCCTCCTTCGCGAGCGGCTGCTCGGTGCCGCCGGCCTTCGGAAAGTCGCCCTTGTGCTGGAACCAGCCGGCGTTGCCATGCACCTGCTGCGCCGCCTGCACGAACAGCTGCAGCAGCGCCGGGTGGGTGTCGGCGCGCGCGACCAGCGTGGCCGTCGGCGCGAGCAGGCGCACGTCGCGTGGCGGCACGTCGCCGGCGAGGTCGACCACGCCGCGCGGCAGGATCACCGGGCTCAGGAACGGGAACTGCCGCGCGTAGGCGTCGGCCTGCGCGAAGTCGTACAGCGCGATGCCCGGCGTCTGCAGCAGCATCTGCACGATCAGCGCCTCGGGGGCGGACGCGAACACGACCGCATCGACATCGCCGTTGATCAGGTCGACGGTGGCCGGCGTCTGCGCTTTGCGCACCGGGGTCAGCGCGGCCAGGTCGACCTTGTTGGCCTCCATCAGCTTGCGGAACAGATTGGGTGCGCCGCTGCCTTTGGCACCGATGTTCACGCGCCAGCCCTGCAGCTGCGACAGGCTGGTCAGCGTCGGCGTGTGCAGCAGGCGCTGTGCCGAGTCGGTGCGGTAGAACAGCCAGATCGGCTCATAGAACAGGCTGCCGAGCGAGACTTCGCCGACCTCGTCGTCGTCGTCGGTGGCCACCGCGTTCGCCTGCCGGCGCGAGCGCTCGCCGGCGCCGCCCTGCACGAACGCGATGTCGACACCCGACTTCGGGTCGCGCAGCAGGCGCAGGTTCTCGGCCGCACCCTGGGTCTCGCGCAGCTCGACAGTGATGCCATAGCTCTTCAAGATCTGCGCGTAGCGTTTGCCGAACTCGGCATAGGCCCCTTGCTCGGTGCCGGTGGCGAGCACGACCTTCTTCGGCGGCGTCGGATCGAGCACCCAGTACGCGACCGCGAGCAGCGCGATCGTCAGCACGATGAACGGCCCGAACGTGACGAGCAGGTCGCGGAACGAGAGCAGGGTGTGGCGCAGCGTGGCGGTCATCCCCGCACGATACCGCGGTGCGGCGTGAAACGGCTGTTTACAGAACCGGCGCCGCGGCGAGCAGCGCGCGCGTGTAGGCGTGCTGCGGCTGGTCGAACACCGCGTCGCGGCTGCCTTGCTCGACGATGCGGCCGGCCTCCATCACGACGACGCGGTCGGCGATCTGCTCGACCGCGGCGAGGTCGTGCGAGATGAACAGGCACGCGAAGCCATGCGTCTTCTGCAGGCTCTGGAACAGCGCGAGCACCTGGGCCTGAATGCTCATGTCGAGTGCCGACACCGGCTCGTCGGCGACGACGAATGCCGGCCGCCGCACGATCGCGCGCGCGATCGCGACGCGCTGGCGCTGGCCGCCCGAGAGCTCATGCGGGAAGCGTCGGCCGAATCCACCCAGGCCGACCTCGTCCAGCACCTCGGCCACGCGCGCCTGCATCTGCGTGGCCGACATCCCCGGCACCAGCCGCAAGGGTTCGCGCACCGCCTCGCCAATGCGCTGACGCGGATTCAGCGACGAGTACGGGTCCTGGAAGACGAGCTGACACGCGAGCCGGAAGCTGTGCAGCGCCGCGCCGCCGGTCGCGACCGGCTGGCCTTGAAACCGCACCTCGCCGCCCGAAGCCGGCAGCAGCCGCAGCATCGCGCGGCCCAGCGTGGTCTTGCCCGAGCCGCTGCCGCCGACGACCGCGACGGTCTCGCCCGCATGCACCGTCAGATCGACCGCGTCGACCGCGAGGTGCGAGCCGCCGCGGCCGAACCAGCCGCGTGCTTTGGTTGGGAACGCGACGCTGAGCTGCCGCGCCTCGATCAACGGCACCGGCGTGCCCGCGCGTGCGATCGTCGGCGCGCGCCGCGGCAGCGCGTCGACGAGCTGCCGCGTGTACGGGTGTGCCGGCGCACGCAGCACCTGCGCGGTTTCGCCGATCTCGACGCGCTCGCCTTGGCGCAGCACGACGACACGCTGCGCGTAGCGCGCAACCAGGCCGAGGTTGTGCGTGATCAGCAGCACCGCGGTGCCTTGTTCGCGTGCGAGCTCGGTCATCAGGTCGAGCACCTCGCCTTGCGTGAGCGTGTCGAGCGCGGTGGTCGGTTCGTCGGCGATCAGCAGCGCGGGCTTCAGCAGCATCACGCTGGCCAGCATGATGCGCTGGCGCATGCCGCCGGAGAACTCGTGCGGCCAGGCATCGATGCAGCGCTGCGGATCGCGGATCTGCACGCGCGCCAGCATCGCCAGCACGCGCTCGCGGACCTGCGCGTCGCTCAGGTCAGTGTGCAGCTTCAGGCCTTCGGCCATCTGCGCGCCGATGCGCATCGCCGGGTTCAGCGACACCATCGGCTCCTGGAACACCATGCCGATCTTCGCGCCGCGCAACGCACGCAGCGGCTCGGGCGCGAGCGTGAGCAGATCTACGCCATCCATCGTGATGCGCCCGCCGGTGTTGCGGATGCCGGGCGGCAGCAGGCCGAGAATCGCGCGCGCCGCCATCGTCTTGCCGCTGCCCGATTCGCCGACGATCGCGAGGAACTCGCCGCGCTTCACGTCGAACGACACGTCGTTGACGACGGCGTTACCGCAGCGCTCCGCCACCAGGCACAGCGCGTCGACGCTCAGGAAGGGGGCGTTCTCGCCGCTCATTGCATGCGCGGATCGAGCCGGTCGCGCAGCGCGTCGCCCAGCAGGTTGATGCCCAGCAGCGTCAGCGCGATGCACAGCCCCGGCGCGAGGCCCAGCCAGACCGCGGTCTCGAGGTAGCTGCGCGCGCCCGACAGCATGTTGCCCCAGGTCGGCGCCGGCGGCGCGACGCCGAGACCGAGAAAGCTCAAAGCGCTCTCGGACAGCAGCACCCAGCCGAACATGCTGGTCGACAGCACCGCGACCGGCGCGATGCAGTTGGGCAGCACGTGGCGCGCCATCGTGACCCACTCGGGGTTGCCGATCATGCGCGAGGCCTCGACGTACTCCTTCTCGCGCAGCGACAGCACCGTGCCGCGCACCACGCGCACGACCGAGGGCGCGTAGGCCAAGGTCAGCGCCAGCACCAGCCCGATCCGGCTCGCGCCGATGATGACCATCACCGCGAGCGCGAGCAGGATGCCGGGGAAGGCGAGCAGCGCGTCGTTGACCGCCATCAGCAAGCGATCCGTCCAGCCGCGAATAAAGCCTGCCAACACGCCGACGACGGTGCCGAGCAGCACCGCGCCGACCACCGTGAACAGCGCGATGAAGCCGCTCGAGGCCGCGCCGGCCATCGCACGGCTCAGCACGTCGCGGCCGAACTCGTCGGTGCCCAGCCAGTGCGCGGCCGACGGGCTCTTGAGCTTGCTCATCATGTCGACGCCCAAGGGATCGTACGGCGTCCACACGGCCGCTATCAGCGCGACGAGCAGCACGACCGCGATCAAGGTGCCGCCGATCAGCGCGTTCGCGCGGACCTTCTTCATTGCGCCGCCACCCGCGGGTCGAACAGCGGGTAGCACAGGTCCACCAGCAGGTTGATCAGCACATAGATCAGCGCAGTGAACAGCAGCACGCCCTGCACGACGGGATAGTCGCGGGCGAAGATCGCGTCGACCAGCAGCCGGCCCAGGCCGGGCAGCGTGAACACGGTCTCGAGCACCGCGATGCCGCCGAGCAGGTGGCCGAGCACGAGGCCGATCAAGGTCAGCGTCGGCGCGAACGCGTTCGGCAGCACATGGCGCAGCAATACCCTCGATTCGGGCGCGCCCTTGGCGCGTGCATGCGTCACGTACTCGAGCCGCAGCACCTCGATCGCACTGGCGCGCGACATGCGCGTCAGCACGCCGGTCTCGATCAGTGCGAGCGTGACGATGGGCAGCACGATGTAGAGCAGGCCCTGGTGGAAGTCTTCGGTCAGCGGCACGTAGCCGACGACCGGCAGCCAGCCCAGCTTCATGCCGAACGCGAGCAGCAGCAACAGCCCGAGCCAGAAGCTCGGCACCGACAGCAGCAGCGTCGCACCGCCGACGATCGCCACGTCCAGCGGTTTGTTTTGCTTCCAGGCCGCGATCAGCCCGGCGGGCACCGCGATCAGTGCGGCGATCAGCACCGCGACCAGCACGATGGAGGCGCTGACCTGGAAGCGCTCGAGGATCAGCGGCAACACCGCCTGGCCGTTGCTGATCGAGTGGCCGAAGTCGCCCTGCAGCACGCGACCGAGCCAGTGCGCGAACTGCAGCGGCAGCGCCTGGTCGAGCCCGAGCTGCTGGCGCGCCTCGGCGATCTGTCCGGCGTCGGCCGAGTCGCCCAGCATCAACAGTACCGGGTCGCCGGGGATCAAGCGCATCAGCACGAACACCGTCACCGCGACCAGCAGCAGCGTGGGCAGGGTCATCAAGACCCGGCGGGCGATGTAGCCGAACATGCGGTCAGCGGTGGGCGAGGGCGGTCAGCGCAGGCGCACGTTCCACAGCCGCGGCACTTCGGCCGGCCAGGTGCGCAGGCCTTGCACGCGCTTGTTCGCGGCGACGAACTGCAGCCCGTTGTAGAGCGGGATCAGCGGCACCTCGTCGAGCATGCGCTTGTGCATGTCGTCGAGCACGGCCTGGCGCTTGGCCTTGTCGGTGATCTCCATCGACTCGACCAGCTTGGCCTGGACCTCGGGGTTGTCCCAGACCTTGCGCGGCTGCGAGGCCTTCGGCCCGGTGACCATCTCGAACGACAGCGACGGGTCGAGCCGCGGCGAGTAGACGAAGGCCTGGGTCTGGTAGTCGCCCTTGGTGTAGCGGTCCAGCTGGGTTGCCCAGTCGAGCACCTCGATGTCGATCTTGATGCCGGCACGTGCCGCGAAGGCCTGCGCCAGCACCGCGGTGTCGTACGAGGCGATGTAGCGCTTGTTCGTCAGCATCTTGATCGGTTGGCCGGTGTAGCCGGCCTCGGCGAGCAGCTTCTTGGCCTGCGCGATGTCGTTCTTGAAGCCAACCGCCTGTGCTGCGCTGTAGTACGGGCTCACGACCGGGATCATCGAGTTGTTCGGCCGCGCGAGCGCGTTGGTCACGCCGCGCACCAGCTCGGGCGTGTCGACCGCCAGCGCGAGCGCGCGGCGGATGCGCACGTCCTTCAGCAGCGGGTCGCGGGTCTGGATCAGGATCGCCGAGACGCTCGCGGTGGTGGCCTTCTCGATCGTCACGTTCGGCTGGCCGTTCAGGTCGCCGAGCTGCGCGACGCCGATGTCGGTCAGCAGGTCGATGCCGTTGCTCAGCAGCGCGGCCTTGGCCGCAGCCTCGTCCGGGATCACCAGGAAGCGCAGTCGTTCGACCTCGGCCTTCTTGCCACCGGTCATGCCGTCCATCGGCTCGCTGCGCGACGCGTAGGCCGGAAAGCGCTGCAGCTCGACGTATTGCCCGCGCTTCCATTCGCCGAACTTGAACGGGCCGGTGCCGATCGGTGCGATCCACTTGCCATCGGCACCGACCGAAGCGCGGTGCACGATGGCCGAGCCGCCGCAGTCGATGCGTGCCATCGTGGTCAGGAACAGCGCGGTCGGCTTCTCGAGCGTGAACACCACGGTCTTCGCGTCGGGTGCGCTGACGCCGGTGACCTTGGCGATGCCGCGGCCGTCGAAGTCGGGCAGGCAGCGCCACTGGGTCGCCGGCGCGAGATAGCGTTTCCAGCTCCAGACCACGTCATCGGCGGTCAATGGCGCGCCGTTGTGGAAGGTGACGCCGTCGCGCAGCTTGAAGGTGTAGGTCTTGCCGTCCTTCGAGGTCTCGATCTTCGAGGCCAGCAGCGGTCCCGGCGTCGTGTCCTCGCGCATGCCGACCAGCCCCTCGACCATGTGCAGCACGACCACGTCGGTGTTGAAGTCGCGGTTCACGCCCGGGTCGGTGGAGCGGATGTCGGCGTTCAGGCGCAGCCGCAGCAGCGGCGCTGGCGCCTGCGCGAGCGCAGCGCTGGCGAACGCGGCCAGCGTGCAGGCGACCGCGGCTTTCAGAACCGTGTGGTGGTGGGACATGCGGGGCTCCAGCGGTGCGGGATCGACAAGCGGGACCGAGACAGCGCGCGCGTCAGGCCGCGAGGGCAGCGAAACTGCTCTCGAGCTGGTAGCGCGTGAACTCGCGGTTCTGGCTCGGCAGCATCGCGACCTCCATCACGCCGAGCGCCGGCTCCATCACGACCATCGCGACGGTCGCGCTCAGGTTGTTGGACAGGCTGGGCCGCGGCGGCCGGCACACCGACCAGGGCGATGCGAAGTTGTCGAACAGCGCGGTCTTGATGGTCTCGCGGTCGATGCGCCCGAGCTGCGGCTCGAGCAACCCGCGCACGCGGAGGTCGCGGTACAGGCTGTCGGGCGTGCTGGCCACGCCGGTGTCGCTGAGCTTGGACAGCGCGACCGGGCTGACCCAGTGGTTCGCGTGCACCAGCAGGCCGTCGCGTGGGTGGACCTGGAAGCTTTCGTCCGGCGCGCACTCGAAGTCGATCGCCACCCCTTGCGCATGGCTCACGATCATGTTGTTCGAGGCCGACTTGCGCGTCACGTAGACGGCGCGCATCGCCAGCGCAAGGTGCTCCTGCTCCAGCACCTTGCGGCGGATCAGCGCCAGCGGCACGCCGAGACTGCGGTAGTCGCGCTCGCTCTCGAGGTAGTTCGCGGTGATCGCGATGCCGACCGAGTTCATGCCGCAACGGCCGAGCGCGCCGGCCTCGGTGAACATGAGCACGTCCGGGCCGTGCTCGCGCCGCACTTTCAGCACGACAGTGGTCTCGGCGCACTCGGCTTTCCAGTCCCAGTTCTGGGCGTGGATCAGCCGGCCGCCGCTGGTCGCCTGCGGCAGCGCGACGACGCCGGTGCAGCCGTCGGGGTCGTCGTCGGGCACGCCGCCGCGCGCACGCCGCGTCGCCATCTGCAGCAGCTCGGTGCGGGCATTGAGCAGCACGATCGCTTCGAAGTCGATCTGCGCGCCCTCGGCGATGCCGCGCATCTCGTCGACGAAGCTCTCGTCGAAGGCCGCGATCGTCGGCAGATACTCGCCGACCGCGGCGCGTATGTCGGGCCAGTCGAAGGCAGAGCGCTTGAGCTGCTCGATGTAGTGGCCGACGCCGCGGTGGATGCGAGCCGCGGCCTGCTGGCCATAGGACACGCCGCGCGCATGCGGCGGGCCGGAGATTTCGATCAGCGGAGAGGGTTCGGTCATCGGTCGGGCCTGGGGGGTGGGGCAATGCTTGCGGCGAATGATGATGTATTTTATGATCACATGCAACACTTGATTGAAGGTGGCAAATGAGGGCGTCCACGAAGTCGAACGGCCGCGGCGAGGCGCCGGAATCGGCGCTCTCGCCGCTGCAGCAGCGCATCGCGGCGCAGGTCGTCGAGGCGATGCGCGCGCTCGCGCCCGGTGCATCGCTCTCCGAAGTAAGCCTGGCGCAGCAGCTCGGCGTCTCGCGCACGCCGGTGCGCGCGGCGCTCGCGGCGCTGGCGCAGCGCGGCGTGCTCAAGCGCGTGCCCGGCGCCGGCTACCGCTTGCTCGGGTCGCGCGCGCGGCTCGCGGCGCTCGACCTCGACGCGCCGGTGAGCGACGCCGACCGTGTGTTCCTTGCGATTGCAAAAGACAGGCTCGAGGGCGCGCTGCCGACCGAGGTCTCCGAGGCCGACCTGATGCGCCGCTACGAGGTCACGCGCCCGACCGTGCTGAAGGTGCTGGCGCGGCTCGCCGAGGTCGGTCAGGTCGAGCGCAAGACCGGGCACGGCTGGGCCTTCATGTCGTCGATCAGCAACGCGGCCACGCGCATCGAGAGCTACCGCTTCCGGCTGCTGATCGAGCCGGCGTCGCTGACCGAGCCGGGTTTCAAGCTCGACGCCTCGTGGCTCGCCGACATGCGCGCGCGCCACGAGGCGATGCTGCGCAAGGCCTGGCGCGACTCGGATGCGATCACGCTGTTCGAGCTCAACGCCGAGTTCCACGAGGGCCTCGCCGCGGCCTCGGGCAACCGCTTCTTCCAGATGGCAATGCAGCAGCAGAACCGGCTGCGACGCTTCGTCAACGTCTACTGGACGCATGGGCCGGAGCGGGTCGCGGTGTCGTGCCGCGAGCACCTGGACATGCTCGCGCGGCTCGAGGCCGGCGACAACGAAGTCGCCGCGGCGTTGATGCGGCGCCACTTGCAGCAGGCCAGCGTGCTCGCCGACCCCGGCGGCTGACGGGCGATCGGGGCCGATCGACGGCCATCCCGGCAAGGTATGCTTTTCGCATGCGACTGCTGTTGGTGGAAGACGACCGGATGATCGGCGAGAGCCTGCGCGGCGCCCTGCGTCTCGAGGGCCATGCGGTCGACTGGGTGCGCGATGCGGCCTCGGCGCAGGCCACGCTGGCGAGCGAGCGTTTCGACCTCGTGCTGCTGGACCTGGGCTTGCCCTCGACGGCTGCGCCCGGCGCCGAGACCCAACCCGGCGGCGGCCTCGACGTGCTGCGCACGCTGCGGGCGCGCCAGGATGCGACGCCGGTGATCGTGCTGACCGCACGCGACGGCCCCGGCGACAAGGTCGCGGGGCTGGATGCCGGCGCCGATGACTACCTCGTCAAGCCCTTCGACCTCGACGAGCTCGGCGCCCGCATCCGTGCGGTGATGCGCCGCCACAGCGGCCGGGCCGAGCCAGCGCTGTCGTTCGGCGGCATCACGCTCGACCCGGCGACGCGCCAGGTCACGCGCGACGGCGTGCCGGTGCTGCTGTCGGCGCGCGAGTTCGCGGTGCTCGAGGCGTTGATGCAGCGCCCCGGCGCGCTGCTGTCGCGCGCCCAGCTCGAGGACCGGCTCTACGGCTGGGGCGAGGAGATCGAGAGCAACGCGGTCTCGGTCTACATCCACCAGCTGCGCCGCAAGCTCGGCGCCGACTTCATCCAGAACGTGCGCGGCGTTGGCTACTTCGTCGGTGCCGCGCCGAAGTCGCCGTGAGCGAGCCCCGCCGGAGCGTCGGGTCGCCATGGGCGATGAAGTGGCCCCTTCGTGGCCCTGCCGGGCGGCGCCCCTGCGGGGGGCGGGAGCGAAGTGACGTGGGGGCTCCATTCCTATGAACTCGATCCGCGTGCGGGTATTGCTGACCTTGCTGGGCATGCTGGCGCTGATCGCGCTTGTGTTGGGCGCGCTGACCTACCGCAACGTGCTGGCCGAAACCGAGGCGCTGTTCGACTATCAGCTGCGCCAGATGGCACTGTCGCTGCGCGACCAGGGCGAGATCGCGCCGGCGCAGGCGAGCACGCTGAGCGACGAGCAGCTCGATGTCGTCGTGCAGATCTGGACCGCCGACGGCCGCATCATCTACCCGCCGCGGCTGCGCGCCGACCTGCCGACGCGCGCGCTGCTGGGCTTCGCCGACATCGCGGTGCAAGACAAGACCTGGCGCACCTTCAGCGTCTCCACCGGCGACCGCGTGATCCAGGTGGCGCAGCCGCTGCAGATCCGCCAGAAGCTCGCGGCGGACGCGGCGCTGCGCAGCGTTGCGCCCTTGTTCCTGGTCGCGCCGGTGATGGCGCTGCTGCTGTGGTGGCTCGCGGCGCGCACGCTCGCGCCCTTGCGGCGCCTGACCGACGGCGTCAAGGCGCGCGACGAGCAGTCGCTGCAGGCCCTGCCCACCGCCGGCCTGCCCGACGAGGTCGCGCCGCTGGTCGGCGCGCTCAATGGCTTGCTGCAGCGCCTGGGCACGTCGCTGGTCGCGCAGCGCGCGTTCGTGGCCGATGCGGCGCACGAGTTGCGCTCGCCGCTGACGGCGCTGAAGCTACAGATGCAGCTGCTGCAGCGCGCGCCCGACGAAGCCGCGCGACAGCAGGCCGCGCAGGCGCTGACTGCCGGCATCGACCGTGCCGCGCGGCTCGTCGAGCAGCTGCTCACGCTCGCACGCGCCGAACCGGGCGCGCCGGCGACGACCCATGCGCCGGTCGATCTGAACGAAGCGGTGCGCGAAGCCGTCGCCGAGACCGTGCCGCTGGCCAGCGCACGCGGCACGAACATCGAGCTGTTCGCCGACGCGCCGGTGCGCGTGCACGGCGACGCCGCTGCGCTGACCGCGCTCGCACGCAACCTCGCCGACAACGCGGTGCGCTACGCGCCGCTCGGCTCGCGCGTCGAGCTGCGCGTGCTGCTCGACGCGGGCATGCCGACGCTGCAGGTCGACGACGCCGGTCCCGGCATCGCGCCCGCCGATCGCGAGCGCGTGTTCGACCGCTTCTACCGCCACGCAGCTGGCGACGAGTCGGGCACCGGCCTCGGCCTGGCGATCGTGCGCAGCATCGCGCAGCAGCACGGCGCGACCGTCACGCTGGGTGATTCGCCACTCGGTGGGCTGCGGGTCGTGGTCCGGTTCGGCGCGAACGAGCCGATCGGCCCGCAGCGCCTTAACCCTGGCTTAACCAAGCGCTAATCGACGCCTAACCGGGCGACCCTATCTTCCGTGGCATGCGCGAAGCCCGCGCGGATTCGAACCACAGAAGGAGAGTTGCCATGAAGACCAAACCTCTGATCGCCGCCATGATCGCCGCCGGTGTGCTGGGTGTCGGCACGGCGAGCGCGATCGACCTGCCGGGTTGGCTCAAGAGCAAGCCGACCCCGGCGCAGAGCACGACTGTGGCTGCGGCACCGGCGGACGCAGCCGCCCCTGCGCCCGTCCCGATGCTGAGCCCGCAAGGCGTGCCGAACTACCGCGCGATCGTCAAGCAAAGCGGGCCGGCGGTCGTCGGCGTCACGGTGGCCGGCATGCACAAGACCACGGCCGAGGAGCAGGGCGTGCCGCAAGGCCTGGAGGACGATCCGTTCTTCAAGTTCTTCCGCGGCATGCCGGGCTTCCAACAGCGCAACCCGCGCGGCGGGGTTCCGTTCAAGGGCATGGGCTCGGGCTTCATCATCAGTTCGGACGGCCTGATCCTGACCAACGCGCACGTGGTGCGCGAAGCCAAGGACGTGACCGTCAAGCTCAGCGATCGGCGCGAGTTCACTGCCAAGGTGCTGGGTTCGGACATGACCACCGACATCGCGGTGCTGCGCATCAACGCCACCGGCCTGCCGGTGGTGCGCCTGGGCGATCCGCGCCAGCTCGAAGTGGGCGACCCGGTGCTTGCGATCGGCGCGCCGTACGGCCTGGAGCAGACCGCGACGCAAGGCATCGTCAGCGCGAAGGGCCGCTCGCTGCCGGGCGACAACACGGTCGTGCCATTCATCCAGACCGACGCCGCGGTCAACCCCGGCAACTCGGGCGGCCCGCTGTTCGACGGCAGCGGCTCGGTGGTGGGCATCAACGCGCAGATCTACTCGCAGAGCGGCGGCTTCCAGGGGCTGAGCTTCGCGATCCCGATCAACGTGGCGCTGAAGGTCAAGGACCAGATCGTCGCGACCGGCAAGGCGACGCACGCGCGTCTCGGCGTGACGGTACAGGACCTGAACCAGTCGCTCGCCGAATCGTTCGGCCTGAAGAAGCCGGACGGCGCGTTGATCGCGAACGTCGCGCCGAACAGCGCGGCTGCGGCCGCGGGCCTGAAGTCGGGCGACGTGATCACCGAGGTCAACGGCGAGCCGGTGGTGCGCGGCGGCGAGCTGTCGAGCCTGATCGGCCTGCTCGCACCGGGCGAGAAGGTCAAGCTCAAGGTCTGGCGCGATCACGCGCCGCGCGAGGTCGAGGCCAAGCTCGCGAGCGCGGAGGCCGACAAGACCGAAGTGGCCGATGCGAACGGCGAGGTGCAACCCGGCCAGCTCGGCCTCGGCCTGCGCGCGCTGACGCGCGACGAGCGCAAGCAGGTGGGCGTCGAGCAGGGCATGCTGATCGAGAACGTCGCCGGCCCGGCGGCACGCGCCGGCATCGAGGCCGGCGACGTGCTGCTCGCGATCAACGGCAAGCCGGTGCAGTCCATCGACCAGGTGAAGAGCGTGATGGCCGGCAAGCCCAAGAGCGTGGCCCTGCTGGTGCAGCGCGACGGCGACAAGATCTTCGTGCCGGTGAAGCTGGGCTAAGGTCGCACCGACGCGCGGCGCGGCAGAATGAGCGATCGGAGAACCCCATGCCTCGCAACATCGAAATCAAGGCGCGCATCGACAGCGTCGACGCACTCTCGCAAAAGGTCGCGCCGCTCGCGACCGAAGGCCCGACCGAGATCGCCCAGGACGACACCTTCTTTCGCTGCGAGTCGGGCCGGCTGAAGCTGCGCACCTTTTCGGCAACTGAAGGCGAGCTCATCTTCTACCGCCGCGCGAACGAGCAAGGCCCGAAGGAGTCGTTCTACATTCGCACGCCCACGTCCAGCCCCGAGCGCTTGCGTGAATCGCTGAGCCTCGCGTGCGGTCAGGCGGGCAGGGTGGTGAAGCAGCGCACGCTGTACCTCGTCGGCAGAACCCGCGTGCATCTGGACCGCGTCGAGGGCCTCGGGCACTTCATGGAGCTCGAGGTCGTGCTGGAAGAGAACGAGCCGGCCGAGGTCGGCGTGGCCGAAGCCCATGCGCTGATGGCGCGTCTCGGGGTCGACCCGTCTCAGCTCATCGACACGGCGTATGTCGACCTGCTCGGCGCCGGCGAAACGCGCAGAGAGCTCGCCACCGTCAGCCTGCTCGTCCACGACTATGACGAGGCGATCCGGTTCTTCACCGAGGCGCTTCG
>Ga0307515_10009365_pt1 | contig 18948 bp, 12 predicted proteins | sample 17_EM_MG_FD_194513 | JGI IMG/M metagenome (GOLD analysis project Ga0307515, IMG submission 194513) | Populus trichocarpa ectomycorrhiza microbial communities from riparian zone in the Pacific Northwest, United States - 17_EM | ecosystem: Host-associated > Plants > Roots > Unclassified | place...
AGAAGACGTTTAGGCGGACTTTATAGCAAAGTTAATAGTTTAAAGACGGAGCTTATATAAATTGCGGGAAATAAGGTTATTTTATAAGGGATTATAAAGATAGTTAGAGTTACTATATAATAAAGGCAACTAAACTAATAGTAGAAAACATATACGTATAGAGGGATAATAGTATACTATAAGGAATAAAAGAGTGTTTAATTAGAAGTTTCGCGTTTTATTATAATAACGTATACCAAATTTATAAGGACGCTAAGTACGGCGTAAGCTATTAGCTATAAGAGCCAAAATCTATAGAATATAGAGGGACCGATAAACTAGTTTGTAGATTAAATATTAAGGACAATAAATTTAATATAGGCGAAATATTTTATAATAATAAGGTAATAAGGGCAGCTTACTAGGAGTATATAGACCTTAAAGATATTATATAAGAGGTAGAGGATAATTCCACTATAAAATAGGGAACATTAGTAGGGATTAAGACTCCACTAGATATAATATCTATTGCTTTATAAGATGTAAGAGAAGTAGGATAATAAGCTACTTTAGCACTTAATAAAGGTAAAAGGCTACAAGCTTAAGATTCTTAAGATAAAATAAGAGATAACTAAGATTCTTAAGACAAGATAAGGTAAGCTTAAGGACCTATAACGGAAAGAAACTAATAGAGTAAAGTAGTAGCTTAGTTTAAAGATATACAAATAAGCTTAGGATAGAGTTTCCTATAGGTATAAGACTCTTAAGATAAGATAAGAACACCTAAGCCTAGTAGGACTAAGGTAGGAGCTAAGCTTAAGTTAGAAGCAAGCTTAGGATTAAAGAATTTAAGGGACTAAGAATTTAAAGAACGAATAAGGATACCTATAGATAGGAAGTAAGGAGCTTTATTATAGATTAGAGAATCTATAATATAAATAGTAGTTAGATTAAGAGACAGATATATAAACCTAGAGGACTTACTAGGAGAATATAGTATTTGGCCTAAAGATTAAAAAGTTAATACTAAGATTAAGAAGTAAGAAGACTTTAAGGATCTATCTATAAGACGTAAACTAAAGGAAACTATAGAAGAATTTAGGCAAAGAATTATTGCATAGTAAGAGCAGAAACTAAATAAAAGATCTAGTATATTAGGACGTATAAGGGACAAAGCACTAGTATAAAGAATTACTAATAGGCCTAAGGCAGGTATATTAAGAGCTAAATAGCTTACTAAACTAAAATAAGAAGAGGATCTAGGGATTCTAACTAGGTTTAAGAAACGATATATAAAGGGCTATTACGACGCAGTAATAAGAAGATACTTCCTTACGGATAAGCTATATATACTCTAGTAGCTATACTAAAGGTGGTATAGGTAAAGGCATAATAATAAGTAGGAAGATTTCTATATATAGCTGGACGAAAAAGTTATCTAAAACCACCTAATTACAGAAAAGGCTATAAGTTATATTAAAGGAGCCTTAATTATAACGTTAAAGGATCTAAAGGAGTAATTAGAGGACTAGAGAAGTAAGAGGTAAATTATAGTACCTATAAACGAAGTTATAACGCTTAGATTAATATAAAAGAGGTTTAAACTTAAGGATAAAGATAAGCTAAAAGTTAACCTAAAATACTAAGCACACTATATATTGGTATAAATAGTATATATGGATAATACATATAATATATATAGAGTACTAAAAGATAAGAACCGGAAGTACCTAATAAGGATATACTAGTTATTAAATAAGGCGAAATATAGGAACGCTAAGTATATATATAGTTAGCACCCTATAGAAGTACAAGTTTAAGGAGACTTAATACTTTAACTAAAAAGATTCCTTATAGAAGAATACCTAGACGGATAATAGTGGTGGAAATGCCTAGAGAATATATATCTATAGTATATTAAAGATAAAAAGCAAACTAAGTATTAGCCAAAAGTGGACTAAGTATAGATAGGATTAAGTAGCCAATAATTAGAAAAAGTAGAGGCCTATAAAACTAGAGGGAACTAGTAATAGAGCCTTAGACCCTTAAAGGAATTTAAGGATAACACCTAAATCTATAAGTTAAGTAGTAAGATTAGCAGTTTAAAGCGCTAATAGATAGTAGAGTAATAAGGAACTATATTTTACTAGTAATAGTTAAGAGAATAGGATTACCTTATAGATAGATGGAGTAACCTTACCTATTAGTTATAATTTTAGGAGATCCAATAACCTATAGAGGAGGGATTATTAATCTTAAAATAGGACCTATTTAGCTAACTATTAAAGGGAAATAAATTAAGATGTCTTTTAATATATTACTATTAGGGAATAATAAGGTAGTATTAGAAATACCTTAGTTATAGGAATATAATCCAAAGATTAATTAGATTATAAGTTAGGTTAATATTAAGGATACTTAACGCTATAAGATGCAATAATAAGCTAAGTTAGTATAGTACTAAGTAGGAGCGACCTATAAAGAAACGGAAAAAGGACTAAGTTATGTACTAAAGAGATACTATAAGTATGGTAAGAAACTATAGTTACTAAAAAGTAAGAAGCTATTAGAGTATATAGCATAGGACTATAAAATAGAATTAGAACTAGAAATAAGTTTAAGGTTCTTTCTAATCTATAAGCTTACTAAAGAAGAAGGGAGAGCATTAAAAGAGTTTATCTAAGAAAACTTATAAAAGGGATATATTAGACTATTATAGTTATTAGCGGGTTATCCAGTACTATTTATACTAAAGAAGAACGGTAAACTAAGGCTATATATTAACTATAGACAGTTAAACAGCATTACTAAAAATAATAGGTATCTTTTACCCTTAATTAGTAAAATCTAAGATAGGATAGGTAATGCGTAAATCTTTATAAAGATAGATCTAAGATAGGCGTACTATTAGATTAGGATTAAGGAAGGTAATAAATAAAAGGCTGCCTTTAGGTTAAAGGAAGGACTATATAAACCATTAATTATGCAATTTAGGCTTATAAATACACTAGCAACGTTCCAGAAGCGTATTAATAATATATTAGGAGAACACTTAGATAAATTTATTATAGTATACCTTAATATTATTATTATCTACTTAATAACTTAGGAAGAACACGGAGAACACATTAAATAGGTCTTAAAGAGACTATAAGAAGAATAGATGCTAGTAGTAATTAAGAAATACAAGTTCTTTACTAGAAAGACCAATTTTATTAGATTTATTATTAAACTAGGCTAACTTAGTATAGATCTAAAGAAGATTAAGGCTATAGTAAATTAGTAAGAACTAGAAAACGTTATGCAGTTAAGATTATTCTTAGGGTTTTGCAATTACTGCAGAAGGTTTATAGCGCAATGGTTAAAGGATATTAAGCCATTTATGCGATTAATAAAGAAAGAAGAACTATAGGTATAGGGAAAGGAATAATAAGAACTATTTAAGGAAGTTAAGAAGTTGTTTACCTAGGAGCTAGTTTTTAAGATCTATTAACTAGGACTAGAAATAGTTATAGAAACAAATGTATTAGACTTTGTATTAGGAGTATATTTTATATAAAAGTATCCAGATAGATAGCACCTAGTAGCATACTATAGTCGGAAGATAATATTACTAAAGTTAAACTATAACATCTATAATAAGAAGTTATTAGGTATAGTTACAGCACTAAAGAAATAGAGAGCATTCTTATAAGGTATAGAAAAACTATTTATAGTTAAGACGGACTATAAGAACCTAACGGGATTCTTAATTATAAAGGAACTTAACTAAAGATAGGTTAGATAGGCAGAAATACTTATAAAATACTATTTTAAGATTTAGTATATTAAGGGTATAGACAATACGCAAGCTAATACGTTAAGTTAAAAAGCTAAACTATAAAGTAATAAGAAGCTATTAGGGGCTTTACTGCAAAAAAATATAGATAAACTAATTAGGTATAATTATCTAAAGATTATAACAACTTATAAAGGGCCAGAAAGCTTTTAGGTATAAAGAATTCTAAAAGCACAGCTAGAAAATCTATAAATAGATATATATAAAAACCGAGAAGTAAAGTATATCCTAAAAAGCATAGTAGAGCACTTTATAGAAGATTTCTATAAGGGACTAACTTAAGGACATAACGGAGCTATAGGCTTAGTGTTAAGACTCTAAGAAGAGTATATTATTAATAGAATCTAAAACCTAGCATAAAAGGTTATAAAAGAATATTTAGATTACTAAAGAAATAAACTAATAATAATAATTCATTGCTTAACGTCCGATTTGGATCCCTATTGGGCCCACACGGACTACTCCTTATATATATGTGGGGAGAAAACTCTATTTAAGAAAACCCCGTAATCCATCTCCCCGCCTTTTGGGACTCGCCTGCGAGGCGCCTACGAGGCGCCTGCGAGTCACCTATGGTGCTCCTGCTACCTTACTTTTTAACCTCTTTAGGAACCACTGCTGCCGTAACAAGCCTACGGACGCGCTAGTATCGCAAACTTTACTCTACTACTATAGAGTTATCAGGGGGCACCCGTTACTCACCCCCCTACCTTCTATTACCATTTCCTTTATAACCCAGAACTGGTTTAGTACATTTTAGCTAATAAGCCACTAGGTAACCGCCTTAAGGCCTTTTTATATTAAGAGCAGTGTCTTATAGTTTTCTATGCCAGCTACTAAGAGTATTGCTTCTTGGTTAGTACGTAAGGGGCATAGCAGTATTACGTGCTTTAGTGTCTGTCTTAGCCAGCTACATTTACATTTTAGGCTACCTACTAAAACACCTACCCAGTAGAGCCAGTCTTTTAGTCCTATTACTCCTGTTCTTAAAAGTGTTACCATTATATTTTCTGCCTTTATTAGGCCTTCTTGGAGCCCTAGGGTATTTACCCCCCATAGCGTTAACCATGCTACGGCTTAGGTTCTTCTTGCCTTAGTTAACCTCTATACCTTTAACTCCTATACGCCTCTCTAGCGTTGGTCTAGCTAGTATTGCATTACGGTAGTTAGTTTCCCGGCGTTCTTTTATGCTTTACTTCGGCTCTTTTCTCTCTCTTGCTGTTGTCCTTGCTGGCCTCTTACACGTCTCCCTTCCTCCTCTATATAGGCCTGGGCCCTAAAGCAGCACTATTCTTCTTCCGCTTTCTTTACCTGTTTCTCTAATATATCTTCCCTACTTTAGGGTTGTTAGTTTGTTCTCCTATAAGGCGCCCTAGGGTCCCTCTATAGTTTATTTAAGCGTGTCTTAATATACTTTATAACATTAGAGTTGCGTTCCTTTTGCGCCCTTTATATTACAGTGGCTTTAATATATAGTTATAGGGGGGGAATATTAGCTTCCTTCTTAAGCAGTGCTGTAGCCGTTCGCTTATATCCGCCTATTATACTCCAGAGGTAGGCTATTTAGACCTTTTGGAGTGGTTTAAGGAGCGATTTAGGGGGGCCTTTCTTAGATTCTCCAATGGCCCAAATACTGGACCTATACGTTATGGTTAGCCGGACAACTGCTGTATATAGTAGGCGTGACCTCTAGAAGCATGGGCCCTATATAGAATTGACGATCCTAAATAATGCGATATACTGTGCTTGGCCCTTATAGGCCGCTTAGGCCGCATATACGCTCCACCAGAGCTTACTATCTACCCATACTCCTAATACTCTTAGGCCCTAAACTGGCTGACCCCCAAAGCCTTAGATGCGAATTATGTGCTAGAGATCTGCAGATTGGTTGCGTTTTCTTATAAAATAGATTAGCTGGTACTTCTCTGGTGAGAATTGGACTCCATGTCGTCTTGCCCATTCTATATAGGTATTATAAGCTTTCTCTAGCGTTCTGCAATTCTCTGCGGCTGTTGGCCCGTATGTAATTAGGTTTGTGTCGTCGACGAAGCCTATCCCCTGGGTCGCCCCTTCCTTAAAGGAGTTAAGCAGGTTGCTTACAAAGAAAAGGAAAAGTATAGGCGAGAGGGGTGGTCCTTGTGGTATAAATAAACTAATAAGGCATAAGCTATATAGAGGGCTACAACCTATTAAAATACTAGAGAGACTATAGGAGGTTATATTATAGGACTTTATTATTAAGCTACTAAAGTTAAGAAATCCTATTACAGAATAAAATTATAATGCGATCTTAGTAATAGTAGATAAGCTTATAAAGTAGGGATACTTTATAGCCTATATAGAAGAAATCTTAGCGGAAGATATTGCTAGAATCTATATTAAAGAAGTATTTATAAGATATAGAGCACTAAGTAAGATTATATTAAATAGAGACTTAAGATTTATAGCAGTATTTTAGGAGGTATTCTTAGCGGAATAAGGAGTTTAAACAGTAACTTCTACTGTATATTATCCGCAGATAGACGGTTAAATAAAAAGATTAAATTAGACACTAGAGCAGTATTTAAGGCACTATATTAATTATATATAGAACAATTAGGTATTATTATTACTAATTATATAGTTTATATATAATATAACACTATAAGAAGGAATAGGTACTTTACTATTTAAGGCGAATTATAGATATAAGCCAAGGACATTATTATCGCTACGTTAAGTAAAGAAGATAAGTAGCACAGCTAAGTAAAGAATGGAGACGTTAATAAATCTTTATAAAAACCTTATAAAAACAGCTAAGGTAGTATAACAGAGAATAAAGAAATACTATAACGCTAAGAGATCTAAGGGACCAGATCTTAAGGAGGGAGATAAAGTATAGCTACTATATAAAAATTTTAAAAGTTAACAACTAAGCAAGAAGTTAAACTACGTCAGACTAGGACCTTTCAAAATTATATAGAGAATTTTACCGGTTATGTTTAAGTTAAACCTACTAGCTAGAATAAAAATCTACCTAGTATAGTATATTATAATACTAGAGCTAGTATATAGAGATATTAAGCTACTAGTTTATAAAGCAGACATATATAGAGGGTAAGAAGAGAATAAATAGCAAGTTTTAAGGATTGTTAGTTATAAGGACGTTAACGATAAAATATAGTATAAGGTAAAGTAGATAGGCTATAATAAGACTACCTAGGAACCACTAGAGAATTTAAAGAATGCTATAGGAAAGGTATAGGAGTATTAGAAGAAAATAGGTTAGGTAATATTAATAAAGAAAAATCGCTAAAAAATAAGCCACCTAAGGGGGACCTAGGGAGAGCGACTACTAAACTACTTAGAGTTGTTTCCTTTATAGGAAGAGAGTCAGTTCTCTTATTACTAAGTTCCTGTAGACCCTATTTTATAAGTTTCTACTCCTTAAAACGGACCTTCTTACGCACTTTCTTAAGACGAATTAAGCGAGTAAACGTAGCAAGGCGAGATTTAAGGGCCCGTTACTAAGCATTAGTAGCCCCTTTCTTAGTATTATAAGAATAACAGAGTTCCGCCAGAGCTATTAAGAGCTTATTATTAAGCTTTATAGCAGTAGATTAAATATAAAACCCTATAATAAATTACTTAGGGAACTTAACGGCTATTAAGAGTAATAGGACGTATATACTTAGTATTAAAGATAGAGTAAACGTTACAGGACGAATAAATATTCGCTTTAGTGTACTCTAAATATAAAAAGGGTTGCTAGGAGGAAGGATTTGCCAGCATAATATAAACTAACCCCTCTTTCGCATAATAAGAACACAGAAATAGCATAATCTCACCTAATAATAATATTATGGCAATAGTATAAGACCGACGAGCTATAAAGGAAGAAGGAGTTACTTTAGGTATAATAAGTAACAATATTAACTAGATTAATTAAACGGATATTATACCTCTAGTAAACGACTTAGAGATATTAGGAATCTTTAAGGATAAAGATAGAGAAAAGGGAGGTAGTGTTACGGACGCTTTAAGCACAATGCTATAACTACTTAGAGAAGAGTTAGAGGAAGCTAGTTAGTTAATATAAGTACGGTCTAGGATAGAGCCGGTAGAGCTATATAACGAGGAATAGTAGTATAAGTTATATAATATAATCTATATAATCTATATAATCTACAAAATCTATAATAAAGTAAGTAGAGCATATATATATTACGTATAAGGGGGTTTTCTAGGAGTACGGTTGTGTATTTAAAGGACCACAGTCCCTACCCTAGATAGTTCTTTCCTTATAGTAATTCTTAGAATATAATTAGAGTTAATCTATTAGGCAACTACTTCACTAGTTATTATTACGTTATTGACTTTAATTTACATCACCTACACACCTAGCCTAATAACGAGCCTATTGTAGTACTTGCTATAAGGTTCCGTTATAGCACGGACTTCTAATTGATATAAGCTTACCATACTTACCTAGGTAAAGATTATCCCTATTAATAGGAAAAACATAGCTATAGTTCTAGTTAATTGGTAGAGGCTCTTGCAATATAGCGTTATTCTACTTATTAATTTAGGCGTATTATTAATTATAAGGGGGATAAAAGTAGTAGATCTGTGACGCCTACGGGATGCTGAAGAGCTTAATTAATATATAGATTGTAAACTTAATAAAGAAGAAGTAGAGAGAGAAGCTCTGCTAGTTAGCCGGCGGGTAAAATATAAGGTGTGTTGCATTTTCCGTGGTGATAAAATGGTTAGGTGAACGCGTTTATATACGCGATAGGGAGTTTGGAGAAAACCATATGAATATCCCAGGGGTTTCCCGCCTGAATTTTAGCCGAAGATCCTTGGATCCTTGACTTTTACTAAAAGCTTCAAAACACCACCAAATTGATCCTTTCTTACCACCTATGCAGCGAGCTGTCAGCTCGCTGCAGTCTTACCGCTGACTGACTGTTACAACTACATACGCTGACTGACTGCTTACATAAGCAGCTAGCTGTCAGCGATGCTGCTAGCGACGCTGCCTGTTGGCCACACTGCTACTAAGGCTCGACTTACTATATAGTTACCACAGAAGCCTCTACTTAGGTAGAAGATTATATAATTAATAAGGAGGAAGAGGAGCTAAATAAGTAATATAGCTATTAAGATTAACTACAAGACTATGGTTATTAGTAAGGCGTAATATAGGTAGCTTTTAGCGAGTTATTCTATATCTATTCTTCCTTTTATAACACTATAATAATGCTAAGCTTTCTAAATATAGTATATAAATACATTGAAGCTCCGTGGAGCTCCTGGAGTTAAACAATTTACTAGCTGGATAGAGTGGATTTGAGCTCGGATCCACGCCACTCCAGTCCAAGAACTGAAGGGTTAAGGAACGGCTGGATTGGCCGCAGCTTCCACTACTATTCCAGGAATTGCTTTAAAGATACTGACCCATCCCTCATTTCTTATCTAGAATTCAATTTTTAGCCTAGAAAACGAAGCATGATTTCCTGGTCTTTCACGAATGGCCTGCTTCCAAAGTACTATACTAGATCTTTGCGACCCAATTAATCCCATTATTTTCTCGAATTTTATGGCAGCCATCTTAGTTGAGTGTAAGCAATTTTTACTTTGTAAGAACTCGATGTGAGAGTACATGTGGCATTGCTGAAATTGAACAACCGGGCGGGTTCTCTAACAATCGGCTTGGAATTAGCAGACATAGAGCGCGGTTATACGAAAAGCCTCCCACCGTTCATTCTTTAGTACCTCTCCACCGTGCCGGTTTAGAAAATCAATTGATAAATAGTCATGGCACTATTTGCACGGTACGAAGACTTATCTTAGGCCCGCATGTCAGAATTAAGCGAGAGGTGCTGACTAAGCTCTGGACACATTGCGAGGACGAAGTCCGCATGCAATCTATATAGACATCAACCGCATCTACTGCATCACGAATCAATCAATATTCATCGTCTGCGTCATCTCTATCATCAATTAGATCCTCAAGATAGCTCCGCTGTGACCCATGACCTTGTAATTCCAACACCGCAGCTCCCCGCAAACATGAAAGTACAATGTCCTGTTTAGTCATCCGGCACCAACGAAGGCGCTAAACTCGACCTCTCTTGGTGCCTGCAGTGCAAACTCCTTTCATACCAGCGGGGTAGATATTATGCCCTCTCCATTAGGTGATATAACTGTCTATATTTATTGAAAAATTCGAACGGCACTGCCTTGGAAAACATAATCTAGACCAGACCATATGCTTCCCTTTTAGCATTCATTTCTTCTCTGTATTTCTTCAAATCTCCCTTCTTAAAAGAGGCAATTGAAGATTTTGCCCCGCAACCCGAACAAACAGTAGTTCTTTCAGCATGACAGGCTCTAGTAACACAGAGAACAAGAGCAAACCGAATGATGATGTCAATTCTATTCTTGGGAAAGCAGATATTATCATTCGAAATGTAGCTCCTGTCAGGTCGATTTCCGAGCCGGGAATCAACAATACATCGCCAAGTGATATAATAGGTGTACAAGACCTCGAAAAAGAAGGAAAAGCGAAAGTAGCAATAATCATGTCAACTTTATGTGTTAGTTGTGTGTTTCTGTTAATAATCCAGCTACTAATCTACCTTAGTTGTGTGTCTTCCTTGCTGCTCTTGATCAGGTGAAATCGGCCTTTGCGGTTATCAAACGCGCAGCTGATTATTTGCAGACAATCATAGCGACTGCTCTTCCTGTCATCGCAGAACACTTCCACTCATCGGCCACTTACACTTGGATTGGTAGTGTGTACGAAGAACCATGATATTCCATCCAAGTTGATTTAGCTGAGAGAAAGGCAGTTACCTTCTTGCGACATCTGCTTCGGCGACTTCCTGGGGAAAATTCAGGTTTTGGCACCCTAGAGCTGCCTACTATTTCATGCTAACAATCAGCAGTGATATTTGGGGGCGTAAACCAATTCTTCTCCTCGCTGTCTCTTTCTTCTTCATCGGTAGTTTGCTGTGCGCCATCTCAAGCAACTCTAGCATGATCATAGCTGGTAGAGTAGTTCAAGGAGCCGGTGGTGGGGGCCTACTTACTCTTGTGAGCATTTGCATCTCAGATCTCTTCTCCATGCGGACCCGACCGAAGTATTTTGGTAACTCTACGACTTTTCAATACTTCCGACGCAGGGCTGACCATCCGGATAGGGGTAATTGGGATAGTCTGGGCATTTGCAAGTTCTATTGGACCTATAATAGGAGGCGCTTTCACTCAAAGGGTTCGTTGTCGGTTCCATACGTTGAATTTAGCTAAGTGCAGGCCAGGTTTCTTGGAGATGGTGCTTCTATATTAACTGTAAGACTGCCTGCTTGTTGTCTAATGTTGTGCTTAAAGGGCTAACGAACGACAGTGCCCATTACTGGCATATGCTTCGTGATTTTACTCTCGTATTTGCAAATCCATAATCCCAGAACCCCACTTCTTGAAGGACTGGCAGCAGTAGATTGGCTTGGTTGCACAGCGAGTATTGGAGGAACGGTTATGTTGCTGATCGGTCTCGAGGTCGGTGGCGTCAAGTTCCCCTGGTCCTCAGCCACGGTAGTCTGTCTTGTCATTTCCGGTGTGGTCATGGCTGGCATCTTCGTTATTGTTGAATGGAAAATTGCCAAATATCCGGTATTACCTCTTCGAATATTCAGGCACAAATCGAACATTGCAACGCTTGGGGTTAACTTCACCCACGGATTCTCCTTCATCTCGGCCGCGTACTACCTTCCGTTTTACTTTCAAGTTGTCCTTGGCGCAACTCCTCTTCTCTCTGGATTATACTTCCTCATATTTTCAGTGTCGCTTTCGTTCACATCACTTTTGGTTGGTGCTATGATAAGCACCACTGGCCGTTATCTGGGAATCCTCCGAATTGGACTCGTGCTTATGACACTCGGAATTGGGCTACTCATAGACCTCCCAGACCATATTTCCTGGCCTAGAGTTGTGCTATATCAACTTGTTACTGGAATTGGAGCAGGTCCAAATTTCCAAGCTCCGATTATTGCTCTCCAGGCAATGGTCGCTCCACGAGATATTGCTATGGCGACAGCAACGTATGTATTTGTGCGAAGCCTAGCGATATCCATGTCTATTGTGATTGGTGGCGTCATCTTCCAGAATGGGATGCAGTCACGTCTACCACAGTTGGTCCAGGATATTGGTTCCAGCGCAGCGTCGAGTCTTTCTGGCAGTTCTGCTGGAGCTAGTGTGGGTGTTGTTGAATCCCTGGCCCCCGCTGAGGGAAGGATTGCTCGCCATGCATACTGGGCAAGTATGCGCAATATGTGGACTGTGTATGTGGCTGTTGGTGCAGCGGGCATCATAATGAGTATATTTATAACAGAGAAGTCGCTGAGCAAACACCACGAAGAAACGAAGACCGGATTGCGGAGTCTTGAACAGCGCAAGGCAGTTGATAAGGATATTGAGTAATCGCAGGTGGAATTTTAAAAAGTCGGAGTGGAGAAGGGAAAGGAAGAAATCTGATCAAAGTTGGAAAGGGACCTTTTTTTTATTATTTTTTTAATATCCATTGTATTGTACTACGTACAATACTACGCATATAGCCTCTAGGCTATGGCGCTATGGCGCTATAGTTCTATATACATGAATCCTTTCTAGGCAGCTTAATATATACTAGTAGCTATGTCATAGTAGTTTATAAACCTCTAGATTAAGGGTTTACCGCTCCCTGGTAAAATACTAGATTACTAGCAACTACGAAGTAGTAAGAAAATAGTAGAAAAGATAAGACTATAAGAAACCCTAACGCCTATCCCTATCCTATTTTAAATTAATTTATATCCTTTTACTTACTAATATTTATTTACTAGAAGCCTAGTAGGGGTTACTTCCTTCTAAGGATCCTGCTGCTATTGGCTACTTTCTAGTAGCTATCCCTATCTAATCTAGAAATAGAAAAAGCGCTTCTCTTCCTTTCTTTATATAAAATAACCTTTTTAGGGAGAGAGAAGAGCCTAGTTACCTTTGTATTTATTTTCTCTCTCCTCTATATAAGTTATATTCTAGTAGTAAGTGCCAAAGGGTTTATATAGCGCTATATTCCCTAAAGTAGCTGCCTTCTTTGTCTTTCCTATGGCTTTAGAGAAGGATTCAAAGTAGCCTTTTCCTAGTTTTAGCTGAAAGAAAGCTGATTGTAGCCTTTTAGGATATCTTAGGGGCTTTAAGAGAGAAGGAATGGGTTCCTTTACAGATCCTAGTATAGTGTTTCCCTTTATCTTTGTTCTGTTACGGAAAGGGAACTGAAAACGCAGGATTTACCATCTACTCCCAAGAGAATCCCTAGAACTATAATTATGTATCAATTAGCCATTTATAAATTGAGATGCCTAACGCCGCCAAATCATAGTAAAACTTTAGGCTTCAGGAAGAGCCTAGGTTTCACAAAAGACTATCAAGCCTATCTTTCCATCAAGTATTAAACTTCTTTTGCTTTAATGAATTTGCAAATAGAATGAGGTGGCGAATGAACTCCGCCATGTCGTGATCAAAACCACTTAATCGCGGGAGTCGCACTAGCCAAATGTGAGGTACGACGATACGGCATACTAGCTAAAAGTAAGGTACGACAAATACGACAAGGCGTCCACGAGTTGATCAAAATCTTCGCTGTTTGACTCACCCTTTCTTGTACATATTTTGTAGAGGTACTGCACCCGCTCAGCAGGTCAACCCCCACCTAACATTTATCTCAGCTTCCGTTACCCTTTTAGCCCAATATCTCACTATGTCCACCACTACAGCTTCAACTATTGCTAATAACGCGCGCTTCAATGCTGAAGCTGTAAAATGGGACTCCAATGTAGCTCACGTTCGGTGCTGCGAAATGGCTTTAGAAAGTGTCTTGCATCATGTACCGGCATTCGCTGACGGTCAGGCAAAAAGTAGGATAGTTCAAATTATGACGAGCTTCATGTCAATAACATTCCTGTCCATTTCTATACATTTTCACCCTCTCAAATAATTATTATTGGAACTTCAACCAACTCTGGCGGTTGTTGTTGTTTCTTGGTTATTCAAATGCACTTGAATACTGATACGCACCTACAGATTTCGATGCTCTTGAAATTGGATGCGGCACAGGGCTCCTCTCATTCAACCTCTCTCCTCGCGTGCGCTCCCTTGTCGGTGTAGACACCGCAGACGGCATGATCGATGCCTTCAATGCAAAAATTGGCGCACTCCTGCAACCTGAAGAGGCAAACCTGGCAGCAGTTTGCGTATTGCTGGAAGACGCCGACGATGTCAAAGTCCAAGGAGCGGCGGCGGCACTCGCCTCGGGGCGCGGAGAATCTGAGAGCATTCCCTACAGGTTTGACCTTATTATTTCCCACTTGATGCTACACCATATTCCGTCTTTGCCAGCTATCCTAGCTACGATGTTTCAATGTCTGAAACCCGGTGGATGGATTGCATTGACTGATTTCGAAGATTTTGGGCCTGATGCTGTTATATTCCATCCGAAGAGCAAGAGGGAAGGCGTGGAGAGGCATGGAATTAAGAGGAATGAGATGGAGATAATGATTAATGGTACTGGCTTTGACCAAGTGAAAGTTGAGACAGCATTTACTTTTACTAAGGAGGTAGAGGATGAGGATGGTGGGCCAAAGAAGGAAATGAGCTTTCCATTCTTGATATGCATGGGACGGAAGGCTTAAACCCTTAGCTTCAGAAAGATTGCATTAAGTCACTAACAGTCTTGGCCGCGAACTTCTTTCTCTCTGCTTCCGGCATTTCTGCACCGATTTCTATTTTGAGGTTATCAGAAGCGGTATAGAATGACGTTTGGGGGCGATAGCATACCTTTAATAGCTTGCATCCTCTGCATCATCTGCTCGAGTTCTTCAACTTGGGGCGCCTCGCCATCTTCCTCTTCTCCGTGAATAGCACCCTTCATACCAAAGAGCTCTATGCCCATCTCTGCCTCCTCCGCTGCAAATGTGTTCTCGAATGCGTCATCATCACCATCTTCAAGACCCGCATCTCCACCGCCAGCCCAGTCGTTCGCCTCCAATGCTTCTTTTATCCGGGCTACTCCCACAGGTTCTACATCTGTCAGCCCACTGCCCAAGATGTAAATAACTGCACTAACCTCCAAAGTCATTGCGACCCTTCGCCTCGGCATCCACATATTCAAACCCGAACTCCATACATAGCTCTTCCCACTCCTCAAAGCTCTTCTCCAGATAAGGCGTCGTGCTCTGAGGCATCGCGACCGCCAGGCACACAGCGTCTGAGCTATATCCGCACGCTTTCTCCACCACATCTGCAATAGCCTGAAGAGTTTGCTTTATCACATCCTGTTCTGGAAATCAGCCTAGGCCAAATTAGGACAGCGTGCTACTGCCTAATACATTTCAATTTTCGACATATTATAGACACTGGACCTTTAGTGAAGAGGGGTTTTACGCACCGTATGCTCCTCTTTGACCGGCTTCCTAAAACAGTATACCCAAGCTCCTAGCACACTAACAACCTCTCTCGCTTCCGGCTTCACGAACTCCTCGCGCCATTCGCTAACATGGGGTATCTCGTCAATCCATATGGGAAGGGAAGCAGTGTAGTAGCGTGTCTCAAGCCTCCAGGTATGGGTGAGGCCTGCAGTGGAGTCGGATACTAGGTCAGGCGCGGAGCCAGTGAGATCTGTACGTACGAATATGTTAGCGAACGAGGTGGAAATTCGAGGGGCACCACGGGGATGGAATGGACCTTTGAGCAGATGTAGAACTCCAGAGTCGGGTGTACCTAGGGCTAAGATGCGGCGGGGGTGCTCAATCTCCATTTTGTGATATGGGAGTGATGTTGTAGGGTTCACATGTTTGGTGAATTAGAGATGAAATGTTTTCTGATGTCAATTCGGGTGGGAATGTCGGAGAGCTTGGCTAAAGGTCCCGCCTTAGCGGCCTCGACTACTCGAAGTTATTCGCAGTAGCCGGAGATATTGTCACATAGATAAATTATAGAGATACGGTTTTCATGTTTTGAAAACCGGATTTCAAGTCTAATATTGGAGCAGAGGACTGCTTTTCCTTCCGCGTAATGCGCCTGACGCCCGGGCTATAGCTCCGAAGAACCTCCCATAACACTCCACCCATGTATTCAATGCTTCTAGAAAGCATTGAATAGCATCCTCCTTTCCTTGAATATCCATATCACTATAACTCGCAGCATTTCCTTTCGGTCAACACGCTCATCGGCCACCTCTCTGTCCTCTAGCCCTGTTCACTGTCGCCCTCCCTCTCGCTAAACCCACACCTCTGCCTCTCGTGCCTCTCGATCTGAACATAGGCGCGTTCCTGTAACCTAAGTCAGCTTTGTTTGTCCGGAGTCATCACCATTCCTGCCAATAACGAATATCTCGTGCTCGGAGGGCATACCGTAGCATATCCGGTACAATGAAGAAGCGCACGTGGGATCCGCGAATATAGACTTGATCGAGATGCGATACACGGCCATCGCGCGCCGTCACGGTAATATCTTTGAGCTGAACATTCATGTTGTCTTCGGCTGTGTGAAGAATGTTAGATTTGTGTCTTAATTTAGGAGACGGCCGGGCGCACCTTCTAATAGTTTGCCACGGTAGACCTGACCAGATGTAATTTCGAGAGTAATTACATGGCCCTAAGCGCGACACATTAGTATAAAGAAGCTGCCTGGAAGATTTGATGAGCCCACGCACAGTTGCCTCATTCAACAGCTTAATCGGGATGCCGATTGTGCTGGTCATTTCGGTCAGGACGCTGTCGCGTAGCCCAAATAGACAATCGAAAGAAGCTCCAAGAAATCAGCTGCGTAGTGGTGGGGGCGGGGGAGTATAGGAATGCGGTTTGCAATTTCGTCGATGTTGTTCGAAGAAGCTCCGCTAGCGCCGAAAGTCCACCGCCAAGTCTTACCGCAGCGAGCTCAGACGTGATTTTTTAGCTAGCGTCGGAATAACCTACGCCGTCTTCCGAATTGCAAAATCACGTCTGAGAGGCTTTGGCGAGTTTTGTTAAAAGCATAAGCAAAAATCTTAGTTTTAGCAATTTTGTACGGGAATTTCCTCTACAACGTAATAAAATAAAGTCTTCAAAAGTTCATAGATATATCTTGGGTGGCTACTTTATATACTAACAGCTTTAGAATTATAATATCCCCTCCTAAATCTAAGATTAATTTCGTTAAAGTTAAAATTCCCGTTGTTAAAAGTATAAGCACCTTTACGTACCCTTATATACGGGCCCACGTAAGGTATAAAAAGCCTAAAATCTCATAATTTATAGAGCTAGATCTCCTGAGTAATTTAATATAATTTTTACCTTAAAATACGTTGTGGGGAGATTAATTAATTTTGTTGGGGTTTATAAGTTTTCCTTACAAAAAAAGCTTATGCTTCCATACAAATCTCGCCAAAGTCCCCCAGAAGAAATCGATCAAATATCCGAAGGAGTTTAGCGCGCCAGCGCAATCGATTTCTTAGTATGAGTCCACTGAGGTAACGCCAAGTCTTGTTCTCACCCTGATTACTACACCATCAACAGACACTTCCCCTATGAATATCTCTGGGACTCTTAACGTCTTTAGACTCATCAGAGATCCGACTCTGTGTCTACCACATCACATTGTATCAACATTCAATCATTTACCTGTGCCACTATCCAAAGCATTCGCTACTCGTGATGGAGAGAAAGGGGTAGATATTAGAGCGGTAGTGTTGGACAAAGATAATTGCTTTGCGGTACCTCATAAAAATGAGGTCTATATGCCATACAATGTACTAAATAGTTTTTGTCCAAATCGAATCCGTCTTCTTTTCAAGCCTTGCGTCATTTTTCAACACAGTTCATGCTGTACTGTCATTGGAGGCTTATTTCTTGTTATTCAATTTCCTTTTCTATGACAGTCGAGAAGCAAGAGGTCACTTCCGCTAATAGCATCTTTGAAGGACAAATTCCAAGAGCTGCGCAAAGCCTACCCAGGCTCACGGCTGCTCATTGTGTCCAATACGGCCGGCACACTCTCCGATGGTGGCTTCGCGGAAGCAGAAGTCCTCGAGCGTAATACAGGTGTAAAGGTACTTCGTCACAATACCAAGGTATACCCCTGCCTCTTGATATATTGTCATTTGCTCAGATAGCAAACTGAAGAATACAAGAAACCCGGGTGCAGAAAAGAAGTGCTGGAATATTTCCGTAACGCGCCAGACTCCAACGTAACATCTTCGTCACAAATCGCCGTAGTCGGGGACAGGCTATTTACGGATGTCATGATGGCAAATCTGATGGGGAGTTACGGTGTCTGGGTAAAAGATGGAGTGGTAGAAGAAAAGAATTTGGTGAGTACGTCGATCTCTTTTGTCTTCTAAGTATTGATTAATTATTAATGAATCCTGCAGTTTGCGCGTATGGAGCATAGGCTTGCAGATTTTTTGCTCCGGAAAGGTTACTACCCTCCCGATCCAAGCAGTAGCTTTGAATAGTATAATCCTTAATGCTTTAAGTTTTTTTTTTTTTTGAAAAGCCTCTAATTCACATGCACCCTCAGAATATGGAAACTCCGGGGATTGGTGGCCACTCTAAATCGAGTTTCATGATCTAACACCAGAGTTCGTCTTTCTAAAGAAATTCCAGAATATGTACAGGAGTCGGGGAATTCTAGCTGCCCACTGCCCACCAGCCAATATCTATAATCAAGTGCGTGAGTGCCCGAGTTGCGGCATCAAAGTTACGACGGAAGCATCTATCAATCCTAACAACGCGCTATATACTGTTGAAATAAACGACTAAGGGGAGTCAAATGTAAGATGGAAGGTTGAATGCTTAATATTTGGTAGGGTAAGAAGCTCGTATTATATACAACAATAATTAGGTGGCTGGTAACAGCCACCCTATATTGGGCCCAGCCACCCAATTCTCAACATATACACCATACCCCTCTCATCTAGGTTCGATAAGGAAAGCAATTAAAGATGCCAGGCCGAAAATGTCCTTCATGTCAGCCAGGTAGGTATCAAGACAAATGACATTAGCTAGCTGATAGGTAGAGACACAGAATTGTACTAGTGATCTGTTTTATTCAAGGTGGCTCTAAGAGCCCTAATA
>Ga0307515_10009366_pt1 | contig 18948 bp, 5 predicted proteins | sample 17_EM_MG_FD_194513 | JGI IMG/M metagenome (GOLD analysis project Ga0307515, IMG submission 194513) | Populus trichocarpa ectomycorrhiza microbial communities from riparian zone in the Pacific Northwest, United States - 17_EM | ecosystem: Host-associated > Plants > Roots > Unclassified | place...
AAAGTATTTAGAGTTAATAATTCGTTTAACGGTCCACTCCTTATGGTTCTCGTCTTCGTTCTTATCTCGGATTAGTACTAGTAGGGGTTTAGGCTATATCTGCCCTAGTAAGGGGTTAGGCTAATAGAGGTGTAGTAGCTATAGGTAAAATACGGGCCATATCCCACGGGTAGCTAGGGTAGGTAAGAGTTCTAGCTTATATACGGCTCCCTTATTAATAACTCGTTTAATTAGATAGGGGCTAAGGTTCTTATAATTAAGTAACTTTATAGGCCTCTGCGTAGAGATATTATATATATTTAGCCATACCTAGTTGCTAATACGCATCTCCGGTAGTGGCGTTTTATAACAGTTAGTAAAGTAGGCCTACTTTACTTAAGCCTAGGCCATTTCTCCCTTGCAGTAATCGAGTAGATTTTTTATACAGTCTGCATACTGGTCGGCAAGTAGCATCTTAAGGCATTTTCTATATAGTAGTTTCTTTTATTAATAGGTTCTAGTGGCTCTATGCCGGATTAGGGGTAATAACCCTTATTCGCAAAGAACGGGGTAAGTCCTATAGTAGTTAAGACATAGTTATTCGCTGCGAATTTACCTAGTAAGAGGTAATCTACCCAGTTATCTTAACTATAGGCGACTACCTGTTATAGGTACGCTTTTATACTAGCATTAGCGTTTTCCAGTTACCTAGTAGTTTTATAGTAAAAAGATATAGATATCTTAACGGAGATGCTAAGGCGTTAGTAGATTCGTCTCTATACATTAGAGTTAAATTATATGCCTTAGTCGGACGTAATTAAGTTAAATAACCCATATAGTCAGTAGACTTCGTAAAGAAAGGCGTTAGTAATGTCATTAATAGCTATGCCTTTAGTTAGGACGTAGTGGCGCTCTTTTATAAGTCGGTATATTATTATAAGGATGTTCTTATAGGTACGGCCATATCGTTTATAGGGTGGTAGGTTAACAACGAAATCTATAGCGATATCTGCCTATTATTATATAGGTACTAATAGAGGGTGCAGTAGTCCTTAGTACTTTATATTAAAGGCCTTAGCGCGCTTATAACTATAGCAGGCGCCTATAAAGCGTTTAACTAAGTCTATTATTTTTGGCTAGAAGTAGTATCGGCTAAGAAGCTTATAGGTTCCTCCTCTACTTAGGTGGCCGCTTAATCGGAGGTCGTAGGCCATTTAGATTAGTTGCCGTTGTAGATTTTCTAAGTTAGGGATAAATAGGCGGCCTCTATAATAGAGCCTGTTCTCTTTTACTTTTAAGGCTGCTATATTAATCTAGCCTAAGCTTTAGAGGTTAGTAGGTAGCGTATAGGCGCTAGCGGTCTTTGCGGTAATAAGTTAATATAGTAATAGGTTAATAGAGGCGTTATATACCGTAGTAATAAGCTTGTTAATTTCGGGAGGTAACTTTAGTTCTGTGGTATAAAGCTAGGGTATAATTAGCTCTATTATAGGTAGTATACCTAGGGCCAAATTTCGTGCTTTTAGGATTGTTTGTTGTTGGAACTAATTATAGGGGTTATCTTTAGACTGAGGAAGGTCTTATAAGCGGCGTATTAGGCTATTAGGTTTAGTACCTTATACTCCTAATCTATATACGATTTTAAAGTTAAAACTAGAGAGGAACTTATTCTAACGTGCTTGGCGTTAGTTTAGCTACTTTATAGTTATAAAGTACTTAAGGTTGCGATGGTTTGTAAGGACTTTAGTTAGCTAGTTAGGCTCTACTAAGGAAAGTTCTAGTTAGAATTCTTTAAACGCTTATATAATTATAAGGAGTTCTTTATTATAGATCTTATAGTTACACTCTTATAGTATAAGCTTAGATAAGTAAAATACGACTAGGTAAAGAAGACCATTGTTACCTATCTAGAAGAGGACGCCTATATTAATATAGTCTAAGGAGTCGGTTTTAAGGTAGAGTTGTTGTCCTAGTATAAAGTAAGCTAGGATAAGTGCTTTAGTAAAGGCATTTTTAAGATCTTAGAACGCCTTCTCGCATTTAGGCGTTTAGGTAAAGCGTAGGTACGTTTTTCTTCCTTTTATAAAAAGGCCCTTTTTTTATATTATTGCTATAAGTAGTACTACTACGCCTAAGAAGTTATATATAAAATTTTAATAAAAGTTAGCGAAACTAAGGAAGGCTTATACGTCCTTAATGCAGTTAAGGGCTTACTATTTGGTAATTATATATACCTTCTCGGGGCCTATATAGACACCCTTAGTAGTAACAATTAGTCTAAGGTATTTTACTTCTGTAACTAAGAATTCATATTTCTTTAAATTAATATAAAGTCCTATATCCCTAAGGCGCTATAGGACCTTTTAAACGTGTTCAGTATACTTAGAGGGGTTATTACTATAAATAAGTATGTTATTTAGGTACGCAGAGCAGAAGTTATTAAAGTAGTCCCGTAAGGCGTTATTAATATAGCTTTAGAAGGTACCTAGGCCGTTATATACGCTAAAGGGCATAATAGTATATTTAAATTGGCTAAAGCATAATGCGAATACGGTTTTCTATTTATTACCTTCCTATATTTAAAAATAGTTAAAGGCGGCGATAATATTAAGCTTAGTATAGATTTTGGCTTAACTAAGCCGCTTAAGGGTCTTACGTATAAGTAGTACTAGGTATCAGTTTTTAATTATAATAGCGTTAAGTCCTTTATAGTTAACGTAGAATTAGATACCTCCTCCTAGCTTCTTAGCGAGAAGAATAGGGGTGGCTATTAGTAACATGCTAGGACAAATAAATCCTTTATTAAGGTGCTCGTTAATATACTTTTTTATAACTAAAAGTTCATCTTTTAATATTAGGTAGGGTCTCTTATAAGGTAACATTTTTCCTTATTTAATATTAATGGCATAGTTATTAGGTTAATGTAGGGGGAGTATATCTACGCCCTTTTATAAGCATATATCGGTAAAGTTGTAGTACCTTTTATAGAGGAGCTTGCGGAGTTCTTTATTAGTAAGTCCTTTTTTAAGCTTTATAAACTTCTTAAAGTCTAAAGATAAAAGTTTATAGAGTTCTGTAGGGGCGTCGTCTTTTAAAAGGTTAACTGTATCTATCCTATTACTATAGAGAACGTAATCCTATTCTTTATAAAGCTTATATAGTCGTAATTAAAAGGCTATAGCAACGGTCTAGCCTTTCCTATATACTATATAGTAGAAGGCCAGGGCACTTATATAGTAGTAGTTAGTTATAGGTAAGATAATAAGGGGTTCCTTAGGTTAATATTCTAGGGAGTAAATAGAGGTGGCTAGGCTATGCCCTAAGTAAGTCTCTCTATAGTATTTAGAGTTAAGGGTTACTTCTTTCTTCTTCTAGTTAATAGCGGGGTTATATTATTCGAGCTAGTTTATTCTAAGGATAATAAGGTAGTTAGTAAGTAGTATAATATAGGCCTAGAGTTCTTCCTAGTACCTATTTATATCTAGGTGAAGTTATACCATATAGGTAATCTTCTATATAGTATAATTACTATTAGCGAGTTATAGGGCGCGGGCTTTAGTAAGGGGTAAGATAGGTAGGTTATAAGTACGCATAAATTAAGTATCTATAAATTTATTAGTAGCCCCGCAATTAATTATAGAACGGCTTTTATATTATTTTTTAGTAGTAGTTCCTATTATAGGTAAAACTATCTATTTCCGTCTATTTATCTTTATAAAGTTATTTATTAAGCAAGCCAATATATAGATCCCTCTATTGTTAGGGCGTCCTAACCTACGACTTAGGGCTAGGACTTAGCGTTTTCCGCTTCCGTATCCAACTCTACTACTATTACTACGTTTTTGTCTTATACGGTAGTGGTATATAGCGATATATTTAGTATTTAGGGTATTAGGTTAGGTATTAGGCGGCGGCTACTAAACCTAACTATTAGGTAGTTTAGGTTATCGTAATAATAGCCTTTTTAATAGCATCTATAGTAGTGTCCTAGTTTTTAGAGTAGCTCGCGCTCTCCATCTAGGAGTTTTTATAGAAAGGTTAGTATAGAGAAATTAATATTAGTTCCGGTAGTACTTAAGGTAGTAGGCGTTAGTAGCTTAGTATATATAGGTTTAGTAGGCCTAGAGGGCTTCTATAGAAAGGTCTTTAGGTAAGAGTTAGTAGTAGTAATCTAATTTAGTTGTTGTTTAATCTTCTATAGAGCTGCTACTATATTATAAATATCGTTGTAGTTATAGCTAGCGGCTATATAACTAAGGCAATAAGTAACTTTTTTAAGGAGGTCCTCTTAGTCTTTAGTATTATCTTAGGCAAGGGCTCTAGTATATTCCTAGAATTTAATATAGAATTTATTAAATAATTTAGTAGGGCTTATCTTTAGGGCACGTAGTTTAGCTTAGTTAGTGGCTAGTAGGTTATAGTTGCGGTATATTAGGTTAAGATTATTAAGGACTTCTTAGTAGGACTGCCACTTCTAGGGGCTACTAGTCTTTTATTAGGCAAAGAGTCTGTTAAATAGTATACCCTTTATTCGCCCGATAATATAGCCGATCTTAATATCTTTTATAGGAAAAAGGTAGGCGCTCTAAGTTAGTTTCTTACGGATTTATATCTTCTAGTAGCTGTATTCCTTACGGTCTCCCTAAAAGACTTAGGGATTAAAGTAGCGTGCGTTAAACCCTATGGTGGCAGTTTAGGTCTAATTATTATAGCTTTTATCATTATTGCTTTAGTAGGGGTTCCTATTAGGTAAAGCTGCTTAGCGCTAGCCCTCTATTAAGCGTTAAGTAGGTAAAGTTGCCGGGGGCGTAGAGACTTAGGTGGCGTTATATATAGTAAAGAGGTGTCTAGCGTTGTTATAAATGTGCTTATTAAGCTAAGATTATAGGTATTTAATTATGCCTTCTCTTTTAGTAACTGTAGCAATTAGTATAATCTTAGCCTTCTTTAACTGTTAGACGTCGCGTTTAGACATATAGAGATTATCTTCGGTTTTTTAACGTATATTATTAGCGAGCGCCTTATAAGCTTATAGGTCTTAGATAATATCGCAATCTTAGGTAATATGCATCTCGGCTTATATAAGCTTTAGGTGGTAGTTTTATAGAAGGCGGTAGTATTTATTAGGGTCTTGTACTACCATTTTTACAAACGTCTTAGCGTCTTATATTTTAATTTTAATAAGTAATAGCCCTTCCGTTTGCTTATCTGTAGTTATATAGTTAATAAAAGATAAGATATTATTGGTGTCCGTCTCCTTAGGGGTTAAGGCTAGGGCTAATAAATTAAATTCTCCTGGGATTAATTAGCGTTATAGGTTAAGTATAGGTATTGGATTGTTCTTTAGGTTTAATATAGTAGCTAATAAGGAATATTGTCTTATTATTATAGGTTCCTTAAAAGTATAAAGTAAGGTAATTTATAGACACGCTACTTCTGGCAGCGCTTATAGTATTGCAAAGATATAGAATTAGTTATAGGCTAAGCGTCGGTAGTAAAAAAGGCGCAACATAATGTTATGGGACGTGGGCAGTGGCTACAAAGTGTATATATTCGAGGAGTCTACAAGACGTTACGCGATCGATAGTAAGGGTCGAGGGCGTAAGGAGGTAATATACCTACGCGTAGCTGACATAAGCTATACGCGAGGTATACGTAAGAGCATGGGGCTCTCCTATAGAGGCCCCTGCGGTGGGGTTCTGTAACAATTCTTTATTATATAGTTCTACTAGCTCTATTCTAGACCGTACTTATATTAACCAACTAGCTTCTTCTAACTCTTCTCTAAGTAGTCGTAACATTGTACTTAAAGCGTCCGTAACACTATCTCCCTTCTCTCTATCTTCGTCCTTAAAGACTCTAAATATCTCTAAGTTGTTTATTAGAGGTGTAATGTCTATCTAATTAATTTGGCTAATATTGTTACTTATTATGCCTAAAGCATCCTTACCCTCTTCTATAGCCCGTTAGTTTTATACTATTGCCGTTATCTTATTACTAGGTAAGATTATACCGTCTCTATATTCTTATTATGCGAAAAAGGGGTTAGTCTATATTGCGTTAGCGAGTCCTTTATTTCGGCAACTATTTTTTTACTTAAAGTGCACTAAAGCAAATATCCGTTCTTCTTATAATGTTCGTTCCATTTTTAACGCTAAGTATACGCGTCCTATAACTCTTAACAGTCTCTAGGTTCCCTAATTGATTTATTATAGGGTTTTATATTTAATCTACTACTATAAAGCTAGACGATAAGCTCTTAATAGCTTTAGCTAAACTTTATTATTCCTATAACGCTAAGTAGGAGGCTGTTAATGCTTAATAGCGCGCTCTTAATGCTCGTCTTACTGCGTTTACTTGGTTAATTCGTTTTAAGAAAGTGTATAAGAAGGTCCATTCTAAGGAGTAGAAGCTTGTAGAATAAGGTTTATAGGAACTTGGTAATAAAAGGACGGACTCCCCTATAAAGGAAATAAGTCTAAATAACTTGGTAGCTGTTCCTCTTAGGTCCCCCTTAAGTAACTCCTTTTTTAATCCTTTTTTATTAATATTACCTAACCTAATCTCTTCCGATACTCTTATACCTTTCCTATAGCATTTCTTAGATTCTCTAGTGGTTCCTAGGTAGTCTTATTATAGCCTATCTACTTTACTTTATACTATATTTTATTGTTAATGTCTTTATAATAAAGATTTTTAAAACTTGCTATTTGTCCTCTTTTTGTCCTCTATACGTGTCTGCTTTGTAAACTAGTAGCTTAATATTCCTATATACTGGTTCTAGCATTGCGATATACTATATAGGGTAGATTTTTATCTTAGCTGGTAGGTTTAACTTAAATATAACCGGTGAAATTCTTTACGTAATTTTAAAAGGTCCTAGTTTAACATGGTTTAATTTCTTACTTAGTTATTAGCTTTTAAAATTTTTGTATAATAGCTATACTTTATCTCCCTCCTTAAGATCTGGTCCCTTAGATCTCTTAGCGTTATAGTATTTTTTAATTCTTTGCTATATTACCTTAGCTGTTTCTATAAGGTTCTTATAAAGTTTTATTAAAGTTTTTATTCTTTACTTAGCTGTACTACTTATTTTCTTTACTTAATGTAGCGATAATAATGTTCTTAGCTTATATCCGTAATTCGCCTTAAATAGTAATATACCTATTCCTTTCTATAGTGTTATATTATATACAAACTATATAACTAGTAATAATAATACCTAATTATTCTATGCGTAATTAATATAGTGTCTTAGATACTACTCTAGTGTCTAATTTATCCTTTCCGTTTAACCGTCTGTCTGCGGATAATATACGGTAGAAGTTGCTGCTCTAACTCCTTATTCCGCTAAGAATACCTCCTAAAATGCTGCTATAAATCTTAGATCCCTATCTAATATAACCTTATTTAGTACTCTATGTCTTATAAATACTTCTTTAATATAGATTCTAGTAATATCTTCTGCTAATATTTCTTCTATACACGCTATAAAGTATCCCTACTTTATAAGTTTGTTTACTATTACTAAGATTATATTATAATCTTATCCGGTAATAGGATCTCTTAACTTCGGCAACTTTATAATAAAGTCCTATAATATAACCTCCTATAGTCTTTTTAGTATTTTAATAGGTTGTAGCCTTCTATACGGCTTATGCCTTATTAGTTTATTTCTTTAGTAATCTAGATATTCCTTTATAACCTTCTGTGCTAGGTTCCAGATTCTATTAATAATATATTCTTCCTAAAGTCTTAATACTAAGCCCGTAGCTCCGTTGTGTCCTTAAGTTAGTCCCTTATAGAAATCTTCTATAAAGTGCTCCGCTATGCTTCTTAGGATATATTTCGCCTCTCTGTACTTATATAATATTTCTTCTTTTAGATATTCTAACTGTTCTTCTAACTATACCTTAAAGATTCTTTGTACCTAAAAGCTTTCTAGTGACTTATAAACTCTATTTAGTTCTTCTTAAGTTGCTATAATCTTTAGATGGTTGTATTTAATTAATCTATTTATATCTTTTTGTAGTAAAGCCCCTAATAGCTTTTTATTATTTTGTAGTTTAGCTTTCTAACTTAGAGTATCTACTTATATGTTATCTGTCCCTTTAGTATACTAAATCTTAAAATAGTATTCCGTAAGTATCTCTACCCATCTAACCTATCTCTAGTTAAGTTCTTTTATTATTAAAAATCCGTTTTAACTATAAATAGTTTCTCTGTGCCTTATAAGAATGCTCTCTATTTTTTTAGTGCTATAACTATACCTAATAACTCCTTATTATAGATATTATAGTTTAACTTTAGTAGCGTTATCTTTCTACTATAGTATACTACTAGGTACTATTTGTCTAAATATTTCTGTATAAAGTACGCCCCTAGTATAAAGTCTAATGTATTTATTTCTATAACCGTTTCTAGTCCTAGTTAATAGATTTTAAGAACTGGCTCTTAGGTAAATAACTTTTTAACCTCCTTAAATAGTTCTTGTTGCTCTTTTCCCTATATTTATGGTTTTTTTTTTCTTTATTAGTCGTGTAAACGGCTTAATATTCTTTAACTATTGCGCTATAAACCTTCTGTAGTAATTATAAAATCCTAGGAATAATCTTAACTGCGTAACATTCTTTAGTTTTTGCCAATTCACTATAGCCTTAATCTTCTTTAGATTTATACTAAGTTGGCCTAGTTTAATAATAAATTTAATAAAATCGGTCTTTCTAGTGAAGAACTTATATTTCTTAATTATTACTAGTATCTGTTTTTCCTATAGTCTCTTTAAGACCTATTTAACGTAGTTTCTGTATTCTTCCTTAGTTATTAAGTAGATAATATTATTATTAAGATATACTATAATAAATTTATCTAAGTGTTCTCCTAATATATTATTAATACGCTTTTAGAACATTGCTAGTGCGTTTATAAGCCTAAACTATATAACTAATGGTTTATACAGTCCTTTCTTTAACCTAAAGGCTGCCTTTTATTCGTCGCCTTCCTTAATCCTAATTTAATAGTACGCCTATTTTAGATCTATCTTTGTAAAGATTTACGCATTACCTATCCTATCTTAGATTTCGCTAATTAAGGGTAAAGGATATCTATCCTTTCTAATAATGCTATTTAACTGTTTGTAGTTAATACATAGCCTTAGTTTGCCATTTTTCTTTAGTATAAACAGTACTGGATAACTCGACAATAACTATAATGGTTTAATATATCCTTTTTATAGGTTTTCTTAAATAAACTCTTTTAGTGCTTTACCTTCTTCTTTAGTAAGCTTATAGATTAGAAAGAACCTTAGACTTATTTCTAGTTCTAATTCTATTTTATAGTCCTATACTATATACTTTAATAGCTTTTTACTTTCCGGTGACTATAGTTTCTTACTATACTTATAGTATCTTTTTAGTATATAGCTTAGCCCTTTCTCTATTTCTTCGTAGGTCGCTCCTACTTAGTACTATACTATCTTAGCTTATTATCGTATCTTACGTTATTAAGTATCTCTAATATTAATCTAACTTATAACCTAATCGATCTTTAGATTATATTCCTGTAACTAAAGCATTCCTAATATTACCTTATTATTTCCTAATGGTAATATATTAAAAAACATCTTAACTTGTCTTCCTTTAATGGTTAACTAAATAGGTCCTATTTTAAGATTAATAATGCCTCCTCCGTAGGCTATTAGATCTCCTAGAATTATCACTAATAGGTAAGAGTACTCTTTTTCCTTATACGGTAATCCCATTCTTTTAACTGCTACTAGTAAGATATAGTTCCTTATTGCTTTACTATCTATTAGTGCCTTAAACTGTTAATCTTACTATTTTACTTGTAAATTTAGGTGTCGTTCTTAAATTCCTTTAAGGGTTTAAGGTTTTACTACTGGTTTCCTCTAGTCCTATAGGCCTCTACTTTTCCTAACTATTAGCTACTTAATCCTATTTATATTTGGTCCACCTTTAGCTAATACTTAATTCGCTTTTTATATTTAATATACTATAAATAGGTGTTCTCTAGATATTCCTACTATTATTATCTATCTAAGCATTCTTCCGTAAGGAATCTTCCTGGTTAAAGTATTAAGCCCCCTTATTCTTAAACTTTTACTAAGTGCTAACTATATATATACTTAGCATTTTAATATTTTGCCTTATCTATTAACTAATATATCCTTATTAGGTATTTTTAATTCTTATCTTTTAGTGCTTTATATATATTGTACGTATTATCTATATATATAATCCATGCTAACGTATAATATGCTTAGTGTTTTAGGTTAACTCTTAGTTTATCTTTATCCTTAAGTTTAAACCTCTCTTATCTTAATCTAAGTATTATAACTTTATTTATAGGTACTAAGATTTGCCTTTTACTTCTCTAGTTCTCTAATTGCTCCTTTAGATCCTTTAACGTTATAATTAAGGCTCCTTTAATGTAACTTATAGCCTTTTCTATAATTAGGTAATCTTAGATAACTTTTTTATCTAACTATATATAGAAGTCTTCCCACTTATCGTTGTATTGTTATCTATACCACTTTTAGTACAACCCCTTAAGTATATACGGCTCGTTCATAAGAAAGTATTTTCTTATTACTGCGTTATAACAGCCTTTTATATGTTGTTTTTTAAACCTAGTTAGAATCCCTAGATTCTCTTTTTATTCTAGTTTAGTAAGCTACTTAGCTCTTAGTGTGCCTGCTCTGGGCCTATTAGTAACTCTTTATATAGGTGCTCTATCCCTTATACGTCCTAATATACTAGATCTTTTATTTAGTTTCTGTTCCTGCTATAAGGTAATTCTTACTCTAAATTCCTCTATAGTTTCTTTCCTATTGCGTTTTATAAGCAGATTCTTAAAGTCTTCTTACTTCTTAATCTTATTAATAGTCCTTATTTATATATTAAAGTCTTAGTTCTATAGGATTCTTAATCCTAAGCTTACTTCTATCTTAAGCTTCGCTCCTACCTTAGTCTAACTAGGCTTAGGTGTTCTTATCTCGTCTTAAGAATCTTAAATCTTACTTATCTTATCTTGAGAATCTTGTATCCTGGGGAAACACTATCCCAAGCTCATTTATATATCTTTAAACTAAGCTACTGCCCTACTTCATTAGTTTTCGTCTATTGTAGGTCCTTAGGTATACCTTATCTCGTCTTAAAAATCTTAGGTTTTTGGCCTTTTACCTTTATTAAGTAATAAATTAGCACTAGCAGTTGTCTGCTTGCTTAATTTCTATAAGATACTCTTTCTTTTATCTTATAAAGCGATAGATGCCGTATCTAACGGTGTTATGATACCCGTTACTAAACCTTACTCTATAGCGGTCTTAGTTTCTACTTTTAATATAACTTCTTTAAGGTTCGTATATTTTTAGTAAACTGCTTTTATTACCTTATCGTCTGTAAATATTTTACTTATGTTAAACTCGTCGTCTTTAATATCCGATCTTCGTAATAGTTTGTTGGTTTCTTTATACTCTATAGATTTCGGCTTTTACGGCTAATAACTTGCGCTATACTTAGCGTCTTTATAAATTTGGTATGCGTTATTATAACAAAATGCGAAACTTCTAATTAAATATTCCTTTGTTCCTTGTAGTATACTATTATCCCTCTATACGTGTATATCTTCTATTAGTTAGGTTCCCTTTATTATATAGTAACTTTAACTATTTTTATAATCCCTTATAAAGTAACCTTGTTTTCTGTAATTTATATAAGCTCTATCTTTAAACTACTAACTTTACTATAGAGTCCGCCTAAACGTCTTCTACTACTAAGATCCCTGGTTTAGCCTTTACTCCTTAGTCCTATAATTACTAGATCCTTAACCTCTAGGTTTTTATAGTTTTTTACTCCATTTTTTATAGGCTTCTTTAGTACCGCTTAGGTCTATTAGCTCTACGCTATACCATAGTTTTTAATTTAGCTTAGGTTGTTGTATACTCTACGTCTTATATAACTATAGAACTCTATCCTAACCTTTCTTAGCCTGTTCCCTTTGGTAGATCCAATTATTAATCTTAATTACTTAATCTATTAAATCCCTTAGGGTGTCCGTATCTTCTATTAGGATAATTACGTTCTAGACTTTAGCCTTAAGTCCCTACTTATACTATACTATAAGCGCCTTATTATTCTACTTAACTTATATAGCTAGCGTTTAAAACTATATTGTATATTTAATTGCTAAGGTTTATTACATAATATTTTAGAGTTTCCTTTTTACTATAGTTACTGCCTCTAGATCTCTAAACATTTGTATAAGTTACTCCGTAAATCCTTTTTAACTTAAAAATATAAACCGTACCTCTTAATTAGTGGTTGTTATTCTATTCGCTTATATTTCTATAAGGTAAGGCTTAAACTACTTAAGTGCCCTTCTTAATAGGAATAGTCCTATATATGCTATTTGATCTATAGGTATTAGTAGCTTTACTCCTTCTTACGTAACCTTAAAGTATATTTACATAAGAAATCCTTTAAGCTTTAACCTCTTTCCTAAGAATCTCTTAATTAAAGGTAACTTAATCTTTATTGCCCCTATCCCATTAATCCTTTATTTAAGTATCGCATTATTCTCCGTTAACTAGTTAACTATTTCTTATAATTATCCAACCGTTATAGGTTACTGCGAGTTAGTATCTACTATACTAGTATCACCTCCTAACCTTAAAGTAGTTGCCGCCGTCAATGGCGTTATAGTAGTTGCTTTTAGTAGCATATTATTTAACTCTCTATATTTAATACCGTAACTAGGTAGTAATTATATAACGGAACCTTATAGTAGGTACTACAATGGGCTTATTATTAGGCTAGGTGTATAAGTAATGCAAATTAAAGTTAATAACGTAATAATAACTAATGGAGTGGTTGCCTAATAGATTAACTCTAATTGTATTCTGAGAATTACTATAAGAAAAGAACTACTTAGAGTAGGGACTGTGGTCCTTTAAATACACAACTATACTCTAAAGAAACTCCCTTATACGTAATGTACGTGTGCTTTATCTGCTCTATTATAGATCCTATAGATTATACAGATTATATAAATCACCTTACGTAACTTACTTACTATTCTTTATTATATAGTTTTACCGGCTTTATTTTAGACTATACTTATATTAACTAACTAGCTTCTTCCAACTCTTCTTTAAGTAGTCGTAATATTATACTTAAAGCGTCCGTAATAAGCACTATAGGTTATAGCCGCAGTAGTTGTAGTATTATAGGTAGTGGCGTAAATGGACGTACTATGGCTGTTTAATGTTATAATTTAGTTAATATAACCTTAGGATTATACGGAATAAAGCTAGTCTTTACTTATCCTAATAGAATAGATAAGGATTTAAATATAGTTATATGAATTTGGTATAGAGTGCAGAGGAATTTAACAGTGTTAAAGTTTGTATAGCCTGTTTATACAGCCATCTTACTAGCCTATCTATAGTAGTGCTTAAACGGCTAGAAGAGAACAATATTAAGCGGTTATAGAAAGTGGCTTATATAGGGCGGAATAGCTAATAAATAGATGTTCTTCTCCTTATAATATTCTATAAATTCCTTTATAAGATGTAAACTATGGCCGTCTAGTAGTAACAGCTAATGCGCACCTATTTATTAAGTAGCGCTTTGCCTATTAAAGTGCTAAATCTAATTAAACGCGAGGTTGTTATTTAAATAGCCTTTAGTTTAAGCGCTTAGCATATAGTAACTAGGTATACTTATATTATTAAGGTATTAATATATAATTTATTAGCCCTTAATAATAACTGCTAGAGTAAGTATAACTCTATTACTAGATATAGCCTTTAATACTAATATCACGGCACTAACTTGACACGTTGTTATAACTATATTGTTATAACACGAGCATAGACCTAACCCTAAGCGATGTATATAACGGAACCTTGTAGTAAGTACTACAATAGGCTCGTTATTAGGCTAGGTGTGTAGGTAATACAAAATAAAGTTAACAACGTAATAATAACTGGTGGAGTGGTTGCCTAATAGATTAACTCTAATTGTATTCTAAGAATTACTATAAGGAAAGAACTATCTAGAGTAGGGACTATGGTCCTTTAAATACACAACCGTACTCCTAGGAAACCCTCCTTATACGTAAGGTACGTGTTATATATAAGGTACATAAGTTCCTCCCATTCCTCTCGTTTAATACGTAGCACGTTATATAACTCGCTTACCATTCCTCGTCACATGGTTCTACCGGCTCCATCTTGGACCGTGCTTATATTAACCAACTAGCTTCTTCTAACTCTTCTCCTAGTAGTTGTAACATTGTACTTAAAGCGTCCGTAACAACGTATATATATACCGCCTCACCTCCTACATAGATCCTCACACGATATCGTTTGTTAATGATATACAGTCACCTCGTACCTCGTACCTTGACAGTTAGCACGTACTGTGACAACTAACGCGAAATCGCAATTTGTCTTACTAGCTAAGTGTATCCTCTTAGTGTCTAATACACGCGTAATTATCTACTAGCTGCTACTAATTCCAATACAAAATCTAGACTCGTTAAAGTTGTATTTATTGCATAGTAGAATACTCTATTACTCCTTTATATTCCTATATTGTAATAGGATTGTTTATAGCAGCTTAATTAATTTCTATAGGCTTCTGCTTAACCTTATACACTATTAGGTTTTATTTAAGAAATCTCTTAGTCTAATTGCGTTTAAGAGTAGGTAGTCTAGTGCCGTTAGGCGCATAGAGCTTAAGGATACGCTGCGCGCAATTATAGACCTAGTAAAACAGCGCGCCGACTCTAAAGCGGTCTATTTAATTAATATAGAATAGGAGCATAGCCTCCTAGTGTTAATTAAGCATCCTATTACTGCTAGGCCTCTACATCTTGCTCTTAATGCCGTTAACGCGGTTATAGATACGTTTAAACAGCGCGTTATATAGGCGGGCTGCTAATCGAATATTGTGTGTTTCTATGCGTGATAACTCACGAAGTGCATCTTGCACGCGTATCTTAATAATTTTAGATTCTGTAAGCATGGTTATGGTAATTTAATTATATAAGGAAATAGGTAAGGCTTGATCTTGGGTATACGTTCCGTTAAGCTTAGTGTTCCGTTGAGCTATGTAGGACTATAAGCGTAAGCGAATAGTCCGTAGGGCGGATAGGCTGTCTTAAAGGCATAGATCCGTCGCTAGCACCTATATACTTAAGAACTCCACTACAATTATAGTAAATTTCTCAAGCGAGCTATCCGTAAGAGTAGGTGCAATTCCTTTACCTAATAGCAGTTTTAATATATAGTAGGAGGAATATATATAGAACAGGCTGAGTTAGAGTATTTACGGCGTTAATTAGAATAATTTAAGCGTGGTGTTAAGGTTTAAGGGCTAAAGAAGTTAACTATAACCTTTAATATCGCTATAGGCACTTACTAGAGAATCGTCTAATATTATATTACTATAAAAAACACCCCCTTTTACCTAGTTTATATATCCTTTATATATGTATAAAGCCTCCTACTAGGTCCATAAAGGCGTTCGCCGCTATAACAGCCTTTTACTGCCTATAGTATACTTTAAACTCGCGAAGCTAGCTAGCTATATTACTAACAAAGCCATTAGTAGCACCTAACTCTAAAGCCCTATAAAATTTGAATAAATTTTCGTTTTTTATAGCACGTAGATTATTTAGACTCTACTATTATTCCAATATAATATCCCTAAACTATTTTAGTTTCTCTTATATTATAGCGTTATATATCCTCTCTAGCTTCTAGATAAATAGATACTAAATAGTATCTATATCCTCTTTATTAACTAATATAGGACTTAAGCGTGGGTGCTCGTTAACGTTGTATATAAGGGTAGGAGGCGGCAGTAGTAGAGGGCTAATAGTAGGAGCAGTAGCTTAGATTTAAAGCTAAATAGGCAGTTAAGCAGGCAGTAGTATAGGTAGTTAAAGCGGCTGCGGTAGTAGATAAGGTACTTAATTCTACGGATACTATATATAGAAAGGGCCGGTGTGGTGTTAAGGATATACAGGCAGCTGCTAATTAAAACCATATAGAAATATCGCCATTTACTACTACTATCTCTACATAGCAACTAGACGGCGACGCTCCTCTTATTCCTTACGTCATTTATTATAGCACTCTTCCCTCTCTTTCTCTCTATCCTCTAATTAACGTCTATAGGCCTCTATCTGCAGTTCTTAAAGCTTAGCTACCGCTAAGGGTTTATAAAATCGTCAACCTAGGCAGCTAACTAAACCGTCTACTATAAGAGTACGGAAAACCTTTATAGACAGCTCCTCGTACTAAGTGTCGCTAAAGGCAATAGTATTTACTTAGGCCTTATGCTAAGCAGTATTAATAGCGTAGTATTAACTATTAAATATATAGTAGAAGTTCTAATAGTTACTATAGTTTATATCTATATACTTAATCTATTTCCCTAGGCGAGTTTAAAAGTTAGTAATATTCTTATACACTACTTACCGGCTTAGATTCTGCTATAGTAATAGCTCTAGGCGTAATTTTATAGGCGCGCCTTTACCTAATATAAGAGTAGGACTCTTAGACTATAAGGCAACTAGTAGAGAAGATAGGATCTTAATAGATTCTTTAATATCTTTAATAACCTTCTATAAGGGATATTATTGCGGATACCTTAGGTTGCCCTTAGGACAACCCCTAGATGCCCTTTAAATAGTCGCCGGTTATATACCGGAGGTATATACCCGTAGTATATAGTTTTTATAATCCTAAAGGCCTTACCTCTTTAAGAATTTATCTCTTTTACCAATCTATCCTGTTCCACAATTGTACCTTATAGCCCCCTATCTATAAAGCCCCCTTATATTTAAATCCTTCCTACTCCTTTTAGAAAGGTAGTCGGCTTTAAGGACTAAATTATTAATTTATATCTTTTATTTACAACTACTATCCTCCCTTAAAATCTTATAACGACCTAAATAGAAACTTCATGGGCACCTTATAGAAAGCCGTCGCGCTAAGGTAAAAAGGTCCCTCTAATAGCGAGAGATTATAATAATATAACCCTTTAGGTAAGACGGCTAAATAAGCCCTAATATCTAGATACTCTAGGAGCTTGAAGACTTTTATATACCTACGGTTACCAGTAACGCTAAGGAAAACGTAGATACCCTTTATAATAGTTATAACGCTGCTAGAAAGTAACCGGAACCCCTTTAGCCCTACCTAGGCTAATTAAAAGATTAAGCGCTAGAGGTAACTCTAAGATCTTCTCCTAAGCTAGAAATACTAGAGAAATATATTAATATATTTAACTAGGGAACTAACCGGAACCCTCCCGGAACACCACTGGCCTATAATTAGCATAGTAGTGGTATATAGACTGCTTATAAACTAAACGGGCCTACCCCTTTAGGTAGTTTAAACTAACTACTAACTTAAGACCTAAGCCTTATTAGGAAGCCTATACTAGCTACTAGTACTAATACTACCTCTATAGTAGGAGCTTCCCTAGGCCTAAGTTTAGAAGGTTAAGAGCCTTATACTAATCTTCTTTAAGATAGATATTGGGAAGCTGTTATAAGGCTCTTAGAAGCCATATAGGAGGAAGCCACTAATAAATATATTAGAACCCTCTAAGGGTAAATCTATATTTAGTAGGGTTTAATCTAAGCTAAGTAAATTTTTTTATAACTTAGTTAAGGCTAAGGGCTTTCTAGGGGCTACTTAGTACCTACCTAAGGAGGTATAGAGGACTTAGAGAGTTATCTACATTATAAATAGAAAAAGGACATAGACTAACTAGCTAAGGCCTTTAGTAGTCTAAAACTCCGCTATAGGCCTAACGCCTAGTAGTTAGACAATTGGGTTCGTAAGGTAGACAACTTTTTTAAGATGCTAATAATATAAGATAATACTAAAGAGCGTATATGCTAGATTATTAGTAAGATTAAAGACCAATTACTAAACTAAATCGCACTTAATTAGCTTAATAAAGAGTAAATTACTATATAGCTATAGCTGTAAACTTTTTTTTAAAGAAATAGACTTAAGATCTATATATTATATAATATAATAATATAGAGCTATTTTAAAATAGGATATAGCTTAACCGCTATAACTTCCGTTATTTTATAAACTTTATAGAAACTTATACTTAATAAATAAATCTAAAGCCCTTTAAAAATATAGACGGTAGTATTTATAAAAAGAAAAAGATTGGGTTTATCTAAGCTAGTAATTTATAATAAAATAAAGCGCGTAGGAGCCCTATTACGGATTACTATATATATATATAGATTTTAAACAAGTAGCTCTAAGCGCTAAAGATACAGTAAGGAACTAGACCTCTTTTAGTAGAAAGCTAAGGGGTTACTAGAGATATAGGCACTTTAATAGTAATATAGGGCAGACCTAACCTTTAAAAAAGCCGTTCTTAAAGAGAACTTTAAAAGGGTTAAAGTTAGAAGCCTTAAATAATGAAAAAGACTCCTAGGGTTAACCTAATACCTATCTAGCACCTTTATAGAAATACTTTAAGAAGTTAAGAGAAAACTCTAAAGGTAAATTCTATTAGAAAAATAGGTAGGGTAATAACCGCACTAATAATTTAAAAAAAGAAAAGCCCTAGTTATAGACCTCTCCTAGCTATAACTAGGGTAAGATATAAAAGAAAAAACTCTCTATATTGCTGTTAAACTAGAAATAATACTCCCTATAAGTAAGATGCGTTAATTCTAAGCACTATATAATAGTGGCTCCGAAATTAATCATATATAATATAATTTAGTAAAAGAGTATAAACCTATTATAGGCTTTTTAGATAAGCATTAGATTAAACTATATAGTGCCTATAAGCTTATAGTATTAGTGGCCGATATATATAACTATACTAAGGTAGTTAGCCTATAACCCTTTTAGGCGGCTAACTTTATAGGTTATAACCTTAGCTTATAGAAGTA
>Ga0307515_10009367_pt1 | contig 18945 bp, 12 predicted proteins | sample 17_EM_MG_FD_194513 | JGI IMG/M metagenome (GOLD analysis project Ga0307515, IMG submission 194513) | Populus trichocarpa ectomycorrhiza microbial communities from riparian zone in the Pacific Northwest, United States - 17_EM | ecosystem: Host-associated > Plants > Roots > Unclassified | place...
GGTTCATGACACATTCCCTCCCTTTCCCACAAAAAAAAAAAAAAAAAAAAAAGTCCGGGCCTTACAGAAAACCCTTTCAACCTCCCTCCAGAGCCTACAACAAACTCAAACCCAACTACTTCTACACCAAGAAGTAATCCACCAAACTCAGATCCAATGGATTATGCCGATATAGAAACAAATTCATCTTCTATTAGAGAAGCCAAAAGACCCTTCTCCTCATTAAAAGAAACCAAGAGATATAATGCAACAGTGGACAACATGGACACTGATGAACCGGTAACTACTCTATTCCTAAGAGTAGTTAAGGACATAGCCCCAAGACTCTTACGGCTCCTAGGAAAGAAACCACTTCCTAATATATCTGAAACATCTATCTCTTGGACTTCATTTACAAAAAAGGTATATGAGAACTTAAAGAAGGATCAAGAAGACGAAGGACTTAACTTTAAAATCACTTCAAACTCCTTGGAAATTCACAGTACTTCTGAAGAACAAATCACTTTTGAAAAATGCCTTCAAAATTACCTATCGCTTTCTAAGGAAGAAAGACATAAATGGCCAAACACGGAAGTCTTCTATCCATATACGATATCCTCCATAAACACAATGGCAATATGGGAGGACATGAATGAATTTAGGAGAATGGCCATCGAAGGAAATCAAAGATGGAGATCGCCGGGAACATTATTACCCAAAATATATCCTACGGCAACAAACTGGAAAGAGGCAACTCTCATAGACTTAATAAAGGACACTGTCCTGGTATTATTAGCATCATTACCAGCCTTAGCCTTCGATGTAGTCCAGGGAAAGGACTCTCACAATACTCAGATTACTCGATATTTCATCGATCAGGAAAATGAAAGAAAAATCATTAAACATATATCAAAAGCAAGAGAAATTATACAAAACCCATATTTCCCACTTCCCATATATGGAGTCAGTCAACGACTACTCAAACAAGGAATGACCAGGTCTGAAGCATTAGTGGCGGCAGCATTATTCAGAGTAGAAATGGAAGCAGTTTTGTTGGAAATATTCCACCATTCCATACCCACTCTCTCTGAAAACGTTTTCAGATCCAAAAGAAAAGAAATACCGCTAATGGTGATGCCCTTTTGGGAAAACTTTACAGATCAAGCCTTCCAGCATGAAATACTGCCACACATAAATACTAATTCAAGAAACTCGCATAAAAACCAATACACGAGATTCTCCAGTGCTCAAAACTTACACTCAAAAATAGCTTCAAAGAATGTAGGAACTAATATCAACCATGGAAATACTTGGAAGTCCCATTTAGGACAGGGACGTTTATGGGAATCTATAAATGGATCACACTACTTCCATAACGAATCTCACGCTCCACCTATTTTTGAACCAGAGGAGGCCGAACATTCTTTCCACCAAAGAAATGAAGAATCAATCTTTGTGGAAAGACTGCCTGGATCGGAGGACTCCCAACAAGACCCTGATGAGGAATTTAATCATTGGAGACCACCCTTCGGGGATCCTGATGATCCAGATGATGATGACAATGACAACGGACCCCCTGGAGGAGGACCACCCAATAACCCTAGGAATAATGGGGGAGGATGGCACCCTCGAAGACCTGGCGGAGGCCATGGATTCCCCGGAGGAGGACCACCAGGAGGACCTCCAGGAGGCGGACCGCCAGGAGGACCTTTTGGACAACACCATCATAATAATCCTCGAAATCCAAGACAACAACAGGACGATGGTTTCAAATTTGAAAAGAAAATCAAGATTTCGGAAGTACCTGAATGGGATGGAGACACTGACAAAATTCTTGAATGGTTAGATGACCTCAACCATTTATCATTCCGAAGCCCGAGAGTTCATGAGGAATTAGGAATGATTGCCCCTCTCCGACTCAAAGGATCTGCCAATGCATGGTTCTATGCCCTTGAACCAATCACCCAAAGAACCATTCAAAGAAGCTGGGCAGATTTCAAACTCGCTCTCTCCACCTACTTCATGAATCAACAATGGTTTGACAAGATGAAAGGAAAAATACTTCGAATGCGATATCGCCAGAAAGGTCATGAATCGGAAACCCCTAGTGACTATTACCATCGAAAACTCAGAATGATTCAAGAAGTATTTGTGCAAACTGAAACAGAAACAATCATGGAAATCATGAATGGAGCACCGAAATATTGGTCTGTTTTAATCGACACTTCCAGGATTAACACACTGGCAGACCTTCAATACTTTATCAAGTACCATGAAGACTCCCTTATGTGTAATCCAGACACTGTCACTTACGACTTGGAGAAACGAATTAAAGCCCTGGAATCAAGATCCGCGAATCGATCTTCAAGAACCTTTGAGGCAGAAGCCGACGCAAATTTTGTCAAAAAAGGGAGAAAATTCAACAACAAACGAAAACCTATTGGTGCTCACGCCAAATTTTTGGACTACCAATTCCCTAAAAACGATAAAATAGTGTCTAAAGGCAAAACCCCTGGACAAAAAGGAGCCCGACCTTGCAGACATTGCGGAAGCCTTAATCATTGGGACTTCGACCATCCCTTTACAGGAAAAGAACATCGAAAAGCTAGAACTTTCATAGCTTCACTTGACACGGAAGCTCTCGAAGCTTACCTAGCCTATGAAAACTGTTTCGCGGAGGAATCAGGCTCAGATACCGAACAAACTAATAACCTCGATACTATAGAGGAAGAGGACAATCCTCAAGATATCTCTGACGATGAGGATTTTCCCTCCTCTCTAGCGTAGGACAGGAGCCTGACAATCCTTCCTCGCCCATGGAAGTGATTGCACCTGGGGAAACTCTAGAGAGTTACTTTGGGCGAAACAGCAAAAGAAATAAACTAAATAATAAACCCTTAAATAACTTCATTCTCAAGAACTACAGACTTGGAGAAAACAAATATTCAAAGGAACAACAAGGAAATACTAACCCTTTTAAAGAACAGGAACTAACCCAACAGAAATTCCAGGAACTCAATAAGTTAACGATACATGATAAAAATTTTCAAGAGGAAATTTACAAATTCTTACTTTACGAAGCAAAGGATCAGAAAGATGAGTCAAAAGTCTTCAAACAGAAGGCTCACTTCCCATTAAGATTCACTCCTAACTTGAAAAGTAAGTCGAAATGGCAAGTATGATGGCATCCCAAGGCCGCACCCTTGGTCAAATACACTTATCAAATCCTTTACGGATCCATCAACCCAATAAATCCATCTTTCAACCCCAAACTTCGAGAAGCCTTACAACTTTCAAACCGGTGTTTAGTCTGTCGACTAACTGACAAAGAGTGGAAACATCCAAAGGGAATAATCACTGCTGGGAACCAAGGAGGACGTTGCTCGGCCAAAATAGCTGACCCCCTTGTACCCCAATCAGCACCCAATGTGGTCAATCTTGCAGAAACATTTGGAATGGAAACAGAAACTATCCGATTCATGAAATCATCCCCAACTGCCACACTACCTCTTCGCGCTACTACGGGAAGTGCAGCCTATGATTTATTCCCTCTAGAAACAGTATCCATCCCTCCTCATACTAGACAAGTAGTCTCGACCGGACTCTCTTGCAAAATGCCTCCCACCCACTATGGACAAATCATGCCAAGATCTGGAATGTCATTTAAACTAAGGCTAGACATAATTCCAGGGGTATTGGACAGTGATTCTAGAGGAATTATCAGAGTAATACTCCATAATAACTCTGACAAACAAATCACTTTACACCCTGGATGAGCCATGGCCCAAATCCTATTTCTTCAATTGGGACGGTTACCCATTTCAGAAGCCTCGACTCTCTCAAAATCCGGAAGAGGAACTGGAGGATTTGGATCAACTGACAACACTACCTTTACCTCAGAAGTAGTCACCCTCAAACCTATAAAAGGAAGACCACCCGGTACAACCTTCTTAGGAGCACAACCCTCCAAGGCAACGGTCAGGCTCAATTCGCCAACTGGACTTTCCACACAAATTATCATTGATTCGGGATCCAACATAACATTAGTATCATCGAAACTCTTGGAAAGAATGAATCCTTCTCCAAAGCCAAAAGAAGGTCAGAATATCAAAATTAACCAAGTAACTGGAAGATCCTCTACAACCCAATATGTCACCTTAAATATTTACTTCGACATTGAACCAAAACCAGTCACCTTGAAATTAGAAGCATACATAGTCAAGGATATGAATGCACCTTTGATTCTGGGAAATGATTTTGCAGATCAATACTCTCTCTCAATAATCCGAGATAATGGTTCTACCAGTTTAAAATTAGGGGATTCTGGACACACGATACCCCTGGACAGTTCAGTAGATAGTGCTTTTCTTGACGTCAAAGCACTAAGAGCAGAAGCAATGGCCACTCAACACTGAAGAAATAACCGTCAAAGGAGACGTAATAAAGGTCCTACACAAGTAATGATCAAGGAGTCCACTTTGTTACCACCTTGGACAATCAAAAAGGTAGCAATACGATTAACAAAACCAATGGATAGCCAAGGAATTTTTGTTCCACATGACAGAAATTCCTCGAAAATCCAAAATGCCACTTTTATTGATTCAATCATTACTAATCAAACTAGTTGCCTATATGTCACCAATGACACCGATACTCCAATACATCTGGACCCTTCAGATTCTATTGGAATCATTGAAAAAGAAGATTACTATGATCAAGAACCCCCTCTAAATTCTAACCAGATTCAAGTATTCTTCAACTTCGTAAACTCAGTCTTAAAAGCAAAGGAACCAGAGATTTTGGAACCAGAGGAACAGGCTTATGAAGATCGACAGCCGGATGATTCATTTGGCCCAAAACTAGCTGAAGTACCTGACCCTCGGGAAATTCCTTCACAGGAATTATTGTCATCACTCGATTTCAATCCAAAACTCTCTGCCACACAAAGAACTAAATTAGAACAAGTCATTCAACAGAACTCTAAGGCTTTTTCCTTAGATGGAAGGATTGGTGATTATTCTGATATCAAATACAAAATTAACCTTGAGGAAGGTGCGGAACCTGTATCAATGCCACCTTACCATGCTTCTCCTGAAAAGCGAAAGGACATTGACAAACAAATTGACAAATGGTTTTCTCAAGGAGTTATTCAGGAATCGGAAAGCCCCTGGGGAGCCCCTGTCATTGTTGTTTATCGCAATGGAAAAGCACGGGTATGCATAGACTACAGAAGAGTAAACGCTGTGACAGAAGCAGACGAATATCCACTCCCCAGACAATCTGATATTCTTCGGACTCTGTCAGGCTCACAGTGGTTATCAACATTCGACGCTCTTTCTGGCTTTCATCAACTAGAAATAGTCAAGGAACATTGGCATATCACTGCCTTTCACACCCACAAGAAAGGACTGCTGGAATTCACTCAATTACCCTTTGGACTTAGAAATGGTCCTGCGGTCTTCCAAAGAGTGATGAACAAAGTCCTTGCAAAATTCTTATGGCTTTTTGTACTGGTGTACATCGACGATATAGTGGTCTACTCTCAATCCTTCGAAAACCATCTGGAACATCTCGACTCTGTACTTGGAGCCGTTGCTAAAGCCAACATCACACTATCACCACCTAAGTGTCACATTGGCTACCAGTCACTTATCCTCTTAGGGCAAAGAGTTTCTCGACTTGGAATCTCCACCCATCAAGAAAAGATCGATGCGGTAGACGCCATGAAACCACCTATCAAGGTAAAGGAACTTCAGATGTTCCTAGGTTTCATCAATTACTTCACCATCTATATTCCTTTCTATACCTGGATAACCAGACCCCTATATCAACTGCTGTCAAAAGATGTAGATTGGGAATGGACCCCTATCCATCAAGAAGCTTTCGATCTTTGCAAACTTGCTCTCAAATCTACTCCCATACTTGGCCATCCAATGGATGGAAGAGGATATAGACTTTACACTGATGCTAGTGACTTTGGTATCGGAGCGGTTCTACAACAGATACAACCTATCAAGATCGGTGATCTTAAAGGAACTCAGCTCTATGAACGACTCTATAAAGCCTACATGGCAGGTGACTCACCCCCACAACTTGTTACCATAGCAGATAAGGACGAAGTATGACCACACACCACTACATGGGGTAACAACTTCAAAGAAACGGAAGTATTCATCGAAAGAGTCATTGCATATTGGTCAAGACTTCTCAAGTCTGCTGAAAAGAATTATTCTCCAACTGAAAAGGAAGCTCTTGCTCTCAAGTGCGCTTTGGAAAAGTTTGAGCCCCTTATTGAAGGAGAAGTAATCATGGCCATAACTGATCATAGTGCTCTTACTTGGAGTAAAACATATCACAACGTCAATCGAAGATTAATGGGATATGGACTCACCTACTCCGCTTACCCCAAACTCAAGATTGTACACAGAGCAGGGAGAGTTCATTCTAATGTCGATCCATTATCAAGAATGAGAAGAAGAATACCCTTCTTTGAGCAACCGGCAACCAATGATCCTGACATTAACCTCTCTCAGGAACGGGACATTGACTTCTATGGAAGAATGAAAAGGAAATTTGACACTTGAGCTTCTGCTTTATTCGCCTCCATGGAAGAACCTGATTCCATCAACATAAGTATTGATTTACCAGATGAACACCCGCTGTCTTCACTGGTTTACAATGCCTCTACAAAAGTAGAAACCCATTTACATATCGATCCAAAGGATGTTCAAGTCATACTTCAAGAATATCAAAACGACCCTCATTTCTCTGAAGTATTAAAATCTTTTCCAAAAGAACCTCCATTTCTATTCAAAAATTATCATAGGAATACAGACGGACTTATATTCTTCAATGACACTTCTGGAGGACATCGCCTATGTATTCCAGTTACAATGCGACAGGGTATCATTGACGAAATTCATGGAACAATCACTGGCACTGCCCATGGAGGATTTGAATGAACTTATGGAAGAATAGCAAATAGTTTCTACTGGCCCAAAATGGTAAAGGACATTCAACAGTTTGTGTCTACTTGCATAATCTGTCAGAAGATCAAACACACAAGACACTTACCATATGGATTACTACAACCAATCCCTGTACCTCAACAACCATTCGAAGTTGTAACCATGGACTTTATCGGCGAACTTCCCAAAAGTCTTGGTTACGACGCGATTTTTGTACTCATTTGCAAACTTACCAAATATGCCTTCTTCATACCTTGCAATGTCACTCTCATGGAAAAGAAAGCCGCTCAGCTTTTCTTTGACAAAATCGTGACACATGTCGGACTTCCAAAACAGATCATCTCTGATCGCGACACAAGATGGAGAAACATATTTTGGAAGGAAGTATGCGAGGCCATGGGATCAAGGAGAGCCCTTACTATGGCCTATCATCCTCAAGCTGACGGACAGACTGAAATTCTCAACCAAACAATTGAAGTCGCCATCAGAGCTTTCATTAACCTAAACAAGGATAACTGGGCCTCACTTCTCCCTTACTTGGCTTTCGCATACAACAACACTCCGCATACTGCCACGAAATTCACCCCTTCCTATCTTCTTTATGGATTTCATCCTCACGCTCCAATCAATCTTATCACCAATGAATCTTCAATTGAAAGACCTAATCAATACGAGTTTAATGCACCTGACGCCAAACAGTTCGCCGAAGATATTTCTGCAGTCAGGCTCGCGGCTAAAGACGCTTTAAAACTCGCTCAACAACGATTCGAAAATTCATATAATAAGAACCACATATTCGTACCATATGTGCCTGGCGACAAGGTACTTATAAACATTCATTCGCTTCAATTGCCAGAATCGAAGGGAACTGGAGCGAAATTCTCAAGAAGATATGATGGACCGTTTGAGGTTACTGAACGTATCAGTGCAGTGGCTTATCGAATTCGACTTCCTCATTCCTATGGGATTCATCCTGTTCTCAGTATCGCTCATCTCGAACCATTTAGAAGCGATACCGCTCAAGAAAGAAAAGACCTACCTCGCCTACGAGAAAACCCTGATGAATATGAAGTTGAAGAAATTGTGGATCAACGAAGGGAACGTCATAATAAGAGATATCGACTTATGTACAAATGTCGATGGAAAAATTATGGTGTAATGGACGAATGGATACCTGAATCCTACCTTAGGAATGCTCCTGAAATTCTTGAAGCTTGGAAGGTTCAACTTAAGGAAAAGAAAGTTTGAAAGTAATAATTTTATTTCGGACTACGAAAAATAAAATAACAAAAAAGAAAATCGGAAACAATTACAAGCTTTCAATAAATTCATCAATCACTTGCCGGGCCTTTCCTACAAGGATCTTCCCATCTTTATCCTTTTTCACCCTCAGGAAACAGGGAGTCAGATCGAACTCCGATGACACATACTGAAGTATTCCCTTGAAAGGAATCTCTGGATGGTCAAGGGACTCACTCTCCGATATAGGAGACCGCCACTGAAGAGTGAACGTCTCCTTACCCCATTGCCCATTCTCGTCTGTCACCCCTACTCTCCACTTCTCCACTGGGAGCCCACTACCGTTTATCACGTAGAGCTCGCTCCAGTGCTCCTCTACCCACTCCTCCCTAAACATACATAAAGACCACAGCTTGGTCCCCATACAGTTATGTATGGAACTGTCGCTCATGGCCTTCATCCTCCAAGGACAAAAGGCATAAATAACCACTACGTCCGGACGTAGTGGCAGGGCTGCCAACTCCTCTTCCGTGAAGAGAAATCACACCCTCTTTTGTTTGTTCGAATGACGATATCCTATGATCCAATTAATAAAATAATCGGAGAACAACTATTCACTTACCATAAATATTCACCCTTCGATTATCTACCACCCCTGCGGGAAGTAGTCCATTTGCAGTCATTGTCGGTTCGACCTATGGCGGCACTTCTCTGCCAGGTATTCCTGGGTGTTGGCGTCTTCGGCACAACCAACCCATGGCTTCTTCACCTCTCTTCCGAGGCTATCGACTACTTGGTTGCCCGTGTTATGGGCCCATCGATATTGCTTTCTGAAAATCGAAAACATTAGTCAATGGTACACTGATTAACGGATTACCTACTTATTTCGGTTTCTATACCGCTCCGGGTTGGAATTCTTGAGGAAATTCCTGGATTATCGTCAACACCTTATCATCGGGAATGGAAATGAAACTTACCACCCTAATTTTTCCTTCACTTCTTCGATCTTCTTTGTGTACTTGTCATACACTTCTTGCTTGTCTGGGCCTGCCCAGTCAACCTTCGACCACTTGAGTGGCCCTAACTCTTCAAGTTGCCTGGAAATCGGTTAATTATGGTACATCATGACAACTGATAGTACTTACTCGGGACAATCCCTAGCCTCTGCTCCTTTCAACGTAAATGTATGCGTCACAAATTCTGGACGCAGTACTGGCGAGATCCTCTTGCCGTTCGGGATGGGATCGGGGGGCAGGAAGTTTTTCACTTCTATCTTGACTACCTCGTATGGGCAGCCTTTAACGTGTGGCTCGTGTTTGGTGTGCCAACACCTGAAGTACCTGGGAGGTTGTCAGCAATATTACCATATCGGGACATCTCACTCACTGTACCAGCACTTTCACCTCTGGCGGTGTGACCTTCTGTTCTTCTTGGAAGAATGCTTGAATGGAGACCTTGGTGGGTCTCCCACGGCGATGACGAGGTTTGCGCTCCTCTTGCGCACTTGCTTGCTCAACAAGAGTGGTCTTACTCTTGCTGGTGTAACCGAAAGTGTCGGTGGAATCATTGGAGAAGTTTGTGGAAACCATTTTGCTCTTTTACGAGCCCAACCCCTATCTTTTATATCACAACCCCTGTTTGTTTACCAAACTTCATTATCTCCGCTTCCCCACTCTTCTCAATGACTTCGGCCACATTCTTAACGTCTTCATTGCATTTGTCATGAAGCTACACTTCGGTTACCACCAGACACCCTCTTGGATCATCTGCCTCTGGGAACAAACTCCGAATTGTACTAGGAATCTAGAAAATTACAACATGTTCTCACTGCGGAACAGTTTCTGGAAACCTGGTTCGATCGTCGATCACCTTCTCCAATTCACCCCTATCACTGTTCCCAGCGCTTGGACTCTCTGCGGACCACCTCATGATATCATAAATCCCTCATAACCCTCTTCTTAATTCTGATCATGCTTAGAAATCGCGTGCCACACTCCTTCGGCTGTAACGGTCATTGGTTCCACTGGAACTTTGAGTCATAGGACTACCTCCTAATGACGATATATGACTCCTCGGCATTACAATCGCATCAAATTCTTCGCATTTATCATGTATTCTGGACACCCTCACTGTGCGGAAACAGAGATAAGGACTACTCCTATTCTCTGAAACCATGCTTAACCACATTCCTTTTCACACTCATTCATGGATACTCAGCCGACAAAGGTGCTTCACTAGCTATAAAAGCCTCAGGGGGGTACGCTCTTCCAAAACCCATCTCCAAAGTTACAAGGCTTCGATAGCTGGTGAGTACCCCCATTCCTTCACTTCACTTGTCATCCTATCCTTGGAAGTCATTCCCTAGGAATGGAACCCTGAGTCACAGTCTCCATGAACCCCCCTTCGCAAGAAGAAATCCTGTACAAGGTCTAGGGGAAAGGGATGTATGGTGGGGACAAAAGATTATGATAAGTATTAGCCTTCGGGAGTGTGCTTATCCTCTATTCTTGGATCCCAAGGACTGGTTTTCCACTTGAAATCATCTGATTTCTTCCCCTTTTATCATGCAGTCAAAAGCTGACCTCACTCTGCTTTTGCTGCAGATAACTACAAGAATTGCTCTATTCTTGAAGAACTTCAAATCCTTTTAAAACCTACCTTTTCAAGTAAGCAGTCCTGGCGACCCCACCAAACTCCTCTTCTCCTGTTCCTTCTGATCACACTCATCGCATCCCTATTGTGATCATCCCACCAAACGGAGCCCCTTTGTCTCCTTTTCCCTCCCCTGTCATCACTGTTCACGACATCGGAACTGAGAACCCACCTGCTTCAGGTTTTGAAGAACATGGATCTCAATCCTCAGAACTGGAGGCACCAACTCCCAACCACACCAGGGTCAATGGACAAACCACACCCTCCTCTAACTCCAGCTTCAGAAACTTCATCGGATCACTCCCCCCAGGAGTTCCACTCGGCAGTCGAAGTTTTGAAGCCTCAAGTTCCCAACAATACCCCGACCCCTTGCGAGGACTCCGAGAGGAACTTGTCCATGAACTCCAACAAACCCGCCGATCTGAAGGACCCCGTCGCCATGACTTACCTGGTGAGCTTCCTGCACACTCTTCCATTCAATTATCGGATCGGGCCCCTTCCATTCAGGAAAGCGCACAATCTATTCCAATTTCCCAGTTTGCAAGAACTCATGGAAATCAAGCAAGAGCTGGGGCTCGACAAGCTCAACCAGAGGTTGATGATACCCCTTCCCCACAACCCTCTGTACATGCTGAACAATTGCGCTGCCCTTTGCGAGACTCTCATGTCTTGCTTGCCATGGACGGAGTACACAGGCTTGGCTTTGACATTGATATTGATGATCTACCCATTTCACTACGATTGGAATCGACTTGCGGAATCTCTAGAGTCTCTTTCCTCCCAGGAGACACCAAATCAGCTTTCCATATCATCCTTTCCAACTGAGACTTACTATTATGAACAGTTTAAGGATGGGATTATTATTAGAAAGAACGATTCTTATCATGTCTATCAGAACCAAGCCTACATTCCCCCTTGCATTCATTCTATGACTGGCCAATATCCTGACTACCCTTACGGCTGGACTACCGGCATTGAGAATTATTGTGTTGCTTCGGGCCATCATCCAGCCTGCACCAGCTATATAGGCCGAGGCTTTATTGAACGGGAGTTCATTGCTCAAGCCACCGGAAACCCTAGTCAATTTGGAATACTGGATGAGTATCTTAACGTCATTTACATGAATGGAGGAGGAAAGAATCTTCAATGGCTTTGCAGCTCTACCACCCCTGTCAGAGACAACATTGAGAAGCGCGTCAATCTCACTACCTTATACTCTCAAATTGATGAACAAGGAGGACAAGTCTTTCACACCAAAAAGGGACTTCGCATCACTATTCCTGAGGAGAAATGGATCAACTGGCGAACATTCTCTCCCACTTCCCAGAAGAAATTTACGCGAGTGGCCTGGGCCCAACTCACCCAATTCGACAAGACCGCACTCATGACTGGTCTAAAGGAGGGTAAGCTCGATGAATTATCCGTATATTTCGACTTTGACGATAACGCTAAACATGATCAATTCTGGCAAAAAGAATTGGATTCAGTTCGTCGCTATTACATCGAGCTTATCACTACTTTCGGTGTATTCCACACCTATAATGGATATGTCTACCAGGAACTCGCTTACAACAACGAACCTCTTCAATTAAACAACCTTGCAAATTGGGAAGTGGAGGAGCGCCCTAGATTCATTTTTCTTCCCTATTCCAGCATCATGATGCAATGGAGCCCTAGCCAACACAAATGGGAAATCGAGACCCATAGTGAGGACAGCCTCAGTCCGGCTAGCTCCATGTGTTCCTCCAATGGAAGTATCTACAACCACGACTCCTACTCCGTTCCTTCCCTTATTGATTGCGATGAGTATGAGGACGAAGAAATCATTGACTAGACGTGTACATCAAGACATGGGGGGGTATGTTATGGAACTGGGTTTCATGACTGGGCTTAGCGGATATATCTTTCTGCACACTTACACACACCTTATTTAAGTGTAGCAGCAGAATGGGTTTGGCATTAATATTCTATTTATTATAACTTTGTTTTAGAAGGCAGAGTACTTTTGCGACTATGTTCACAAAGGTGCCTGCCCTCAAGTTCACTTTCTTTGTCTACCACTGTGGTGAACAAAGGACAGACATCGGTCCCGCGTCGGTCCCTTGTTCATATTGGAATTCATATGTCATGTATTAAGTATGACTCAGATGTAGCGTCTGAGTCATCGGATCGAGTCATGTACATACTCTTCGCTCAGGGTCACTCACCTATAAAAGGGGCAGCCCCTAGCAGAGTTCGAATATCATCCAATCTTCACTTATATCTACTCATCTTAAGCATACCTAAAGAGCCCACTAGCAAGCCCATCTAAAGAGATAGGGAGTGCACAGGACAATAGGTTCTAAGAACTTAGATATATACAAGATCTACGCTTACTCTCATATACCACATATACTCTTACTATACCTATATAGTAGTACAAAGTATACTGTCATATGACTGAGGTGTCATAACCTAAAGTATATTTGTATTACCATAAAAGGAAATAGTCTTCCTTTGTCACCAACTTTGACAGGAGGTGTCAGCACCAACTTTACATATATAAAAACGGATATATATTAATACTTACTAAGTATTACTTATATATCTGTGGAACTGAAATAAGAGTTCTCAGGTCTAGATCCAGGCTATTAGACGATTACTTTGAACCCTTGCAGGGCACATCGTAACAGTAGGGATGAATAAAGCATTGTCTATAGAGATGACATAGCTGAGGTTGTTACGATGTGCCCTGCAAGGGTTCAAAGTAAACGTCTAATAGCCTGGATCTAGACCTGAGAACTCTTATTTCAGTTCTACAGATATATAAGTAATACTGAATAAGTATTAATATATATCCGCTTTTATATATGTAAAGTTGGTGCTGACACCTCCTGTCAAAGTCGGTGACAAAGGAAGACTATTTCCTTTTATGGTAATACGAATATACTTTAGGTTATGACACCTCAGTCGTATGACAGTATACTTTGTACTACTATATAGGTATAGTAAAGATATATGGAGTAGATGTGAGTAGAGTGTTAATCTTATTAATATCTAAGTTCTTAGAACCTACTGTCCCGTGCACTCCCTATCTCTATTAGATGGGCTTGCTAGTGGGCTCTTTAGGTATGCTTAAGATAAGTAGATATAAGTGAAGATTGGATGATATTCAAACTCCGCTAGGGGCCACCCCTTTTATAGGTGAGCGACCCTGGGCAAAGAGTATGTACATGACTCGACCCGATGACTCAGACGCTACATCTGAGTCATACTTAATACATGACATATGAATTCCAATATGAACAAGGGACCAATGCAGAACCGATGTCTATCCTTTGTTCACCACAGCGGTAGACAAAGAAAGCGAACTTGAGGGCAGGCACCTTTGTGAACATAGTCGCAAAATCGCTCTGCTCTCCAAAACAAAGTTACAATAAATAGAATATTAATGCCAAACCCATTCCGTCACTACACTTAAATAAGGTGTGTGTAGGCGTACAGAAAGATATATCCGCCAAGCCCTGTCATGAAACCCAGTTCCATAACATACCCCCCTGTGTCTTGATGTACACGTCTAATCAATGATCTCCCCATCCTCATACTCATCACAATCGATAAGGGAAGGAACAGAGTAGGAGTCATGGTTATAAATACTTCCGTTTGAGGAGCACATGGAGCTAGCAGGACTAAGACTGTCCTCACTGTGAGTTTCAATCTCCCAATTGTGCCGACTAGGACTCCAACGCATCATGATGCTGGAGTAAGGAAGGAAAATGAATCGAGGGCGCTCCTCCACTTCCCAATTTGCAAGGTTGTTTAATTGAAGAGGTTCATTGTTGTAAGCGAGTTCCTGAAAGACGTATCCATTATAGGTGTGGAAAATGCCGAAGGTAGTGATAAGCTCGATGTAGTAGCGATGGACTGAATCCAATTCTTTTTGCCAGAATTGGTCATGTTTAGTGTCATCGTCAAAGTCGAAATACACGGATAATTCATCAAGCTTACCCTCCTTTAGACCAGTCATAAGTGCGGTCTTGTCGAATTGGGTGAGTTGGGCCCAGGCCACTTGCATGAACTTCTTCTGGGAAGTGGGGGAGAACGTTCGCCAGTTAATCCATTTCTCCTCAGGAATAGTGATGCGAAGTCCTTTTTTGGTGTGAAAGATTTGTCCTCCTTGTTCATCGATTTGAGAGTATAAAGTGGTGAGATCGACACGTTCCATGATATTGTCACTGACAGGGGTGATTGAGCTGCAAAGCCATTGAAGATTTTTTCCTCCTCCATTCATGTAAATGACATTAAGGTACTCATCCAATATCCCAAACTGGTTAGGATCCCCAGTGGCCTGAGCAATGAACTCTCGCTCAATAAAGCCGCGGCCTATGTAGCTGGTGCAGGCTGGATGATGACCCGAAGTAGCGCAATAGTTTTCAATGCCGGAGGTCCAACCATAAGGGTAGTCGGGGTATTGACCAGTCATGGAATGAATGCGAGGGGGAATGTAGGCTTGATTCTGATAGACATGATAAGAGTCGTTCCTTCTAATAATAATACCGTCCTTAAACTGTTCATAATAGTAAGTTTCAGTTGGAAAGGAAGATATGGAAAGCTGCTTCAGTGTCCCCCAAGTGGAAAGAGACTCTAGAGACTCTGACAGCCGATTCCAATCGTAATGAAATGGGTATATCATTGACATCAATGTCAAAGCCAAGCCTGTAAACTCCATCCACGGCAAGCAAGACATGAGTGTCTCGCAGAGGGCGGCGCAATTGTTCAGCATGTACAGAGGGTTGTGGGGAAGGGGTATCGTCAATCTCTGGTTGAGTTTGTCGAGTCCCAACCCTTGCCCGATCTCCACAAGTTCTTGTGAACTGGGAAATTGGAACAGATCGTGTGCTTCCTTGAATGGAAGCGGCCCGATTCAATGATTGAAGGGAAGAGCATGTAAGAAGCTCACCAGGTAGGTCATGGCGACGGGGTCCTTCAGATTGACTGGTTTGTTGGAGTTCATGGATAAGTTCCTCCCGGAGTCCTCGCAAGGGGTTGGGGTATTGCCGAGAACCTGAGGCTTCAGAACTTCGGATGCCAAGTGGAACTCCTGGGGGGAGTGATCCGATGAAGTTTCCGAAGCTGGAGTTAGAGGAGGGTGTGGCTTGTCCATCGACTCCGGTGTGGTTGGGAGTCAGTGCCTCCAGTTCTGAGGATTGAGATCCATGTTCTTCAAGATCTGAAGCAGGTGGATTCTCAGTTCCGATGTCGTGAACAGTGATGACAGGAGAAGGAAAAGGAGACACGGGAGCTCCGTTTGGTGGTATGATCACAATGGGGATACGGTGAGTGTGATCAGAAGGAACAGGAGAAGAGGAGTTCGGTGGGGTCGCCAGGACTGCTTACTTGAGAAGGTGGGTATTGAAAATGTTTGAAATTCTTCAAGAATAGGGCGATTCTCGTATTTATCTGCAGCAAAAGCAGAGTGAGGTCAGCTTTTGACTGCGCGATAATAGGGGAAGAAATCAAATGATTTCCAAGCGAAAACCAGTCCTTGGGATCCAAGAATAGAGGATAAATAAAACTCCCGAAGGCTGATACTTATCATAATCTCTGTCCCCACCATACATCCCTTTCCCCTAGACCTTGTACAGGATTTTTTTTCTTGCGAAGGGGGTTCATGGAGACTGCGACTCAGGGTTCCATTCCTTGGGAACGACTTCCAAGGATAGGATGGCAAGTGAAGTGAAGGAATGGGGGTACTCACCAGCTATTGAAGCCTTGTAACTTTGGGGATGGATTTTCGGAAGAGCGTACCCCCCCGAGGCTTTTATAGCTAGTGAAGCACCCTTGTCAGCCGAGTCCCATGTATGAGTGTGAAAAGGAGTGTGGTTAAGTGCGGTTCCAAAGAATAGGAGAAGTCCCTATCTCTGTTTCCATACAGTGAGGGTGCCCAGAATACGTGATAAATGTGAAGAATCTGATGCGATTTTAATGCCGAAAGAGTCATATATCACCTCCAGGAGGTAGTCCCATGACTAGAAATTCCAAGGGAACCAATGACTGTTACGGCCGAAGGAGTGTGGCACGTGATTTCTAAGCATTATTAGAATTAAGAAGAGGACTTTGAGGGATTTATGATATCATGAGGTGGTCCGCAGAGAGCCTAGGCACTGAGAACAGCGATAGGGGTGAATTGGAGAAGGTGATTGGCGATCGAACCAGGTTTCTAGAAACTGTTCCGCAGTGAGAACATGTTGTAATTTTAGAGATCCCCAGTATAATTCAGAGTCTGTTCTAAAGAGCAGATGGTTCAAGAGGGTGTCCAGTGGTAACTGAAGTGTAGCTTCATGACAAATGTAATGAAGATGTTGAGAATGTGGCCAAAGTTATTGAGAGAAGTGGGAAAGTGGAGATAGTGGTGTTTGTCAGACAAACAGGGGTTGTGGTATAAAAGATAGGGGTTGGGCTTGTAAAAGAGCAAAATGGTTTCCACAAACTTCTCTAATAACTCTACCCACACTTTCGGTTATAGCAGCAAGAGTAAGACCACTCTTGTTGAGCCAGTGAGTGCGCCAGAGGAGCGCAAACCTCGTCATCACCGTGGGAGATCCAACAAGGTCTCCATTCAAGTGTTCTTCCAAGAAGAACAGAAGGTCACACTGCCAGAAGTAAAGGTGTTGGTACAGTGAGTGAGATGTCCCGATATGGTAATATTACTGACAACCTCCCAGGTACTTCAGGTGTTGGCACACCAAACACAAGCCACACCTTAAAGGCTGCCCATACGAGGTAGTCAAGATAGAAGTGAAAAGTTTCCTACCCCCTGATCCCATCCCAAACGGAAAGAGGATCTCGTCAGTACTGTGTCCCAAATTTGTGACGCATACTTTACATTAAAAGGAGCAGAAGCTAGGGACTGTCCTGAGTAAGTGCCTATAGTTTGTCAAGGCATACAATAATTAATCAATTTCCAGGCAACTCGAAGAGTTAGGACCACTCAAGTGGTCAAAGATTGACTGGGCAGGCCCAGACAAGTAAGAGGTGTACGAAAAGTACACAGAGAAGATTAAGGAAGTGAAGGAGAGACTCGGTTGGTGAGTTTCTTCTTTACTCATAATAATATGGTATTGACAATAACCCAGGAATTTCTTCAAGAATTCCAACCCAGAGCAGTACCAGAACCGCAATAAGTGAGTGTTCCATTAGTCAAAGGGCTGTTGACTAATTATTTATTCCTTCCAGAGAACAATATCGACAAGCCCATCACACGGGCAATCGAGTAGTTGATAACCTTGGAAGAGAGGTGAAGAAGCCATGGGTTGGTTGTGCTGAAGACGCCAACACGCACGAGTATTTAGCAGAGAAGTGCCACCATCGATCGAACCGACAATGACTGCAAATGGACTACTTCCCGCCGGGGTGGTAGATAATCAGAGAATCAATATTTATGGTAAGTGGATAGTTGATTCTTGAATTATTTTATTAATTGATTTATAGGATATCGCCAGTTGAACAAGCAGAAGAGGGTGCGATTCCTCTTTACCAAAGAGGAGTTGGCAGCCCCACCATTACGTCCAGATGTAATGGTTATTTATGGCTACTGTCCCTGGAGGATGAAGGCCATGAGCGACGGTTCCATACACAATTGTATGGGGACCAAGCCATGGTCTTCGTGTATGTTTAGGGAAGAGTGGGTGGTAGAGCACTGGAGTGAGCTCTACGTAGTGGACAGTAGCGGGCTCCCGATAGAGAAGTGGAAAGTAGGGGTAACAGACGAAGGCGGGAGATGGGGTAAGGAGTCGTTCACTCTTCAGTGGCGATCTCCTGTGTCAGAGAGTGAGTCCAATGACCATCCGGAGATTCCCTTTAAGGGGATACTTCAGTATGTGTCATCGGAATTTGATCCGATTCCTTGTTTCCTGAGAGTGAATGCGATAATATCGCCTTTTTCTCCTCTTTTCCTCTTAATTCCGACGTTCTCCGCTCCCTCCGGTCGCTCCGACAACCGCCCTCCGATTCCGCTCCCATCTCCGCTCCACTTCCGATCCCCTCGTCCTGTCCCCCGTTCCCTATGACTCGTGTCTCGTGCTACGGACTCTTTCTGGTGTTCACTGATTTATTCCCTGTATTTCCC
>Ga0307515_10009368_pt1 | contig 18945 bp, 3 predicted proteins | sample 17_EM_MG_FD_194513 | JGI IMG/M metagenome (GOLD analysis project Ga0307515, IMG submission 194513) | Populus trichocarpa ectomycorrhiza microbial communities from riparian zone in the Pacific Northwest, United States - 17_EM | ecosystem: Host-associated > Plants > Roots > Unclassified | place...
TTACCGGTGTAATTAATAGGGATATATATAAAGCGTATATAGAAAGTAAATAAAATGCGGATAATATATAGGACTATATAGCACCATAAACTGCCCTAAGGAAAGGGTATCCTATATTAACTGCGGTAAAGCCTATAAAGTATAGTAAAAAAAGGAGTATAGGACCTTTTAAAGCTACCTTAAGGGCATCCAAATAAAAAGGATGGCCCTCTTAACGCAGTCGCTCCGTATATAAGAAATTATAGAAATAATGCTACCCCCACCCCCAATACTAGGAAACTTTATAATTATAATAAATAAAAAAAGAGGATAAGAATTGTTAGGGACCTAAGAATAACTACTTAAATAAGGACTAGGTAAACTATCTTTTATTAATAAAGTAAGTAGAGACAGTTTATAATTAAGGCTCCAGCTACACACTAATAGAGTAATAATAGTTAATAACTACGGAAATATAAATTAAGGGGTATATTACCCCTTCTTTAACAGCGTTACGCCGGCGGACTACTAGGTCCTTATAGTCTAGGAGCTAGTATATAATAGGTATACTAAGTTAATATACTACCCTAGGGGATTTATACTTATATATAACGCCCACCCTATAATAAAGGTCTGCTTTATAATTAACCAGAATATTAATGCCGCGTATTAGAAGCGTAAATAGTACGGCCCCTTTACTATAGCCCTTTAGGTGCGCCTAGAGGGGCTAAAGATTATAATTATTAATATTTATAACCCGCGTGTAGACGGCCCCTAGATTAAGATATAGCCTAAGGTTAAAGCGGCTATTAAGGAGGCTAAGGGAGAAATTATACTTTTAGGAGACTTTAACGCCTACTACCTAATATAGGGCGGAAAGTATATAGCCAGCGAAGAATAGGCGAAACGCCTACTAGCCGAAACTAATACTAGAGGTCTTATACTCGCCACACTAAAAGGAGAGCCTATATAGAAAAGAGGGTAATAGAAGAGTATAATTAACCTTACGTTTATATCTCCAAATCTATATAGAAAAGTTAACTTTTATAGTATAGTTAAGGAATAGGCCCTTATAAGAGACTATATACCTATCCGCATCCAAATTAATAACGCTAGCTATCCGCTAGCGGAACGCCGGCATTTTATCCTTAAAAAGCTAGACTTATAGGGCCTCCTTTAAAGTATTTAGGAACTTAACTAGGCTATATCTAAAGACCCCCTTTAAGCCCTTTAGGAAGGGATTAAATAAGCACTTAAAGAATACTGCCCGTAAGTATAGCCTAGCTAGTAGGCTTGTTAAAAATAGTCGCCATATACTATATAGCTCTACGCTAGCGCCCGCTAGGCGTAATAACAGTACTAAGACTATAATAACCCCTAGGACTTATAAAGATACCTAATACTAAGTAACTAACTCCAGAAAGAAACTAGAAGAGTTAGCTGTAATAACTAAAGGCGCTTTATTTATAAACTTACTAAAGACTAAATAAAGCCCTATAATAAAGGACTTTAGATCCTATTAAAATAGAGTAGAAAAGCAGGTATAGTAAAGGCGGACCCCTATCTACTAGACCTTAGGAAGTCTATTAAGGACCCCTTAATGGATAATAATACCATAAAAGCGGATATCCTTATAGCTAAGTTTTTTCCTATAACTAGAATAGTAGACCTTAGTAATATTAAGATAGAGGTAATAATGGAACAAAGAATACTTAATATTAGCTCTATTATTTTAATAGAAGAAATTAGCAAATTAATTAGAAACCTTTTAAATAGAAAAGCCCTAGGGCCTAATAGTATACTAAATAAGGTTCTTAAAGCAATTACGCTAGGAATTATAAAAGATTTAGCAAAAGTAGCTAGTTACTGCTTTGCCAACGGAATAATACTAGAAAGCCTTAAAGAATCTATAACCGTAGTTTTACATAAAGAAGGAAAGAAAGACTATTTACTCCTAGGTAGTTATAGACTAGTTACCCTTAAAAATACGCTAGTAAAAGTCCTAGAAAAGTATATAGCTAATATTATATTAGAGGTAGCGGAAGAGTATAGATTACTCCCCTAAAACCAGATGGGAGTAAGGCGTAAGTAGTTTACACTATTAGCGGTAAAACTGCTTAGCTTCTGCGTATAGACTATATAGTAAACACGCTATAGGTGTATAGTGTTAATGCTAAGCCTAGACTTAGTAGGGGCATTTAACAAGGTATCCCATAAAAGGCTCCTCTATATCCTAAAAAGAAAAGGCTTTTTAAAGTGGATTATAGACTTTATATAAAGCTTTTTAACAGTATATAAGACCCGTATTAGGTTTATAGGATATAAGAGTAATTAGATCTAGATATAGATAAGTATACCCTAGGGGTCTCCCTTATTGCTAGTTTTATTTCTCTTTTTTATATTAGAACTCTTAGAGAAATTCTAAAGCCCTAATAGTGGCATACTAGGGTTTAGCTTTGTAGATAATACAAACCTTATTACTTAGGGGGACTCCGCAGTAGAGAACTATCGACGATTAAAGGCCGCCTATAATTGCTATGCTGTATAGGCAAACTAATACGGCGCGGCGTTCGCCCCTAAAAAGTACTAGCTTATGCACTTTATAAGATAATGGCGCTACGCTATTACAAACCTTGCGTTTACCGTGTGTATTGCCGGCTATAAGACAGCTCCCTAGAAAACCAATATGTAAATCCTAAGGATTTAGGTAGACCCTAAGCTTTAGTAAAAAGAATAGGTTAAAAAGGCGGCAACTAAAGGCTTAGTAGCCTTTAAAGCGATGTTAAGGATCACTACGTCTATATAGGGCCCATTAATACGCCGCTCGCGCCTCCTATACACGGCTACCGTCCAACTAGCAATGCTATATAGCGCCTAAGTGTGGGGAGTATAAGACGACGGCGGAATGCTAGCGAAAAGCTTACTTAAACCGCTATAGAAAGTCCAGAACTAGTGCCTTCGTAGGGTTACGGGGGTATACTAGCAAATACTAATAGCTGTAATTAAGAAGGAGGCGGCTATTCCCCTAATCTAACTCTATATTAAAATAACTACCCTCTAAAAAGCCGCTAAGACAGCTTCTAATAGGGTAGAAAAGGAATTAGTAGAGGCACTTAAGGGTATCTAGAAAATACTAGTAAAGCGCCAGTAAAGAATAAAACGGCTACTAGTACTACTAAAAGCGCTTAGGGACCGCGTAAAGGATTATAAGAATAAGATATAGGGGTTTCTTATATACTAGAAGGATTATATAGAGCAGGAAGCTGTAATAAACCCCTATAGGTATAGCCAGCGGAACGCCAGTAGAGTGTAAATAGAGCGCCGCTACTAAATAGGAGGTTACTAGCACCGCTAGCGGGAAACCACCCTTATTGCGAAATGGGCAGACCTAGAATGGCGCTGACGGTAGTAAGTAAAGGCTAAAAATCGCATAGAAACCACGTGGAAGACCCTATAGGAGAAACCCATAATTCCACTATATAAAGATTTAATAAAAGCTAAGGCTATAGTACTATTTCTCCTTTATATAGAGGTAATAGGGTTTAATATATGGCTTATATCTATTAGAGTACTAGAAATTCTCCTATAGTATAAATGCGGTTAAATAAGATAGATAGTATACTATATATTATTTTAGTGTCTATAATACTAAAGGGTAGACTTTATAGCATAATATACCTCTAAACGCCTCTAAAATATTTTAAGTAATAAAAGAAGTGCTTAAGTGGCTGCAAAATGGCTAATATAGTTAGGTGCCTTAACTTAGTTCTAGGCTATAAAGGTAATAAATACAGAGGACGTAAGTAGATATTAGCCCTTTTAAAGCTTAGAGGACTGGTAAAAGAATAAGGGTAAAAGGATAAGGGAAGAAGGGGTAGTGTAAGATCGTCCGCGAAGCGCGGTTAGTTGGCTTAATATATAGACTTTTAGCCAGGTAGAAGGCGAGTCGCCGACGCCCTAATATCGGAACGCTGTCGTCTCTCCAGCGCGGCCCGCGATTGGGTTTTCTCTAAAATAGAGTTTTTCCTATAGAAGGTATTAGCCTGCGTGGACCCACTAGGGGGACCGGGACGGGCGGTAAATTGAATTTATTAATTAATTAAATAATAGCAACCCAAACTAAAGGCGCTGGATTTTTAATTAAGGTCCTTAGCGACTATAAGAATTTATAGTACTTTACAACTATAAAATAGTTAAGCTATTATTAGGCCCGCTAGTTAGAATATCTATCTCGCTTCTAATTCTTAATTATATACCACCTAGGCGTTTAAAGTTAAAAACCTAATGCCCTAACCTAACGCTTGTAAGATATACCAGTATTAGAAAAAGCGCACTCTTACTAAAATTAGACCCTACTTTGCCCTAAACTATTTAACCTTCCTATTAAAGATATTACGGTATATGTCCTTAAAATAACCAATTAATTAATTAAATAGATTATAATTAATAAATATCTACATAATAGCTTTATTTAAGATATGCTTAAGCTAATATAAGATAGTATTAGACGCTTTAAAAGGATTTCTTTAAGTAAATTCAAAGCTTATAGAGACCGCTTATACTACGATAAACTAAAGCTTAAGCTCCTTAAATATATATATATAACCTACTAGTAGCCGGCTACCTAGGCTAAGGAAAAACCCTAGAACTGCTCTAATAAGAATACTATTAGCCGAATATATATAATATAACATAAAGGTACGTCTTTAGCTGCTATATTTACTAATAAGCTAAAGCTTTATATAAGATATATAACGGCCTTTTAAAGCTACTACCCGTTCTAGACTAAAGATAAAAGGATATTTTAATTAACTTTGTTATTAATCTCCCCATAAGTAAAGGCTGTATAAATATTATAGTAGTTATAGACCGACTATCTAAAATAAGATACTTAATTGCCTACCCTAATATATTAACACCTACTATTACCTAACTATTCTTAGATTATATATAAAAACTCTATAAACTCCCTAAAATAATTATCTATAATAAAGGTAGTTAGTTTATTTTTATATTTTAAAAAGAACTAACTACCTAACTCTATATTAAAGCACTGCTATTTACTATATATTACCCAGAAATGGACAGTTAAATGGAATATATAAATACTATAATAGAATAGTATATTCGGATATATATGTTATATTTATAAGATAACTAGATTAACTAGCTTATATTTACTAAGTTTACTATAAATAATTCCGTTTTAGAAACTATAAAGGTCTCCCCGTTCCTAGCTAACTATGGCTAATACCTATAAATAGGTTTTATACCCTTTAGTAATGCTCCTTGCCCTACTTATTACGCCTTATAAGTTATAGAAGTAAATAAATTTATAAAAAAGATAGAGGAACTATAATAGTTCCTTACTAATAAAATAATATGGGCTTAATCTATTTATAAAGCCGCAGTAAATAAAAAACGAACCCTAGCACTAGTTTATTAAATTAGTAACTTTATCTAACTAGATATAAGAAACCTAAACACAAAATAACTTATTAAGAAACTTGATTAGAAGAACGCTGGCCCTTATAAGATTAAGAAGGTTGTTTCCTTTTATGCCTACTAACTAAAGCTTCCTAATACGGTTAAAATCTACCCTGTATTACGGCACTAACCTAACGCATACTGTTTTATACTGTCTCGTACTATCTCGTACTATTTCCTACTATTAGCTAGCCCACCACTAGCGCCTTGGCGGCTGGCCCTACTATTTATATACAATACACCCTTTTACCTTCTTCTCTTCTTTATACCACAATGTAGTTATTTAATCTACTTCATTGCAGCACCATAACACCCTGTATTCTATATATTAGTTCTTTACCCTACTACCCCTATATTTAACGCCCTACCTAAATAAATATAGGACCCTCCCCTATTAGTTAAAGTAGATAATAAAAATAAGTACTTTATTAAAAGTGTATAATTACAGCACTTGTTATACCAACCGCGTGCTTACGCGTTCAGTACGCTAGGTACGCGTTTACGCGTTTAGTGCACTAACTACTCGCTTATACGTCTAGTGCATTTATAAAGCACTAACTAATTAGGGGGGAGGCGCATTAGTATATAGACCACGTAGTCTGCTTTATATAATCGACAGTTACTACCATCCTAAAGAGCATACAATACTATACGTATTTCGTGCCTTGGGATATAACTTACTTATATTATTAAGTTGGTATAAACACTGATTAGTAAGCGCGCACAGATTAGCAATTACTTAATACCTCCCCCCGAGCGATTACGATAGCGACTACCCGTTTAGACTCCTAGTACGACCTACTAGAAGGTCGGAAGTCGGGGATTGCGGACTTATTACTAACTCCGTATACTTATTTAAGTCTTAGTATAGTTTACTGGAAGTATAATAAACGCGAATACAGACCTGTACGGAACCCCCTACCCTTAAACCTTAAACCCCTATTCCTACTATACCCTCTTTTAATACCTTTAATGTCTTTTTAGACCCCTTACGGAAACTCCCTACCCTTCTGCAAACCGTTACGGACTTGTTAATCACCTTTACGGACCGTTACGGAGACCTCCTACCCCTTTACAAACTACTATGGACCTATTAAGACCCCTTATGGATACCCTTACCTTTCTACGAACCGCTACGGACCCGTTAACCGATTTTACGGACCACTATAAGACCTCTTCTACTTACTACGTACTATACTATATATATAGTATAGCAGACATTAGCAAGCAAGTTAATAAAGGTTAAGAAAAGTAAAAACAGGGAGTTGACCTCACGTCTATAACCAATGTTAACAACTATATTAAATTTAAAGTTCTTAAATACAAATATTTTAAGCTTACTGTATGAATAACGATCTATAGAAGCAATATTAGGAAGACTTTGCGGACTTTACGGAAGCCATTTTTAAGGCCTATAACCCTACTACTATCCGCAACCTATGAACCCTTTTACGTCACTAAGGCGTATAGGTTAAAAGGGATAAACAAGTTACTGTTATATAGTCTTTATATAATATAATATATAAAAAGGACTAAACAGAATGGACTAAAGAGGAAATCCTAGACTAGGTTAAAGCTATTAAAGAACTCTTTACTTCTTCCAAACTTAATAGGATCGCTAGCTTTATACCTAACCTACTTAACTAAATCCGCCCTATAAACCTAAGCAGTTTTGGAATTAATCTTACGGGCCAAAGTACACCTAGTACTTAAGTTACGGATCGTAATACCCCCGTAACCTAAATTACAGACCATAATACCCCCGCAAATTAAATTACGGACTAAACCCCTTCTATTATTTAAGTTACAGATCCGCAAACTACCTAAGTAAAGACCTATGGTAAGGAGCTAGCTAACCTAGCTAAGCTCTATACCAACGAATCTAAGTATAGCGGTAAAAACAATAACTTTAACTTTAAACTAACTATCTTTACGGACCTCTATTAGAAGGCCGATATTCCTAAATAGAAGTTTAGCCAAGCCTACTCTACCATGCTACGCGGCCTAGCACTTAACCACTACTATACTAACCTTAAGAGCAACCCCCTTAGTGTTCCTTTTAATAAGCTATATAAAGCTATACGCAACTACTTTAAAGGACTGGAATATAAGCGTAATATCCTTACCCAATAGAATGCAACTAAGTTATGGACCGTAATGGACAAGAACACTAAAAAATCGACTATAGAGTACCTGCAGATCCTTATTAAAGACCTCCGCCACCTATAGCACGGTCTTAATATTAAGCTTTAAATGGACGACTTCCTGCACAATAAACTTATTACGGCTTACTAGGAAATAAAACCCTATAAATACACCTATTATAGGCCCGCAGACACCGTAGCTGGCCTTATTAACGATTTACGGTCCTCCATTATAATGTATAAAGCCTTAAACCCGCTAAGTAGTACTTAAGCCTTTGTTACAGACCTACAAGACCCGCAAACTAACTCAGATGCCTACTTTACGGACCGCCGCTACCGCTAGCAGTACCCGTACCGACTAAGTCCCACTCGCAACCCCTACAGCAACTCCCGTATAAAAGTATACCCCCGCAGACGAACTAGTCAGAAGTGCTTTATATATAGTAAGGAAGGATATTAGTCTATAAGGTATACCTAGGAAGAACGTAATAAGTTTAAAAAGAGATTTAACAATTGGATTAACTAGTTTATCTTAGACTATAAAGGAAAGGAAGTAGAGAAGTCCCTTAACGAGTTAATAGAAGCCCTTATAATCGACTTTAACTTAAATATATAGGAATAGAAGACTTTAGAGACGTTCCTAACTACTTTTAGACCTTTTACGGACGGCTAAGCCTTTAATATTACAACCGTATTAGCCGACCGCTCCTTTATATACTTAATTGCGCTTAAAAACCAGCCTATAAGTATACCTGTTAGACCCATTATGGATATTACGGACCATAAATAGAACCTATTTGTATATATCACCACAGAACGCTACACCCCTAAAGAATTCTATAGCGTTATAATTGATATAGGTGCCTCTAAGAAGTCTACTATAGGTTACGGACAATACCTTATATATAAGACTACCGTAAATAACAATACGGATATTAATATTACGTAAACTAGGGCCATAAACGTCTAATTTGGCATCGGCTTAACCGTATTAATTGGATTAGTAGCAGTTAAGACTCTAATTAGCCTAGTTAACTTCCACATAGTAAAAGCGGATACCCCTTTCCTACTCTGCCTTGCGGACATAAACAGACTATAGGTGTACTATAATAATGTTATAGACACCCTAATTAGTCCTATAACTACCTTAGGAAGTAAGTATACCACCCTACTAATTACACGACAATTTAGACACCCGTTCCTTATATAGGGAGAGACTTTATAGACCTATATTTAAGAGTCTTTTAACTACAACCTATACTACCTCACTAGTACTAAGATCCACTGCTTATACCGCCGCTTTGGCCACCCATTAGCTAAAAAGCTACATAGAGTCCTTAAACGCTCTGGACACGACGATATTAATAGGAAGGCAATTAACCACCTAACTAAATACTGCTCCTACTGCTAGAAATACGGACGTTCCCTAGGCCGATTTAAGTTCACCCTTTATAAGGACCTTAACTTCAACCACTTAGTATATATAGACATTATATATATTAACGGCAGTCTAGTATTATATATAATTGACGAGGTAACCCGCTATTAAGCCGCCCGTTAGTTATAAAATATATCTATAAAATATACTTAGGATATTTTATAGACCTACTAGATTGATATATACCTTAGACCTCCTAAGTATATTACCTACGACGCTAGTAGGAACTTTATTAGCAAGGAATTCTAGCAGTATACTACGGCCATAGCTATATTAATAAAAGCCGTTTTAGTTAAGGCGTATTAGTCCGTTAGGCTTATTAAGTAAGCTTACCTAGCTTTATAAAGAGCTTACCAAATTATTACGGATGAGTATAAGAATATCTAAAAGGAACTAGCTTTACAGATGGCCGTAAAAGCTATTAACGACACCGCTAGCCCTAATGGACTAGTACCTACCCTCTTAGTCTATGGAGCCTACCTAAGGATAAGCAAACTGGACCTTTTTGCCCCGTCTGTTATGGATCGAGCAGCTGTAATATAGAAGGCAATAGCCGAAATAGTCAAATTACGGGCCAAACAAACTATTAATAACGCCCTATACTACCGTAACGGACCTAATATAACCCTAATATATAACCTCCCGCTTAATTCTAAAGTCCTTATGTGGCGTAAAAGCGGTAATTAAACTGGACCTTACCGTTTACTAGCCGTAGAAGACGAGACCTACTGTGTATAGCTCCCTAGTAGACCAGTAAGCTTCAAAAGCACGTCCGTAAAACCCTATTTTTGGTCCGAAAACACCTATAATATTAAGCCAAACAAACCAGAAGCACCCGCCGAATTAGGTAAACTAGAAACACCTACCGAATTAAATAAACTAGAAGCACCCTTACCTACCCTAAAGGTCCTCTAGAAACCTACTAAACCTACTAAACCTGCTATAAAGCGTAGCTAAGAACGCCCCCGTAAGAACCCCGTAACGGAGAATTACCTAACCTCTATAGGTATATCCGCAAGGCAATCTCCGCCTATAGATATATTAGTTCTAGTATAGGAAACCCCTTTTACGGACTTATAACGCAAAGAGATTAACAGACTATTTAAAAAGGGCGTCTTTGTAGTTATAATAAAGAGAGACGTTCCGCAAGGCGTCCGTATATTTAACTCGCGCTTTATTAATAAAATTAAGCACCCTAGTACTAATAAAGCTTTTAAAAAGTCAAGGCTCGTTATACAAGCTTATAACGACTAGGGAAAGGACTTAGTTCTTACGCAATCGCCTATAATCTAATAAGTTAGCTAATAGATTATACTTACACTTACGCCTAGCCTACAGTAAAGTAAACCCGTAGCTCTTTACCTACGGGACATCTTATAAGCCTATGTATAATCTAATACCTACCTAAGTAAGGACATCTTTATACGACTACCGCTAAAGCTTAATTTATAACTAGGAATAATTTTATAGGTTATAAAACTACTCTACAGAGTGCTAGAAGCTGAAAACCATTAGTTTAAGATATACTACTAGCACTACGTCCGTAAACTTAAGATAGAGCAGTCGACCTATAACTCCTGCCTCCTATACACCCTATTAAACGGCCTTAGTATTATTAGACTCCAAATAAATAATACCCTCTTCTTAGCAGACCGAATTAAATCCTTTACATTTTTAAAGTCTTCCTATAGTTACTATTCTGGCTAATCTATATTAAATCCTATATATATAGCTCTGTAGTAAAGCCGTTGTCCTCTACCTTTACTAAAATATTTAGAGTTAATAATTTGTTTAACGGTCTACTTCTTATAGTTCTTGTCTTCGTTCTTATTTTAGATTAGTACTAATAGGGGTTTAGGCTATATCTGCCCTAGTAAAGGGTTAGGCTAATAGAGGTGTAATAACTATAGGTAAAATATAGGCTATATTCCGCGGGTAGCTAGGGTAAATAGGAGTTCTAGCTTATATACGGCTCCCCTATTAATAACTCGTTTAATTAAATAGGGGCTAAGGTTCTTATAATTAAGTAACTTTATAGGCCTCTATATAGAGATATTGCGTATATCTAGCCATACCTAGTCGCTAATACGCATCTCCGGTAGTGGCGTTCTATAATAGTTAGCGAAGTAAGCCTACTTTACTTAACCCTAGGCCATTTCTCCCTTATAGTAGTCGAGTAGATTTTTTATATAGTCCATATACTAGTTAGCAAGTAGCATCTTAAGGTGTTTTCTATATAGTAGTTTCTTATTAATAGGTTCTAGTAGCTCTATACTAGATTAGGGGTAATAACCCTTATTTATAAAGAGTAGGGTAAGTCCTATAATAGTTAAGACGTAGTTATTTACTGCTAATTTACCTAATAGGAGGTAATCTACCTAGTTATCTTAACTATAAGCAACTACCTATCTTAGGTACACTTTTATACTAGTATTAGCGTTTTCTGTTTGCCTAGTAGTTTTATAGTAAAAGGATATAAATATCTTAACAGAGATACTAAGGCGTTAGTAGATTCGTCTCTATATATTAGAGTTAAATTATATACCTCGGTTAGATATAATTAAGTTAGGTAACCTATATAGTTAGTAAACTTCGTAAAGAAAGGCGTTAGTAACGTCGCTAACAGCTACGCCTTTAGTTAGGATATAGTGGCGCTCTTTTATAAGTTGGTATATTATTATAAGGATGTTCTTATAGGTACGGCCGTATTATTTATAGGGTAGTAAGTTAATAATAAAATCTATGGCGATATCTGCCTATTGTTATATAGGTATTAGTAAAGGGTATAATAGTCCTTAGTACTTTATATTAAAGGCCTTAGAGCGCTTATAACTATAGCAGGCACCTATAAAGTGTTTAACTAAGTCTATTATTTTTAGCTAGAAGTAGTATTAGCTAAGGAGCTTATAGGTTCCTCCTCTACCTAAGTAGCCGCTTAATTAGAGGTTGTAGGCCATTTAAATTAGTTGCCGTTATAGATTTTCTAAGTTAGGGATAAATAGGCGGCCTCTATAATAGAGCCTATTTTTTTACTTTTAAGGCTGCTATATTAATCTAGCCTAAGCTTTAAAGGTTAGTAGGTAGCGTATAGGCGCTAGCGGTCTTTACAGCGATAAGTTAATATAGTAGTAGGTTAACAGAGGTGTTATATACCGTGGTAATAAGCTTATTAATTTTAGGAGGTAATTTTAGTTCTATAGCATAAAGCTAAGGTATTGTTAGCTTTATTATAGGTAGTATACCTAGGGCCAAATTTTGTACTTTTAGGATTATTTATTATTGGGACTAATTATAAAGGTTATCTTTAAACTAAGGAAGGTCTTATAAGCGGCGTATTAGGCTATTAGGTTTAGTACTTTATACTTTTAGTCTATATATAATTTTAAAGTTAAAACTAGAGAGGAACTTGTTCTAATATACCTGGCGTTAATTTAGCTACTTTATAGTTATAAAGTACTTAAGGTTACGATAGTTTATAAGAACTTTAGTTAGCTAGTTAAGATTTATTAAAGAGAGTTCTAGTTAGAATTCTTTAAACGCTTATATAATTATAAGGAGTTCTTTATTATAAATTTTATAGTTATACTTTTATAGTATAAGCTTAGATAAGTAAAATATAACTAGGTAAAGGAGACCGTTATTACCTATTTAGAAAAGGACGCCTACGTTAATATAGTCTAAAGAGTCGGTTTTAAGATAGAGTTGTTATCCTAGTGTAAAGTAAGCTAGGATAAATACTTTAGTAAAGGCATTTTTAAGGTTTTAGAACGCCTTCTTATATTTAGGCGTCTAGGTAAAGCGTAGGTACGTTTTTCTTCCTTTTATAAAAAGGCCCTTTGTTTATATTATTGCTATAAGTAGTACTACTATACTTAAGAAGTTGTATATAAATTTCTAATAGAAGTTAGCAAAACTAAATAAGGCTTATATATCCTTAATGCAGTTAGGGGCTTACTATTTAGTAATTATATATACTTTCTTGGGGTCTATATAGATACCCTTAGTAGTAATAATTAGTTTAAGGTATTTTACTTCTATAACTAAGAATTCGCATTTCTTTAAATTAATATAAAGTCCTATGTCCCTAAGGCGCTATAGGACCTTTTAAACGTGTTTAGTATACTTAAAAGGGTTATTACTATAAATAAGTATATCGTCTAGGTACGTAGAGTAGAAGTTATTAAGGTAGTCCTATAAGGCGTTATTAATATAGCTTTAAAAGGTACCTAGGCCGTTATATACGCTAAAGGGTATAATAGTATATTTAAATTGGCTAAAGCGTAATATAAATACGGTTTTCTATTTATTACCTTTCCGTATTTAGAAATAGTTAAAGGCGGCAATAATATTAAGCTTAGTATAGATTTTAGCTTAATTAAGCTACTTAAGGGTCTTACGTATAAGTGGTACTGGGTATTAGTTTTTAATTATAATAGTATTAAGTCCTCTATAGTTAACGTAGAATTAAATACCTCCTTTTAGTTTTTTAGTAAGAAGGATAGGGGTGGCTGCTAGTAATATACTAGGACGAATAAATCCTTTATTAAGGTGCTTGTTAATATACTTTTTTATAACTAAAAGTTCGTCTTTTAATATTAGGTAGGGTCTCTTATAAGGTAGCATTTTTCCTTATTTAATATTAATAGTATAATTATTAGGTTAATGTAGGGGGAGTATATTTACGCCCTTTTATAAGTATATATTGGTAAAGTTATAATACCTCTTAGGGAGAAGCTTACGGAGTTCTTTATTAGTAAGTCCTTTTTTAAGCTTTATAAACTTCTTAAAGTTTAAAGGTAAAAGTCCATAGAGTTCTATAGGGGCGTTATTTTCTAAAAGGTTAACTATATTTATCCTATTACTATATAAGACGTAGTCCTATTCTTTATTAAGCGTATATAGTTATAATTAGGAAGCTATAGTAATAGTCTAGCCTTTCCTATATATTATGCGGTAAAAGGCTAGGGTACTTATATAGTAGTAGTTAGTTATAGGTAGGGTAATAAGGGGTTCTATAGGTTAATATCCTAGGAAGTAAATAGGGCGGCTAGGTTATGCCCTAGGCAAGTCTCTCTACAGTATTTAGAGTTAAAGGTTACTTTTTTCTTCTTCTAGTTAATAGTGGAGTTATATTATTTAAGCTAGTTTATTTTAAGGATAATAGGGTAGTTAGTAAGTGGTATAATATAGGCCTAAAGTTCTTCCTAGTGCCTATTTATATCTAGGTAGAGTTATACTATATAGGTAATCTTCTATATAGTATAACTACTATTAGTAAGTTATAGGACGCGGGCTTTAGTAAGGGGTAAGGTAGGTAGGTTATAAGTGCGTATAAATTAAGTATTTATAAATTTATTAGTAGCTCCGCAATTAATTATAAAACGGCTTTTATATTATTTTTTTAGTAGTAGTTCCTATTATAGGTAAAACTATCTATTTCCGTCTATTTATCTTTACTAAGTTATCTATTAAGTAAGCTAATATATAGATCCCTTTATTATTAGGGCGTCCTAACCTATAACTTAGAGCTAGGACTTAGCGTTTTCCGCTTCCATATCTAACTCTACTGCTATTACTATGTCTTTATTTTATATAGTAGTAGTATATAGTAACATATTTAGTATTTAGGGTATTAGGCTAGGTATTAGGTAGTAGCTACTAAACCTAGCTATTAGGTAGTTTAGGTTATTATAATAGTAGCCTTTTTAATAGTATTTATAGCAGCGTCCTAGTTTCCGGAGTAGCTCGCGCTCTCTATCTAGGAGTTTTTATAGGAAGGTTAGTATAGAGAAATTAATATTAGCTCTAGTAGCACTTAAGGTAGTAGGTATTAGTAGCTTAGTATATATAGGTTTAGTAGGCCTAGAAGGCTTCTATAGAGAGGTCTTTAGGTAAAAGTTAGCAGTAATAATCTAATTTAGTTATCGTTTAATCTTTTATAGAGCTGCTACTATATTATAAATATTGTTATAGTTATAGCTAGCGGCTGCGTAACTAAGGTAATAAGTAACTTTTTTAAGGAGGTCCTTTTAGTCTTCGGTATCGTCTTAGGCGAGGGCTTTAGTGTATTCCTAGAATTTAACATAGAATTTATTAAATAATTTATTAGGGTTTATCTTTAGGGCACGTAGTTTAGCTTAGCTGGTAGCCAATAGGTTATAGTCGCGGTATATTAGGTTAAGATTATTAAGAATTTCCTAGTGGGACTACTACTTTTAGGGGCTATTAGTCTCCTATTAAGCGAAGAGTCTATTAAATAGTGTACCCTTTATTTACCTAATAATGTAACTAATCTTAGTATCTTCTATAGGAAAAAGGTAGGCGCTCTAGGTTAGTTTTTTACGGATTTATATCTTTTAGTAGCTGTATTCCTTACGGTCTCCCTAAAAAACTAGGGGATTAAGGTAATATATATTAGACTCTACAGTAGCAGCTTAGGTTTAATTATTATAGCTTTTATTATTACTACTTTGGTAGGGGTTCCTATTAGGTAAGGCTGCTTAGCGCTAACCCTCTATTAAGCATTAAGTAGGTAAAGTTGCCAGGGGCGTAGAGACTTAGGTAGCGTTATATATAGTAAAGAGGTATCTAGTGTTATTATAAATGTGCTTATTAAGCTAAAATTATAGGTATTTAATTGTGCCGTCTTTTTTAGTAACTATAACAATAAGTATAATCTTAGCCTTCTTTAACTATTAGACGTCGCGTTTAGACACACAGAGGTCGTCTTTAGTCTCTTGGTGTGTATTATTAGCGAGCGCCTTACAAGCTTATAGGTCTTAGATAATATCGCGATCTTAAGTAGTACGCATTTTAGCTTATATAAGCTTTAGGTAGTAGTTCTATAAAAGGCGGTAGTATTTATTAGGTTTTCGTGCTACCTTTTTTATAAATATCTCGGCGTCTTATATTTTAATTTTAATAGGTAATAGCTCTTCCGCTTACTTGTCCGTAGTTATATAGTTAATAAAAAATAAGATATTGTTAATATCTACCTTATTAAGGTTATTATAATCTTTTAAGCCACTAGGCTTCCCCTTAGGGGTTAAAGTTAGGGCTAATAAGTCGAATTCTCCTAGGGTTAATTGGCGGCGTAGGTTAAGTATAGGTATTAGATTATTCTTTAGGTTTAATATAGTAGCTAATAAGGAATATTATCTTACTATTATAGGTTCCTTAGAAGTATAGAATAGGGTAACTTATAGATACGCTGCTTTTAGCAGCGCCTATAGTATTACAGAGACGTAAAATTGGTTATAGGCTAAGTATTAGTAGTAAAAAAGGCGCAACGTAATATTATGGGACAGGGGCAGTGGCTATAGAGCGTATGTATTTGAGGAGTCTATAAGACGTTACGCGATCAATCGTAATCGTTAAGGGCGTAAGGAGGTAATATACCTACGCGTAGCTAACATAAGCTATACGCGAGGTGTACGCAAGAGCACGGGGTTCTCCTATAGAGGCCCTGCGGTAGGGTTCCGTGACAGCTATAAAAGACAGGCTTAATTCGCATAAAGGCGCTAATTAGTTATTAATAATAAATCCTAAGGAATAAGGCCTTTGTTAGCTAGTTAGACAATTTTATAATTAGTAACTAGCTATAATAAACTAAAGAGATACTACCCTTTAACCACCTGTAGTCTCTTAGCTAATTAAGTTGGTAAATACCTATTAAATAACTTAGGAAATAGACCCTAAACTAGAGAAACTTACTAATTAACTCCGGAAGCTTAATCTTAGGACGGTTAAATTGGCAGGCGTTATATTTTTAATACCGTTCCTAAATAGGATTTGTTAAGATTTAATATAGTATATATAGCTTATAAATAGGGTATTAATGCATTAAGAATAAATAGACCTATAACTGGCACTAGGTAATAATAGACCGCAGCTACCCTATAAGGGAGCGCTATAAGAATAATATAAGCCGGGTCTAAGAAGGTATAAAGGGCTAGGGGGCTTTAGCGTATACTAGATATAAAATTAGACGTATTATAGATACGGGGGTGCCTACCGTTTTATTAATTAATGTCTATAGCTCTAAGAGTTAGTTTATTATAGTTTCCTATATATAAACAAAAATAACTAAATATGCGCTAGAATATATAAGCGCCTAAAAAATATAATTTTATATTTACAAAGCAATAATTAGATCTAGTTCCTTAAAGACTAGCTAAGGTAGAACGCGAATATTAATCCTAATACGCTAGCGGTAGGTGTTTAACTAAAGGTAGCTTCTATAAAGCTTATAGAGGGTAATAACGCTAAAAGTAAAGAGGAACTTAGTAAGTCTTAGGAAGATATATACTAAGTAGAGTCGATATATATTAATTCGGTAGGGGCTGTAACCTAATTACAGCCTATACCATAGGTATATAATCTTAGGAAACCGTAAAGGGAAGTAAGAGTAATAAAACAGCCTCTAAAACTATCTAGTCCGCAATTAGCAACGGTTTAAAATATATAACTAGAAAGATATATCCAAATCGCACTACGGCCCTAGTAGTAGGCTCCTCTACTATCGTTAAGTAATAATAGGGTTAATGAAATAAATTATACTAAATAGCTAAGATAGATGGAGCAAATAGTGGACGTAATAATAATAGTAATGGCAAATAAGATCTTATTAAAAACTATTAAAGTTACTATTGGTAACTGCCTTATGTATATACCTAAAGTCATAAGGCTATTCTTTAAGCCTCTCCTACTACCTCTTATAGAGCCTTACTAACAGAAGCAGAAGGACGTTAAGGTATCCATATTATTAGCACACCTAACGTTTTATGCTAATTAAGTTGGCCTAATAACTACTAAAGTGGACTAGATTAAACGAGAAGCAGGATTTGTTTAGTTTTAAAGGTGGTGCCTAAGGGTAGAAGCGTAGATAGGAGATGGAAGGGCTAAATGCTTATTTAACTTTAGAGCTAAGCTTAACCTTATTAAGGAAAGCGTAGCCCTATAACACGGCCTACTAATATTAAATCTACCTTTATAGTTATAAGGCGCGTATTTAACGTCTATAAATAGAACCTAGTTTAAGTTTATTAGGCTAGTATATACGGTCCCTATAGTAATAAGTAACGTCTTAATATCTATAACGTTTATTGCTATAGGGGAAATATTATATAAGGTAATACTTAGTAAGCTATAGTTAGTAAGGGCTAGACTAGTAACGAAATGAACTATAATAGGCTAGGTATCTTATATTATTTAATTAAAAGATAGTAGGGTTAAAATAAGGTTTTTAACGTCTTATAATGATGCGATATTCTTTAAGCTAGATAAAGGTATTAGTATAGACAATAGTTTAGAAAATGTATAACCGGTATAACCACTAGGATTATATCTAGGGTTACTTATAACCTAGCGTATTAGAATAAAAAGGACATTAAGAATAAAGAGGAGGGAAATAAGGTGCGGCTCTAATACAGACATTTACCGTTTTAGATATCCGCTAGGTAGAGCTATTAGTAAAGGGGGGGAACATAATATTAGATAGAGAGAGCTTAACAGTAAAACATTAAGGGAAGTTCTAAAGAAATACTTAAGAAAGAATTAGAAGCTAGTATTTAAAGTAAAGGCTAGGTCCCTTATATATTAAATATTAAAGATAACGGATCTATTTATAATGCGAATAAAAAGCTACTAGAGTAAAGCCTAATAAAATACTATAAACGTAGCAACTGCGTATAAATAAAAGGCAGATAAAGTATACCTAGTTAATTTATCGGCACTAGATAGAATAGTTGTAGGAGGTATAATAGAATGGCAAGAGGTAGCCTTATATTAATAAATAGCGTTTATCTAAGGATTACCTCTTAGTCTATATAATTATTTCCTTAAGCCGCAATATACTAAGCTGGCCTATAGTGCACGACTAAAGCTAGAATAATTAGA
>Ga0307515_10009369_pt1 | contig 18944 bp, 20 predicted proteins | sample 17_EM_MG_FD_194513 | JGI IMG/M metagenome (GOLD analysis project Ga0307515, IMG submission 194513) | Populus trichocarpa ectomycorrhiza microbial communities from riparian zone in the Pacific Northwest, United States - 17_EM | ecosystem: Host-associated > Plants > Roots > Unclassified | place...
TATTATTTTTAGTGTTTTCTTTAATATATATACAAAATACTTTATATTCAATAAACACTACCTCCATCTTAATGTTAAACAAATCAAAATCATGTCAATAAAGTATTGAAATATTCAATAAACATGGTAACTGAAAGCTATAATTAGGCAGGGTGGCCTACTAGCACTGAGGAACCTGTCCATTTACTAAGCCATTCAACCTAACCATACTATTGTTAAGGGATACTGTATTTACCTAAACAAAAAAAAAAAATGCCACCTTTTTCAAAAGTAGAAGCTTCCAAGAAACATTTGTTACACGAGACAATGCAAGTGGCCCTTTTTTTTTTTTTGTGAAATTACAAAGAAGCCAGTGGCAGCTTAAGTTTACCCGATTAGTTGGTTTACCTTGGTCTGAAATCTGGTCGAAGGATATCAGTTTGCGCCAGACTCCCCATTTGTTATTATTTCGTTGTAAATAAAAGTTGAGTAAATTTAATTTTTCTATATATTTAAATTATTTTAATATATTAATATTAAAATTAATTTTTTAAAAATATTATTTTAATATATTTCTAAATAAAAAATGAAACCAATCACTGCGACCATCATTCCCAGTATGAATAGCATTACCATCGGCGTATAAAAAAGAAAAAAAAGACACATTTCTTCTCAGGAATTCTAGTTGCTTTAGTAGCAGACAGAAACATATTTGACAAGACATAATAAATTTCTGTAATTTTTTCGAAGATAGTATAATCAAAAGCTTTGTATTTACAGCAATTGACTCGCCGAAAATACATTCTACTTCGAGGCATCACGCATGCAAAGGGGGCGGGACCCTTCCAAGCACAAAAGAGAAAAAACAGTCCCCTAGATCAATCCATTTCCCCACGTGATTACAACAGAGCATATCGTGCAACATGATACCTTTAAATCACAAAAGTATGATGACTACAGGACAAAGCAAGATTCATGATATTTGGGACCATTTTCAGGTTTTTTGCGTGATATTCCTCAGCTGAAATCGAGGGACCATGAAAATCTAGGTGATAATCGACGCTGTATGGTTCCGATATTGTACACATGTTAATAATGGCTTGCAGAATTTTTCATTCTAATCTTACAAAAATCTTCGGAATGCCAAAATCTGATATCTGTACACAATTTTCATAATCCGTCACCAACCCAAGTTTACCTATTCTTCCACAAGTGCTTCAAAGGAAACCTTCGGTCTGTAACAATCCAGGATAGACAAGAGATATTATGTGTTTCAAGGATGTCCCTGAAGCTTTTATGAACGTATGCCCTTCCATGGCTGCAAAAAAAATAAAATAAGGCAATTATAGTAAATCTAGAGATTAAATTTGAACGATAGTTGGCAGTATGAAGGGACTATTACCTTTTAATAACAATTTCACTTCCTTTGAAAAATCCTCCACGCGCCCTAATACAGGTCTTATGCCACAAATCTGTAAAACGCAGAGCTCCAAATACAGGGCCATCTCCATCATTTGTAGTAGTAAGAGACAGACTGATTTGATTTCAGGATTCATGTGCTTTGATTTGTTTGAACCACACAGTTCAGAAACAATAGCAACTGCTTGATCCTGCATTTTAAATCATAACAAGTCAGACCAGGTATCAAAAGCATAGAGTTTAGACAGATTTATACATCAATTGAGACATAGAAATCACTCATTGATGGTGAAACTTCAATTTTGGAAGACTAGAAATTTTGGCCCAGAAGTACCAGCAGTCACTATTGCAAAAGTAAGCCCTGAACTTGAATTATCTCAAACCATTCACATCCCTTCAATGAGAGGAGTGGACTCGAAGATAATATAAGAGCACTGAGCACAATTTTACCTGCAAGCCATGCAATAGCTCTGGCATCGGCAGCTCAGGAATCTTAGCAAGATCAACAAATCCCATTTCCTCGGACCTTTTAGCAGCACCTTCTGCTTCCATAGAGAGATATTTCAAGAGAAGAAAAGCAATCCTGTAGATCTCCAGGGCAACCAAGTCTGAAAAATATGTGGGAGAAACTGGATTGGTAATTTCAGTTGACTGTCCCTTGACTACAAATGCACTACTGTTGGCTGAGAAAGCAGAAGACTTGGGCTTTGACACACAACAGAGAGGTGAAAGAGCAAACCATCCATTCCTGCTGTTTAGAAATGATGGTTTCTTGCAGCACTCTAACTCCTCTTTAAGGATAGGAGCGCATAAGAGGGGGGCAGTTCTGCTGGAAGATTCTCCAAAGCGATGAGTTCCTCGGCTAATAAAGGCTAATAAATGAATACTTTTCTCCCGCAGCTCTGAATCCATTTCTTTCATGACCTTAACCCATGACCTCCAATGTCTAGCTAGCGCACAAATCAACATGAGAGTATGCTCTGTTTCTTTAAGAGCACTAAGAGAAGTCTCTGTCTTTTTCGCCCGTGGTCTTTTCTTGTCATGACTATCAGATGGAAAGTCAGGTGCACTGAGATAATAAGAAATCAGATCAGCTTTCTCTGAAAAAACATAAGGTATCACGTTGTCCAGAATATCGGTGTAAGAAGAACTGTCTCCTAAAGATTGAACCATAGCTACGATCACTGCCAAGCCAAGGCCCCAAATAGATTGAGGCTTTTCTATTTTGTCAGAAGACTTTAGGAAGCCACTATCATTGGTCATAACTGTGGAAGGCCCAACATCTGATGAGTCTGCAAACAAAGCTCTAAGAGAAGAGAAGAAATCAGCACTAAGGAGCATTTCAGCACCTCCTCTCACACGTGCCAGAGTCAGAAGGAACTTCAATGTAATTGGAACAGATGAGAAAGAACTTTTATCATGAACTTTCAGAATGACATGAGGTAATTGGAGATGTTTCTGTATGATGGGGAACCAAGTGTTAGGTGTCAAAAAACTTGTCAGTACTAAGTCAATGGTAGCCAAGGAGAGGGAAGAATGCTCAGTAGCTGTGATGCAATTGCACAGGGTAGGCAAAAGCCCCAGACAACCATTTGAAACCTCAGCAAAGTCTTCAGATTCCTTATCTGAAGTATTACTAATCTCCAAAGTGAAAAGAAGCAGCATGAGCAGAAGCTTCATTGTTTTTTTAACCCCAGTAGCAGATGACCTGAAATCACCCAGCAATTTGAGGCCAGAACCTGATGTTTTCAAGACAAGTATACAAATGGATAAAGATAGGTTGCTCTGCGCAGATTTCATGAGATGTAGAATTAATTCTGCTAGTGCAGCAAGGAAATCAAGAATCTCTTCAGAGGCATCCAGAACTGGAGCTAGCGATTCCACTGTGGTGCGAAAAGATTTGCATATGTTGTCGATGCATGAAAAGCAGAGTTGGTCAGGAATCTTCCCCTCAGTAGTGCCCTTATTCTCTGGTGACTACATGGGAAAGAAAATACTAATCATTTCAACAAGCAAGAAATTCTAAAAGCCAATTTTTTTTTTTAGATTATATCCATAAAGGAAAGAAGGATAAACATACAAATCAATAAGCCCTTAAAAAAGGCTATAAATAGTGGGCAGTTAACAGATGTCAATGCCGGATAGCCTGAAACCAAAAACTTTGTTTATACCGCACACTGTGATTTACAAATAAAAATTGTCTATTGCACATTTCATTTTCATATTTTATACAGTTCTTCTGAGCCTTTATCTTCAAAATTATTGTACATTACTTCTTCATAACAGCTCATAGGAAGAAAGATAGGAAGACCTTGATCCTGGAATTTAGTAGAAGTTCTCAATCAAAGAATCCATGACTTCAATCAATAGTGTTATAACAAACTTTTCAAAGAACTAGCAGACTGTTATAAAAAATAGATGCACCATAGACACCATTTTGGCATTGCACACTTTACTATCACATACAGACTCCAAGAAATTCCAAAAAAAGAAGCTGGTGTTGCAAATTCAAACAACTAAGAAGTTATCTCTCAAAATGATATTATAATTATTGCAGCATATTTTTTAATAAGTTTAAATGTTTGGTAAAAACACCAAACTTTGAGGCAAGTGTTCAGTTTTTCAAAGCTTTGTGTCCCCAGCCAACAAAAAGAAAAAAGAAACAGCATCTGTCAAGCCCTGACAAACTGTTAACAGATCCTCGTCGTCAATTCAATAGTGCAAAATTAGAAGCTGCAATAAATAGCAGTGATAATTCAGATACTCACATTATCTTCCCACATAATCAGGGCAGTTAGCAATGCTTTCAGTGCAGAAAGCTTTGAAGAAGCTAGTAAAACCATTGAATTTGCATCCTGGAAGCACTCCAGCATAGTTTGTGCAATTGCTTTTGAATCTTTCCAATCTGTATAATCCCACATATTTAATCCCAAATCTGATCGTATGCGCATAAGGTCATACAAGTGAATATCTTTGGTGTTTCCATAATGATCGCCACCGTACTTGTATTGATAGCTTAGCAAACAGTTTGATTCCACCAGATACTGACAGAGTTCCTTAAACGGTCCAGGACCAATTTTACGACCTTCTAGCTCTCCTTGTAGATGATGATAGAGATCGTTGAGGATCAGACCTTTTAGTTCCTTTCCTTCACTGAGAACATAGTGAAAAATTATAAGAACTCAACCTACTAGGTTACAAGTTCAAATGAATCAAAACCCAACCCAAATTTTCAAACTACCAAAAGAGTTAAACCCTTGGTGATGTCACATCAGACTTTGGAAAAGATTCCATTGGAAATAAGCATTTCAATTCATACAACCACAATCCAAGACTTATAGATTTCTCAGTTAAGAGTGATGCATTAAAAAGATGTTCAAATAAAAATGAAACCTGTGTTGACATTACCTGTAACCCTGCTGAGAGTATTGTGCCAACAATTCAGAAAAGGCAAGCTGACAACTCAACTGTTAATTCACCAAAAAAAAAAGGATGCAACGTCACCTTAAAATAGTTGGATAGCAAAGAAATTGGGATATTCCTGTTAAGAAATAATTACAAGGACCTCTTGAAGGGATTGCCAATGAGCTATCAACTTAGAAGTGAATGGTCATTGAACAATCGACTAAATAGAAAAAAATCGCTTGACCAATTAAAGACAGGATCATACATGTTTAAAAGTGATCTGGATCTTCTCAACCAATGATATTGATAAACTTCCTGCATTACCAATCACTAATTTCCCCATTGCATGGACAATGAACAAACTGGCAGCGACCTGCAAGATGCAGAAGACAATGTAATTGTGGATTGTTCCTTTAATGGGTGTTTCCAGAGGGGTTTAGATTGTAAAATGGTTCAGCAAAGATAAATGATCACAACAACAGAATTAAGAGAACCAAAACTAATATAAATAAATAAATAAAACAGAAATTTAAAAGGGACCTTTGCACGATTAGATATTTCATTGTCATATTCACAAGAAGCATATAAATTGATCAGATTGCCAAAAATCGGTCTCTTCCACCAGCTTGACAAGATATCTCTCAACTCACAATCATTTACTGATTTTGATTTTTCTGTGCTTGATGCCTTATTATTTCTCTCCAATTCAGACACTTCTTTTAAGACAGACTCAGCATGTACTAACTTCTTCTTCAGGAACATGTCATGTGCCATCATTTCCAATATAGCAGATTGACATTGATATTTTAATGCCAAGCTTTGAGACTGAGTTTCGGCGACATTCTCAAAAGGTGATGTTATCGAGCGAGCATCTGATGAGATACAATTGGACAATTGTTTCCAGAACTTTCCAGAGCTCTTCAAGCACTCCAATATAGATATATAATGAACAGCCCCTTGCCATAGTGCCTTGAGGAAATCAAGAACAGTGAACAGTACGCGGGGATTGCTGGAGATAAAGAAAGTTTCAACAAATTATAGCAACACAGCTTATGAAGATGAATCATATCAAGCACGCTAAACAAAAAACGAACATCACAGAGATAGTGGTTTGATCAGTGTGAAATAGCAAGTTTTCAGGGAATTTTGCAGCACCAATTTAGGATTTACAGAAGGAACTTGTTTAGTTACAGAAAAACATTTACTTATATTATCCCTGACCCTAATTAATCGCCTGTTGCTTCTCTTATCCCTTCTTTCACTTAAATTTCTCCTCCTGACAAGTTCTGTGTTTATTCCTTAAGCTCATTAGCATAACTTCGTGTCACGTCAGATAGTAAAATTCCTGAAAAATAATAACTGATCTTGTGTGAGCAAACCTGTCAATAAATTCGTTTGATCTTTCAACATATTGCATAAGCCCATCTAACAGACTTGATTTCTTGGAACACAGTGAACCATTTGAAAGTTCATTTATAGCCTGCTTTGTGCCACCACCATTACTCAACTGGACCTCTGTATCCTCTTTTAGGGAAAAAATAGCAAGAAGATAAGCAGGCTGCAACAGAGAAACCACCAATTAGCAACAATGTAGACAAGCTAGAAAGCTGTTATTGAGATATTGGACTTATGTTCACAAAATAAAAGCTATCCAAATATTTTCCATGAGGAAGTAGCTATTGAGACAACTGTAAATGACTTTGACTTTAACAAGTGACAAACTTGGTTTTGAAAAGCATAAGAGGTTATTCTTGCACCCCCATTCTTTCCATGAGAAGAATACATGACAAAAGGATTGCAAAGTTCAGTGACAGAAGTCCAATTTAAGTGGGCAAGGAATGGGAAATAAACCATCCAACGCTAAACTTGTCGACTCCTGCACAGTGCAACATACCTGATAACGAGCTGCATAAGTAAGCAGATTGACTGTAGCAACAAATAAATCTTCATTCCATTCCAACTGCTTAACTAATGTGCTTTTAACAAAATGCCTCATATCTGCGATCTAAACGAAAGCATTTAATCAAAATTAGGATAACAGCAATCAAATGCCAAAAAAATAATTGTCAGCTTGGGATGCCAAACCTGCTTATCATCCAAACCAAAGCATACATTGCCAGACAAATATGGTTGCATATAATCTGCTGTTGTAAACAACATAGATAACACCTTAGCAGCACCAACCTGTACTGCCTGCATATAACATAAAAATGCAAAGATGAAGAGTTATTTTCCATATGATCAATTGAACATGGAACACAGATATTATTGAAAATTAATGTGTCTGATAATGAACAAACATAAAGTCAAAAGGATATAGGCAACTTAATATAGGAGACCAGAAAAGCCATGTTAGATATAAGAGGTGAATGTAATTACTAAGAGAGAGAAATAGAATTTAGCAGGATGAATTTCAATTCCATACAGGAGACCGAGAATATGACATCAAAGATACAGCAGCCGCAACAACAGGGATTGGTTTCATAGTAGATGACAGCACTGATAGGTGAAAGACCGGAAGATTCGGCGAGATATCCTGAAAAAATAACACAAAAATTATGAAGTGAGTATAGAAAGATTTAAATAAAACATGGTTCATTAAGATCTACAAAGCAGAAAAAAATATGGCGGTTGAAGATTCATTTATTTTATTTGTTTTGGAGCATGGATTAAAGGTTTGTAGTTTATTAGAAATTTCTGTTCGAAGTAACAAGCACAAGAACTTGGAAAGACATGTGTCAATTTATTTCACATCATATGCAATGACAAACATTTATAACCCTAGAACAATACCTTACAAAATTTGGAGAGCATCATATATATAATATCCAAAGCAGAGCTAATAGCAAGCTGACACCCTTCAATCTCCTCCAGTTCAACAAGACGGCTGACATAAAGATTCTGTTCACAAATATGCTTATTTAAATAGTAAGCAAACAAAAGCAAACCAACTTCTCACTACTAAGGAAAACAATGGAACAAGAACAAAAAACATGGCTTACCTCTAAGGTTTGCTTGGTTGTGCAAGCAAGATGAAAGAGTGCATTGTGGATGGAAGAATCATTGAGTAACATATCACGGATTACCAGGGCCAATTTTTCAGAGAATGAGACTGATGTGATGCATGCTTTCATCACTTCCAGTACCTAAACAGTGCAAACATTATTAAAAAATGATTCATATAGCATCTTTTACCTTCCATGGAAACACCAGCACCTCTGACTCCATTTAAAAAAACCTACTTGGCATGTCCAAAACACTTAAAATTCAGCTAAACCAAAGCATCTTCAGATTGGAAGAATGACTTTATGATAACCATCACAACATGAAACCCCAAGCAACTTCAGGATGCAAACTTTTTAAACAGAGAATTGCTCCTATTCCCGATGTAGGATAACAGCCATGAAATACCTCTTGGACTGACTATTGGAAAACATCAGATTTGCTCTTTACATTGTTTCTCTCTGATCATGGAATTTCACCTCGCTCAAAATTTTTTTAGGTATTCTAGTACTACTTCCCCACTCGCATAAAAGCAGAACTGTATGTGGTTATCATGGTGGGTCCCACCTTTTATGTGAGAGGATGAGTAGTACTCTTGAATAGCGAATAATTGCTCCCCCCCCACCTCTCGAAATATTTCATATTTCTTGAACCCCTATTATAAATAGCTTCAGCCAATAATAAAGCAGGAAAAAAGCCATACACTCAGGGAGTGGGAGAAGCTTGGGTCCAGCCACTCTCCTATCCTTCAGAAATTTCACATAGGGTGGCCTGGCTGCTCTCAGGTGGCTACCTACACTACTCAGCAGACTAGGACTTCTACCATTTCAACATACAATGACCCTAAAAATAGATGTGAAATATGTTCAAAAGTAGAAATAAAGCAACTAAGGGAACCAATTAATTGCAGCTGGCATAAAAATAACACGTACCTTCAGTGTTACTTTCCATCTAACATGCTTCACCTTGTATTTCCAGTACTCATGATTAACGAGAATATACTGCAGAGAGAAAACGACCAAGGCCAGAACCAGATCATTCTCTAATCTTGCCTCCACTAGCTGCATGGTAAAATCCAGCACTGCAAAGGATTACAGCATGCATGTCAGATAAAAAACACAGGGACTAACGAAGTTAGAGTAAGTCTACGATAGAGAAGTATGAAAATTCATGACAAAATCAATAAATAGAATTGCCAGTAAACAAGAAGATACAAGTTACATGTTAGATCCACACAAATCTAAACAGTAAATATGTAAATTAGTGCTGCAATAATAGTATTAACATGATAAGAAAACCAACCATTGACATCACAAGCATCGCAGATTAATGAAAACAAGGAATATGGCATTATCAGAAGAGCCAAGTGAACATGTAAAAAGGATAATGATTCAATAAGATTTCTCTTAAAAGTAAGAGAGATGCACAGCTATTTCAATTTGCTATCTCCCATATTGGTTGTGATCAGATAATCATCTTGAGATCAACTATGGCTGTATAATGTAATTGTAAACCATCTATGGCTGTATAATAGTATTAACATGATAAGAAAACCAACCATTGACATCACAAGCATCGCAGATTAATGAAAACAAGGAATATGGCATTATCAGAAGAGCCAAGTGAACATGTAAAAAGGATAATGATTCAATAAGATTTCTCTTAAAAGTAAGAGAGAGATGCACAGCTATTTCAATTTGCTATCTCCCATATTGGTTGTGATCAGATAATCATCTTGAGATCAACTATGGCTGTATAATGTAATTGTAAACCATCTAGTCAGACTGAAAAGGAAAAGACAAGCAATCACAGCTTTTGCAGATAGAGAACTTCTCTCCTCTCCTTCGTGTGCATAGCCACATTATCTAACCACAATCATGTTGATTTATTTCAATTGTTCTTATGTTTACATGCTCAGAAATGGTCGTGTCCAACTAATAGATTGAAACAGCAACTTGGATGCCAAGTTTAAGATTTAGTCCTATCACTTCTATTATTGACAGTGCGCACAAAGTGTCTACCATAATACTAAATGCATCCAAAAGACAACCAACCATCCCGGTTCTCCGGGACAAAGACACTGAGCATAAAAAGGAGGGTATTCTAGAGAAGAACCAAGAGAGAGAGAGAGAGAGAGAGAGAAGAAAAAAGGATGCACCACCCATCTTACATTTAGGAAAGCTCAAAAACTGACATATAACTTCCAAAATCAGATAATAAAATACAGCAGAAATCGCAAAATTGAAAAGAAGCTAACCATACTAATGATGAAATACAAAATACAGTTAAGAGATAAACCTGATATAGTTAATGGTTTGTCATAATCATTTTGCTCAGAGTCTAGTAATAGCATTTTTACCAGTTTTCCAGAAAGCAACCACGATCCACTAGATCAAAGAAGGTGTAGGCAGAATCAGAGAACATCAAGTCAGTATAATGAATAATAACCCCTGCCAATAGAAAATGCAGCCTGTATATGACAAGAAATTATGAATAAACATAAAGGCAACCTTAAATCAATTACTAACATACAAGCCCACAAACTTCAACACCCCTCCCCCACTGGAACCCCATGTCCCCTCTCTTTCCGTAGAGAGTGTGGTGCATAATTGAGTAAAGATAACAGTTAGATTTTATCTTATAATCAACTATATGGCTAGCTCAGGTAAACAGGAAGTAACAATTCCACACTATTAGAGTTCTATAATGCAGTACAACCTAGCAACAGAATCACTATCCTTTTTTTCTTTTTAACTTAAAAAATATATCAAACCCATGTGACAATGAAACTATAAAAAATTGCAAAAGTTGGACTATCTTTTTTTCTTTTATAGTTAAAAGAATCAAACTTGTGTGATAATAAATAAAGTGAATCCTATAAAAAAAAGGATTTCAAAAGGCAGGTAAAGAGACCATGAATATCAAATACAAGCATGCTTTAACATAATCACAGGTATGCATAGATCTACAGGTTTTACCTTGATGGGCCATCACAGCCAACTTCAAAGGTACTTGTCTTCCAAGTCGCATCAAATATATTTGCTTTCAGGACAACAGCAGCAATATGAGATGGAGCACTAGCAAAAGAGGACAAGGAATAAATACATTATGACTGAGGTTGCAGCAATGAGTTTGGTTATTGATTATAAACAATGTTCAGTGAAACATAAATTTAGCATAACAAAGAAGAAAAGATACACAAGATTCTTAAAAGAATGTAAAATGCATCATTCAGTTACTGCAAAAACATAGAATTCCCTGTATACTCACAAATGATTAAAGAAATCACCAATGAACACATAATTGGTAAAGAGAAAGAAAAGTTGAATTACCATGTCAACATGCTTGCTAAAATACTGACACCCATGGACATTACTGCAGCATTGCCAGAATTAGAAGACGATTTTTTTATCACAGCACAAATGACGTCAACTACCCTACAGAAACAGTGAAGGAAAATCTACTTGATCAGAAAAGATAAAAAAGAGGCAAATTGGAAATATAGCCATCAAGGTATCAGATAATAAAATGAAAATAAAAAAGAAAAAAAAGCAAAAGGAATCATGCAGTCGATTACCAAAACTTCTTTTCCATCTGCTCATTCACTCCTGCGGCTTGAAGATAAAATGTGTTGCCGATTTCCATCATTGTAAAAGTTATGGCCTACACATGAATATGTAAGAAACATATCTGGTTAGGGGAAAAAATTGAAATCCAAATCCCATTCCTTTCCATTATCATAGACTAGTTTCTAAAGATACATCAAACATGATACAACCAAACCTTAAGAAATTTACCGTGTTAAAAGACACTAGTCGGCTCAGTAGGTCAAAAGTAAGAAAAACTTCCTTGTTGCTCTCCAGATAAAGCTCATTGACCAAGCGCAGGAGCAAGACAAGCACCCCTGATTGTGCATACTACAAAAATAGATGCATGTTGGCAAGGAAGGGGCACATAATAGAGATTGCATTGAAAAACATAAATATCTTAAGACTTTGCTCTGCCAATTCATATGTTTATGAAGAATCCTGGTCAAACAAGCTATCTCAAAAAGAAACTCCATTTTGACATTTTAGGATCCACATGCAATACAAAATATTATGATTTACAAGAATTAGCGAGTAATGTGAAGAAAGAAAAAGCAATTCTACCTACAGCAGTCAAGTCATGCAGATGTTATGAACAAAGCCAACACTCGTAACCACCATCTAGTGAATAAGTCAGTAAAAGGTAAGCAAAATTAGCCATGTCAAAGGAGGAGATGTATAAAAAGCAAATATCTATCCCTGTCAGTTGCAGAAACAGTGGAATGGCTTTCTCCCAAAGTCAGTTACAACTCTGGGAAGAGTGCTTGAAATAAGTGATTTGCACCTAGCCTGATTGTTTGCTAATAAAGAAGATGCTTATGAAAGTAGGTAGCAAATCAAAACATAATTAAGCTTCGATGCTGTTTCTTAAAAATTAGAAAATGACATTTTGCTTTCAGATATGAGTACCATGCTTGCCATTTAGAAAATGGAGATAGTAACTGCATAAGCACTTAAGAAAATCCCCCTCCCTTTTTTACCCTACAAAGACAGCGAAAGAATGCAAAAAAGCCAAGAAGAAAGAAAACAGATTTACAACATCACAAATGCCATCTTTATTGTTCTTCAGTTGTTCAACTTCAGCAACAGTAAGAATCCCAATTGGAAAACCCTTGTTGCAAAATCTGAAAGGATACAGTCATGGCACACAATTAGCAAATACTAAAAACATTTATGAACTTCAGTGTTTACCTCCCAACGTACAAGAGCAGTATTCCCATCAATAACTTTTAAAACATGTCCACGAGTTTTACTAGGAATGATTAAACTGTCTGCCCCAGGAACATGCAGTGGCAGTTGAGTTTCAACTGCCTGAGAGGCGCTGTCAACCAGGGACTCGCTAGTAATTTCAAACAAGGAAGATACACCAACATATTTATCAAGAAAGTTATACCTGTTGACAACATGAATAGACAATGTATCAGTTTGCAATCACTGAGCTAGCGACTTATCGTTGAAGCATATATCTGCCCATCACTTTGCTCACCATCCCACATTACCATTAAAAAAAAAGGCTCCCATGCTGGGCAAATCGAGGACATTTTACTAAAGTAAAAGGATCTCCAAGAAAAAGAAAAAGAATTCCAACTTACACACATTCTGCTGGCCAACTTCCTTCACAAAGGGCTGATAGAAGACGAACAAATTCTGCAGTCCTGAAGGGAAATACACCTTCCAAGTTGCAAAGAAGACACCGAATAGGACCATCAATAAAACTTTCCTTGTCCCAAAACTGAATACAAAGTGACTCCTGCAGAGTTAATGGGCAAGAGTCTTTTGAAGCAGTGAATTGTGAGCAATAAATATGATCCAAAAAAACATAGCTGGCTGTATGATAATAGCAATACACAAACCTCTCCCCGATATATTTTACAAAGGATATCCAGTATAAGACTGAGGGTGCTGTCCTCTAACTGCATCAGGGAGAAAGTATTAAAAATAAGAAACATGTTGATTGAGTGCTCAAAAACCAATTAAAACAACCTACACATGCAATTACCTGAAGATTAATCTCATAAGATGCAATGAATGCAGAAATAAAGGTTCTCAAGACACTTCGATAACCAGCAACAGGTCCCTAGAGAGAGAAAAGACAGCATGTAACAGCCAAAGAAAATGTAAGCTGGCATTATTAACCTAGACACAAACACCAAATTTTTTTGTAACTTTATAACTCATCCCATAAACCCTAAAAACCCCAAAGTGAGAATAACCTACATCTGATTCCTTCAACAAATCACTTTCAAGAACGTCGACAAAAATACTCAGCGATGCACCTTCAAAGGCTTGACGAACATAGCCAACATGATCAATTTCCTGGAAACGAAGATAAGGTGGAAAACAGTCAGCATTGATAGTATGAACACATCATGCTACAATAAAGGAACATTTGAAAAACTGCTCACCATTAGTACACTATTTTCCTCACTTCCAGGAAGTGATGAAATTAGACAGAGACATACTGCCCATGCAAGAATTAGTGGGCCAGCTTCTCTCGTTCCAAGCGTAACAAAACTAGATATTAACACATCCATCTGTTGGATATCAGTCACGGAAAACACAGAAGGACCCTGTCTGGGAAAATGACAAAACAAACATTCTAACAATTAGCAAAAGCACATAAGTAGACAAAATGAAGGGAAATGATACTTTGAAAAGGATAAGGTAGAACTAACAGCAAGGTAGAAACCTGAAAGGTACTCCATCATGCACCAGTTGAAGAAGATTTTCAAGGTCCAGGGTTTCTATAAGAATAAGTAGGAGCTGGGTGCTGGCATGATAAGAAGACTTTAGTGCTTCAGCTGAGATTGCCAGCCTTCCAAAGTTATACGAACCAGATAAGATCCCCTGTGAAATGATTTTTACGAGACAGGATTAGGATAAAAAAGGGATATGGATATCAGTTCCCACAAAAGGTTAACGATATACCTTGTAAAGCAAGCACAACTTTTTCCATTTTTCACCATTACAAGTACAAAGTGACTCATAATAAAGCAGGAAAAGAATGTCCAAAACCAAATTGTCTTCAATCAGTGTCTCCTCAGCCCACAAAGTGAAAAGATCAACATCCTATAAAGTATTCCAAAAATCAGCATCTAATGTTAAGGGTCATAAATGCAATAGCTGATTGGAAGAAGAGAAGCAGATATCCATTTTATCACCAGTAAAGCCCTTTGCAGACACTGAAAAGTACACATTAAAAAAGAATGTATATATGATGACTAACAAAAAAATATTATCAATCAGAAACTCTGGTCAGTTAAATATAACAAGTTTAAGAAACAGAACCAAGAAATTATTTCTAAAGAATAAACAATTTGGTAATAACCCAAAACTAAACACCCTCACATCTACATGTATATACAACTAATTCAATACTAATCTTCTTTGTAAATAGCCATATTTTATTAATTAAATTGAAAACAGCTTCAAGAGTGGCCTAAGGGACAACCCTATCATGTTCTATAGTACTAATACTGATACTGATACTGGAAACTTATTTCATTTTCTCCATGCTCGTGGTATGAATGCATTGCAAATCAATCTAGTTGCTTTTGCTTGAGTAAAGGGATAACCCACTTTCAACTTGCTAATTAACTGCCCCTCGTCTATGTAAAGTTCCCGGTAACTACTATATATATAAGAATCAGGCACAACGCTGCAGAAACAGGCACCATAGCATTTAAATTAGATAAAGGGAGAACTATTGGCCTACTCCACGGTAATCTCATTTCCTAGCATGTCTGTATGTATTCCCACAAATCAAAGGATGCAAAACAACTGACTGCAACTCAACCCTATCAGCCCAGCAATTCTATGTGGCCAAACGCATAACATAATATTTGAAATTTAGTAGGATGTGAAGAATGAAGCAACATCCACCATGTGAATAAGTTGATGAAGCCATATTGTCATGAAATAGACTAAAACAAACAACATTACAATCATAACAGGCACAACTCAAAAGACATCAACTTTTTATCAAATATACCATTTGCTCAGGATGACTGGAAGATAAAAGGTCCTGCAAGACAGAGATTAATTTATGTTCCAACCCATCTGAAATCAACTTTGCTGCTTCGTCCCTTGCAACATTTTCTTCTTTGGAGCAAATTCCAACATACACTACACCAAGCGGCATCACAAGTATTAGGTTCGTAAGAATTCTCAAATCAGCTAATCACATAAAAGCATTGTTACTCAACACAGGGAAAGTATTATGGTCCAAATTTTTTAGCATTCCATGACACGCAAAAAATGAACCATAAGAAATGGCGAATGAAAGAAACTTAGAACTAAAACAAGCGTGGTGGGACTTACAAGCATGCATAAGAATTCGCCTGGAACACTTCAGCAAGCATTGTCGCTCGATGTAGTACTGGAGCAATACCTTCAAAATAATAGGAAAGAAAAACTAAACACCTGTTAAAAAACTGATTATCAATCTCAACAAGCAAACATATTACTCATATGAATCAACTCAAAAAAGACTGGTGCAAACTACATGGAATTAGCAAAAACAATATAACATTTCAAATGCTCATGATAGTGGACTATCAACAAACAAAAAAGAACGAGAAATGTAATAAGAAAGTGAAATATCACACTGGGAAAAGTAACATTTGTGATCAATCAACGAAAATTGAAAAGCAGTAGCTGGGTTGCAAACCCAGGAGAGCTTCATGTCCTTGCAAAATGCTAACAAGTAACAGAAATATTCTTGTGTCCGTAATCCTACCACTATCAGAAAACTTAATCACATAATCAAATGCAAAAAACTTGTCTCTAAATGTTTAACTGAAACCAAATGAAACAATATAAAAGCAAAAGCCAGAAGGCTACAAACCACATGAAGACAGTCTTCAACCATAGAATCAACCGCTAAATCATCACATTCAAGAGACCTCTCAACAAGAATATAAGACTGCACCTCATCTAAACACTGCAACAAACACAAATTTAAATCAATGATTAAATTTTTTTTAAAAAAAAATCATAATCAATACTACATTTTAGTATTTTACTCAATTTAAAATAAGCTAGGAAAAAAAAAATATCCACAAAAAATCTAATTTCTCTATAAAAATAAAATAAATAAACAAAACAAAAGCTAACCAGATAAGAGCTAATGTGCAAAGCTTTAACTTTCAATTCAGGCTTGACAGTAACTTCATGAGATCCAATCTTGATTATCTCCGAATTCAAAGCCTCTCGTGAATTCGCATTCGGTTTCTTAAATAGAGAAACAGTCTCCACAAACCATACGTGATTCTCCTTCAACTTCTTCGCCTACAGAACAAAAGAACATTCAAATTGTAAGCGAATATAAAATAAATAGAGAGGGAGAAAGGAATAGGTGGTTACGAGGTGAGGAGGGAGGTCAGAGGAGAGAGAGGCGTTTTCGAGGTCCGTGAGGATGGTAGTGAAAGAATCAAACCAAAGCGAGGAATCGACGGTTTTAGGGTTTGACATTGAAAGAGATTTCTGTAAATTGGAATTTTTTCGAAACCCTAAAGAGGAAGGACTGAGGAGGAGAAGATTGGAGAGGGTTTTCAGTTTTTTTTTTTTTTTTAATTTGATTTTGGCGCTTTTGGGGTTTTTGGAGTAAAGAGTGAAACTGGGGGGTTTAGGGCTTTGTAATTAATTTAGTAAATGATGATGTGCCGGTTGATTTTGTGAGCATGGCTGTTGGACAGACAGGAAGTTGCTTTTTAAGTTAATTTTTATTTAAAAATATATTAAAATAATATTTATTTATTTTTTTAATTTTATTTTTAATTTAAAAATTTTAAAAATTTTAAAAACAATTTTAAAAGGACCTTTCTACCGACATTCAAGCATTCCCTGAAAAAAAATCCTGATAGCAGTGGAGTTGTTTATGGGCTGATCTTCGGCCTATTTAATGAAGAGCTTCTTCTTGGGCTTGGAATCAGGCTCTCTCGGAATTTAACAAGATCGAATCCATGTTCAGGTCGCGTAATTAGGGGTGAGCAAAACCGGTTCGGTTCGGTTTTTAACTAAAAAACTAACCAAAATTAAAATTTAAAAAACTTAAAAATTCAAACCGAAACCGGTTCGAACCGACCGGTTTCGGTTCGGTTCGGTTCGATTTTTTTAATAGAAAAACAGGAAAACCTATCTCTCTGAAGTCGGGGCCTTTCTAGCCCCCTCGTCACCTAGTGGTTCCTCCATTTTTAAGCTAAACAAGCCTGCTTCTCAATTAACCACCACAACAACAAGACATCTTACATAATGATCGAATTTAATTTATAAAAAAAAAAAACCTAGAAATTTACATGCTAAAAGCGAAGAAGAAGATAAAGCGAAACATGTATCCTTGGATTCAAATGATGGCGCTTAGATCCAGAAACAAATGCAACTTCCTTATCAAAACTCCAAGCTTCCTCTCCTCTCTGTGGATTCAAGTGGAAGGAATGTCCAAAGCCAAACAAGTAGATCTAGCTAGTGAAGGAATTGCAGCTGTAGCGTTTCAAAAACATGGAGTGGAGTGCTTTACAAACCCCCCACAACAAATGATGAATGCCTTCCTGCTTTTTCTTTTTGTGTCTTTTTTGCTAAATCTGGAGTTGGACTCAAGGTTGGGTGTGACCGTGTGAGGGAGGGACAAGAGGGATGTGGCTGACTGGCGTTTGAAGATGAAGATGGTGAGAAAGGGATGTGGCTGGTTGTGGTCCTATAGATGAAGATGGATTGATTTTGTTACAGATGTGAAATTGTGAATTGTGAGTTGAGGGAGCGGCTCAGGAGCAAGGAGAAAGACGGCTAGGGTTAAGAAAGATAACGTGTTTTTTTTTGTATTTATACTATAGTACCCCTTAAACCGAACCGGTTCGGTTCGGTTGGGGTTTTTCCTGTTTCAGGTTTCTGAAACCGAAACCGAACCGAACCGAAAATTTTTACAAAAATTTTAATCGGTTTAATCGGTTTTTTTTTTCGATTCGGTTTTTTCGGTTATTTTTTTCTCGGTTTTCTCGGTTTAATCGGTTTTTCGGTTTTTTTGCTCACCCCTACGCGTAATGAATACCTGTTTATTTTTATATTTTAAAAGAGTTTTTTTTAAAAAAATATTTTTTACTTCAAATTAATATATTTTGGATGTTTTTAAATCATTTTGATATGCTGATATCAAAAATAATTTTTAAAAAATAAAAAAATATTATTTTGATATATTTCTGAGTGAAAAATATTTTGAAAAACAATTTCAATCACATTTTCAAATACGTCGCAGTGACTCAGAAAATTAAAAACCTAAAATTTGAACTTGATCCGATTTTAAATTGAGTCATATTGACTTGTTAATATTAAGTACACTTGATTATTTTTTTAATGACTCGGTTACTGCAACAACAAGAAAAATAAATAAATAAATCAAACAATATTATTTTAATAGTTGATTCATAGTGATCTGGTGATATAATAACATGGACCGTTTTTCAGGTCGAGAGCTATACTTCAAAATATATTAAATTATTAGCTAAAACTTTTAATTATTCCAAGTCACAGATAATTAATTTCTCAAAATAAAAAACA
>Ga0307515_10009370_pt1 | contig 18944 bp, 15 predicted proteins | sample 17_EM_MG_FD_194513 | JGI IMG/M metagenome (GOLD analysis project Ga0307515, IMG submission 194513) | Populus trichocarpa ectomycorrhiza microbial communities from riparian zone in the Pacific Northwest, United States - 17_EM | ecosystem: Host-associated > Plants > Roots > Unclassified | place...
GCCATGTGGTTGAGTCCTACACTTTGCTTTCCTACAAGTTATGCATTTATCACATATCCGTTAACATCCTTTTTCATTTTAGGCCAATAAAAATACTCATGCAACACATCCAAAGTCTTAACAACACTGAAATGCCCCATCAATCTGCCCCAATGTGCTTCATGTACAAGTAATTCATGCATGGAACTAAATAGAACACACAAACAATTCTCTTTAAGCAAATATTCATCAAGTTTATAGAACTTCCTAAAAACTGAAGTTTCACAAGCATTGTAAACATTTGCAAAATCACTATCATCCTAGTATAATTCTTTTATGTGTTCAAATCTTAGAAATCTAGCATCTAAAGTAGATAAAAAAAAACATACTTGTGTGAAAGTGCATCAACCACAATGTTTTCTTTCCCTTGCTTATACTTGATCACATACATAAAAGTTTCAACAAATTCAGCCTATTTGGCATGTCTCCTGTTCAACTTACCTTGCCTTTTTAAGTGCTTCAATTATTCTTGATCTGAATGAATCATGAACTATTTAGGCCACAGGTAATGCTACCATGTTTTTAAAGTTCTCATCAAGGCATAGAGCTCCTTATCATATATAGGTATTAAGTTTCTCACTGAAATATGTAATGAGCCTCTTATCCTGCATTAACATAGCACCTATACTTATGCCTGAAGCATCACATTCAACTTTAAAAGCTTTTGTAAAGTCTTGCAAAGCTAAAATAGGCGCAACACAAAGTTTATTCTTTAACAAATTAAAAGCTTTATCTTGCTCTTCATCTTATTTAAATCCAACAGACTTTTTTATAATTTTAGTTAAAGGTGTTGTAATAGTACTAAAGTCTTTGTAATAGTACTAAAGTCGTTCACAAACCTTCTATAAAAGCTAGCAAGTCCATGAAAACTACTTACCTCAGTTACAAGCTTAGGTGTAGGCCAACCTTAGATGGCCTTAACCTTTTGTTCATCAATCTTAATACCTTGTGCAGTTACTACATATCCAAGAAACATAATTTTTTCTATGCAAAAGGTACACTTATTGAGATTAACATACAATTTCTCATTATATAATACACTAAGCACATTACACAAATGATCAAGATTCTCATTCAAGCCCTTGCTATAAATTAGGATGTCATCAAAGTACACAACCACAAACTTAACAATGAATGTACGCAAACTATTATGCATCAACCTCATAAACATACTAGGTGCATTTGTAAACCCAAACGACATGACTAACCATTCATACAAACCATGTTTAGCTTTAAAAGTTGTTTTCCATTCATCATCTTCTTTCATCCTAATCTTATGGTACCCACTTTTTAAGTCAATTTTAGAGAAAATACATGCTACATACAACTCATCCAACATGTCATCAAGCCTAGGGATAGGATGTTTATACTTTACCGTTATGTTGTTGATGGTACGACAATCAACACACATCCTCCAAGTCCTATCCTTTTTAGACACAAGTATCACTAGCATAATACAAGGGCTCATACTCTCATGAATGTACCCTTTATTATTAGCTCATCTATTTGCCTTTGAAGCTCCTTTGTCTCCTTAGGATTGCTTCTATAAGCTGGACGTTAGGAATTGAAGCTCCAGGTACAAGGTCAATCTGATGTTCAATTCCCTTTAATAATGGTAATCCACTAAGGATGTCCTCATAACATCAAACTTCTGCAACAAAGAAACAGTCATACTAGGAACAACAAAATCAAAATCGTTAGTGTTAAGATAAGCCTTTTTGTATATAAGTAAGATCATCAACTTGTTAGAGAAAAATACATACCTGATTTGAGCTTTTTTTGTGTAAAAATTAGGTTTATTTAATTTTTTTCACACTATTATCATCACACAAGCTTACTTTCTTTATTTTTCGAGTTTTACCTTCACTCTCAACCGTTTAATTAATGATATAAACTTAGCTGAATTTGATGGTCTTCTCTCACCATTTTCCACACATGAATTTTCACTCTTCCAATCCTCACATTCTCTTTTTAATTTAATTTGATCATCATAATTTATTTGGAGAAAGAGGTATAAAAGTGATGGTTTTACCATCTTTTACAATAGTGAACCTATTTCTAAACCTATTATGAATCACCTTCCAATCGAACTGCCATGGACACCCCAAAAGTAAGTGACTAGCATGCATTGGGACTACATCACACATAACTTCATCAGAGTACTTCCCAATAGAAAACGCAAACAGTACTTGTTTAGTGACCTTCTCTTCACTAAAAATAGGTGACTAGGATGCTTAATACAACTCAGATTCAATTTATTCACAAGAGTATTACTAGTTACATTAGTACAACTACCTACGTCCCAAATACCTTGTTTTAGATGTGACATCGAGTGTGAAATATGTTTTCCCATTGTCGATCTACATCATCTTCTTTTATTTGCATGTTCAACACACACCTTATAACTAAGGCCTCCTCCTCAACAGGATATGCAATCTTAACATCAGTACAATCCTCCAAATATGGCATCTCTTCACTTTTAGAATCAACCTCCCCATTGTCTCTTGTAAGCATAACCCTTTGATTTGGACACTAAGAAGTAATATGCCCCTTTCTTAAACACTGAAAACATTTAATATCTCTATCAAGAGTAGGTTGAGTTTTAGATTTACCTTTCCCATCCATATGAGCATCTTTTTTAACCTTAGGTGGTTCGTCCCTTGCATGCATATAAGGTTTCAGTTGGACAACCCCCTCTCTCTTCAGATTCGGCCTTCATGCTGATAAAGATGAAGTCAGATTGGTTTGAAAATATGTGTTACCTCTTCTTTTTATTTGCCTCTCCACCTTTGTTGTCATATGGACTATGTCCTCAAATTTCATATAATGGTTTAATTCTATAATATTTGCAATGTTCTTATTCAGCCCATTAAGAAATCTAGCCAAAGTTGCTTCCCTATCCTCAATAACGTTGGCCCAAATCATTGCAATCTCCATCTCTTTGAAATATACCATGGACTTAGAACCCTGATTCAAACCCTGCAACTTCATATACAAATCTCTATAATAATGGTTAGGCACAAATTGCCTTCGCATCAACACTTTCATTTCCTCTCATGATGCTACTGGCCTTTCTTCATTCCTCCTCCTACTAATCACGCTATAATCCCACCAAATCAATACATAATTCATAAATTTAATGACTACCAATATCAAGTTCTTCATCTCCAAATAGCTATGACAATAAAAAATCCAATCCACCTTTTTCTCTCACTCCAAATACTCTTCGGGATCGTTTTTACCTTGAAAAGTAGGTATTTTCTATTTGATAGCATCCAAATCACCATCTATATCATCATGTCCCTCAAAGTTACAGAAGTTTCCCTTCTAGCCAAATTGGCCCCTAGTTTTATTCCCAAAATCCCTTAGGTTTCTAGGCTTCTAAAAACCTCCTTTATGGCCTATGGTTTCATCCTCAAACCCATCATCACTAAAATCATTAGCGTCCTCCTCAAAATCCTCATAATCAGCCCACATTAGCTTTTTTGCCCTACTGCTATTATTTGATTTCAAATCAGCCCTAACCTTCCTCACATTTTAGGTACTTGTACTAGTTTTATTACCACATTTCTCCATCTTCTCAAGTTTGTCACACATGTTCCCCGTCATAAAATTCACCCTTGGGAGGGGGTGGTGTGTTATTATAATCAGACATGAATATACTTGTAAAAATTGCTTAGTGGTATAAAAAACATTTCCTCACATCGTTCGTGTTTCACTCAAAATTAAGCTTTCCCTTCGTCTCACCTTCTTTCAGCTCTTGTGGAATTGAATCCAACATCAAATACAACCAACTTAGCAGTGCAATTGAAATAAGTGTATATGAATAAAAAAAAACATGAAAACAAGAAAAAGAAAACAAAACTACATTGATAGTCTCGCGAGTAGCAAGTGAATCTATCTGAATTATGAATGAAATTGAAGACTCGAATAAAACCAATTGTGAAGTATGCAAAAACAATGGAAACAAACTGCAAAATATGTTATATATGATGAATATATATTGCTAGAATGAAAACAACATAAACAAAACAAGTTTCAAAGTTGACGCAAAAAATAGACCTATTTATGACAAGTTAAGTCTGAATCTAGAACCTAAGGTAAACGATGTTCAAATGAGCTAAAATATTGGTGTGTAATGCGATTACAACCCAAATAGATATAATATTAAATTTGAGCAATTTATGATAGGGTTTAATATGCGGACGTAAAAACATTATAAATCAGACCTAATTAGATTCGGAATTGAATGCCTAAGAAAATGATATCAAATTGACCCCAAAATTAATATATAATGCAATTAGGACCCCAATAACCAAACTGTCAAGTTTGAACTAATTTAAAGTTGATTTGATCCAATTTCCCCTTGTTTAGTTTTTTTGTGGTAAGAGCAAATCAACGTCTTTTTGAACGACTATTTCTTTCTTTCTTTTCTTATATGCTGAAAATTCAAGGAGAAAAAGAGTTTGGAAACTAAGGATTTTTTTTTAGGGAATCAACAAGAAGCAAAAATTTTAGAAGGATATAACCTGATTAATGGAGTCAAGCTCTGATACCAAATTATGCAAACCTTTTGATCACGCAGTCAAGCAACTCACATGCTAAGACACCAATTCCTGAAAAGCCAAGTAAATTAGATTTGATAGGAGTGTGACACAAAGATAACTCGTATCTAGACCCCAGCACTATTGGAAACAAACCCCCACCCAACGAATATTGATTCATAAATGAGAAGTTTAAGGATGACCCAACGAAATCAGTTGTTCTATGATAATTCATTTTCAGTCCTTTAAATAACCAAAGAAGGGAGAATATCTCACCAACATACAAACAAAGTTTGTGACAAAAAAAAGAGTTTATTGTTCAAAAGTCTAACCCTTTCATGTTTGATAAGAAAATTATAAATATTGAAACTTAAGCTTTTAAACCCTAATAGACCCAAGTTGTATACTTGTATAAGGCCCGCTTATCAAACCCAAACCTTTAATTAAATAAGCCCAAAATAAAAATTTAAAAAAAGGTTCAGAGTTGTTGTCTTAATTAAAAAAGAAAATAAAAGATATTAAATCTGATTTCCTTAATTTATAAGGTGTTATAGCCGAATAAGCCTTCCTTACATGCCTAGGAAGAGTTGTCGACTTTAGAAATTCAAAATAGACTAGGAAAATCAATTTTGACTTGGAAACCTTTGCTGCCTCCTCTAGCTTTTCCCTGTAGAGCTTGGTTTCCTTGTTTTACTTGGATAAAATAATGATTCTTTCTTACTTAGTTGCTGAATTAATTAGTTCCCTTCATAAGAATCATTAAATAATCCTTTTTATCTTAGGAAATAAATCTGTTGCCTATTAGTTTCCTTGGTGGACTAGTAAACTTTTTCTTTTGAATGATAAGAATCCTCTCCCATTAAGGATCATATCTAGCCAAATTATCTTACACAAAATAGGAGAATAATTGTTGATTTTTAATCCTTGTAACATTAGTAAAAATAAGACCAAACAAGGCTTACTTTTGGGTCGAACACATAAGCTCCCAATAAAACTTGGTTTTGGATTAGATGAATTAGACATTGTCCTTCATACTCATTTGCTACCCCAAGCTCCTCTAGGTACATCTTGACTCATATGTTTTGAACAAACCCATTCAATATCTTTTTAAGTTTCTTTGCTCTAGCTCTTGTAATTAGTTCATTTGGCACTTTCAATGGATCTCTAACGTGATTAAGATCGGTGTTGGACTGGTCCTCATCAAACATTTTTGGAAAATGAATTTACAAATATATTTTTTTGAATAATATTTGTCTTTTAAATAATAAAATCAAACTACATGTACTTAAATTAATTAAGAGTGTAACCCTATTTAAAAATTAAAATTTACTCCTACGATATTTGAATACGTACGATAGCAATATTTTTCTTAACCTTGAAACAAGAGAAGCCTTGTGCAAAAGACTTTTTACTCTTAAGGCAAATAAAGGAAAAAAGCATTAATCTTCTTTCTCTCATAAATCTAAAAAAAAACTAGAATATTAAAAATATTTTTCCCTGACTTCACTTTGATTTATTCCTTAAAAACATCTATATAGATATACACATATATGTCAAAACATGAAAAATTAAAAAACAATTACATAATAAAAGAATATGTTAAAACTGAGTAAATAAAAAAATCAGTGATCATGATAAAAAAAGAGAATTAGAATAGTTTTGTTTATTTAAAATAAAACATATCTTAATTAAATATTTTTTTATAAACCAAACACAATTATACTTAATTGTGGATTAAAAGCAATGCATAATAAATGCCAAAGAAAGTTTAAAGTGTTTTTGATCAATACAGGTGTAAAAAGACTTGAAGATATAACTGAGTTTAATATAAATTTCATCCATTTTCAATTATAATTATAGATATTAAAATTTAAAAAAGAAACTAGAATGGAAGGGTTGTTTTCAATAGTGTAAAACATTATTCACACACTCACAATGCATTGTGGATTGGATTTGTGCTTTTTGATTATATTTTTTTCATTTTAGTCTTCAATTTATTTTTAATCAATTGAGTCATTCAATTGCAAGATTAATAGATAATTGCTTCTTATTTTTTTTATCAGAGGAAAAATTAAAAAAAAAAAGATGAAGGTGAAAAAGATGGTGTGTACGAAGTCAGAGTGAAGAGTTCAATTTGGTCCACCAATTTCCAAAATTATACCTTTTATCCCTTATTTTTTTTTCAAATTCAAGTTTTGGTACAAAACTTATTTTTTATTATTTTTAAATTCCTGGTTTGTGAAGGAAGATAGAGCATCGCTGGATTTCAGTGCAGAGAAGATTGTCGTTTTCATCAATTTCAACCACCAAAATGGTTGAACTTGTTGTCCACGAGTTCTATTTGATGAAAAGAGTTTGATGGTGTTTCTTCAAAACCTCAATATTACCAAAACAAAATGTAGATCCAAATTGACGAAGAAAAATTTAACCCGATTTGATTTCGTGTTTTTGAACCATTTTTAGGGTTTCTTTGACTAATAAATTGATTTCTTTAAGTTTTAAGGATGTTTATAAGGTGTTTTCGGTTAAATTTTGTTAAAAAATGGGGTTTTAGGGCAAAACTTCTCTGCCCTAATTTTTCAGCCACCATAATAATGACCAGAATCTGGGTAGATAAACAAAATGTCATTTGTCTCAGCGGGCAACAAGTCATCTAATTATTTTTTTCAAGTTTCATCCAATCCTTACAAAAATTAAAAAAGATATATGTTAGGCTCAAGAGCATGGGCCTCGACTTTGAGGCCAACATTCCTAGGCTCTTTTTAGGGCTTTTTTTTTAACAACTTTGTTACTCTATATTTAGGTGTAAAATAAATTTAAGAAAGAAATATTAGACCCAATTAATTATATGATCAGGATTGTAGGTTCGACGGGTTTAGCCATAACATCTAGGTTTTTTCAATACATTTTTTGTCCCTCAATTTAACATGTGTCCAAATTTATTCAGATTATTCTACTTAGAAAATGCAAATTTGACTAAGTGCAAAACATGTGGGCATGCTTGGTATAAACCTAGAACTGATAGGGAAAAGTGTCTTGTTACACATAAAAACCAAGATACTTTACAATCACTCATAGACTGCAAAGATTATTCATGTCTCCAAAAATTGTTGAGCACATGATACGATGGATAGAGTCATGGAACACCCTTTTGATGGTGAAGCCTAGAAATAGTTTAATATGGTGCATCCTTAATTTTTAATGGAACCAAAAAATGTATATGTTGGGTTATATACAAACGGATTCAATCCATTTAGGTCATTTACTGCACCATATTCTCATTGGCTGGTGATATTCACGATTTATAACTTGCCACCAGAAATGTGTATAAGGTTGGAGTTTATGTTCTTATTTATGGTCATACATGATCCTAATAGTCCAGGTAGGAATATAGATGTTTGTTTTTTTACCGTTGATTGATGAGTTGAAGCGATTGTTGTCATCTAGGACTTTGATATATGATGTCTCAAGAAAACAAATTTTTTAGATAAAGGCAGATTTGATGAGGAATATCAATTATTCTCTTGTGTATGTTATGGTTTCTAGTTAGAACACGTATCGAAAATTAGCATATCCATATTGTATGGAAATAACAAGACCTTCACCTTAATAAATGGTGATAAAACTTCTTCTTTTTTTATTTTATCGGTGATTAATGTCAACTAATCACAAGTACAGAAAAAATAGAAAATGATTTCTTTATAGTTGATTTATGATGGGTCACGGGTCGTAAAACCTAAAGTCAGCTTTGCCTACACAATTACTTATCTATTAATAACTTAAGAGTCTACATTTCCTGGTGGATATGCTTTAACATATCTAAATTGATGAATTTGAAGGATGGCAGATTGTATGGAATGAAGAGTCATGACTGCCAAGTGTTTATACAAACATTGATTCCATTTACTCACCGAGATTTATTGTCAAAAAGGATATGGAATGCACTCATGAAGATCAATCACTTTTTTATAGATATATGCTTTAAACAAGTTGCATACCTAACACATGGAGAAGCTTGAAATGAATATCATCCAAGCAATCTGTAAACTTGAGATAATATAGATAATATTCCCTCCATCATTTTTCGATTTAATGGAGCATATACCTATACATCTACCGTTTGAAGCAAAAGATAAAAGTCGTATAGATGCATGTATCCATTCAAGAGTTAAGAAGAACACCTTCATCCTAATTAAATTTCAATTGTCTTTTTTAAAAAAATATAAGACATTCATTTAATTTCATATAGATACTTGTTAAGCCTAAAAAAATTTAAAAACAAGGCATGTTTTGATGCTTCAATATGTGAGGCTTATATTGTGGAAAAGATCTTAACATTTATCTCGTACTATTTTGAGCCTCATTTAAAAACAAGAATAAATTGTGTTCCAAAACACGAAGACAGTGGGGAAGTGCCTTCAAGTGAAAATTTATTAATATTTTCTCATCCTAGATGACCTATACCAAAAAATACAGTGAAAGGAAGATACTAGACAAAAATCAAATTCAGGCATGCATATAATTATATGTTATTTAACTACAATGAATTAAGACCTTTTATTCAGTAAGTAAAATATTAATATTCTATTACTTTTAAATAATTTTTATCCTATACTCTCATAAACTAATAGATTGAAAAATTCATCTTAGTCAACATCATCAATTTTTACTTTATCAAAATTCACATTTTACTAAATCTTAAATTTTTCAATTACAAGATGAACAATTTGCAACATGATTCAAAACACATGTAAGCATTTCTTATTTCATTAAATGTTTCTCTTTAATTGTTAATGATGTAATCTTGTATCATGTTTATCAATTGAGAGGGAATGCTCGTGATAGTTTGAGTTTATTATGTTTAGGTCATGAAAGAAATGTCAAGTTTTATAAAGGGTATTTCATCACTACATATGTCTTTTATACTTAAGAGTATGGTCAGGATAAAAAGACTTATAATAGTGGAGTTTATGTTAAGGGATCAACTTCTAATGAGTTTGAAGTTGATTATTATAGGAAGTTAAAAGAAGTTATTGAACTGCAATATCATAGTGAGCTTATTAAAGTCTTTTTATTTAGATGATATTGGTATGATACTACCGATAGAGAAATCAATGTATATCCTCACCATGTTTGGTCAAAATTAATACAAAAACTAGACTTTGCAACGTCAATGATGCATTTGTTTTTGTCAAGTAATACCAACAAGTTTATTTTACATACACTTCTTCGTTTATAAAGGATCATTTTAGGGTTTATTGATTATCTGTAGTGAAAACCAAACCTAGTGGTAGTGTCCAAGTTGTACAGAAAGGTAACGATGAAGTAAATACGGGAGACGGTGTCTTTCAAATTGATGAGTTAGTAGATGCATATTGAGATGCTTCATCTACTGACTTAGAAGAAAATTTAATTTTTTGTGTTGCTTAGAATATTTTTGTTGATGTTGATGTTGATGTTGACATTGAGGAGTTAAATTATGTATTGAGAACCACTGTACATACATAAGTCGATAAAGATTATGATATTAACAAGCATCAATTCAATGAAGAAGATTATGATGGACATGAGGATGATGAAATTGAAGAAGAAAAGGTAGAGAAAAAGAAGACAATTTTGATTAAATTGTAAAATGTCAATGTGTAATGAAATTGAATTTAATATAATCTTTCTGGTTGTTCCTTTACAATGAACTGTTGTTAACATTGTTGGAATTTATTGTTGTGATTATACTATATTTACAAGTTGGATAGATAGGGAAAACAAGAAAACTTGTAATTAAAAATTGTTCAATTACAGACGAAATTACCGATGGACTAAGTCTCTCGAAGAGTTTCAGAGAGTTGGAAGAAAAATTACATGACTTTTCCATTGACCATTATAGATGGAACTACTAACAGACTAAGTCCCTTTGAGAGTTCTAGAGAGTTAGAAGAAAAATTACATGACTTTGTCACTGACCATTATAGATGAAATTATCGATGAACTGAAAATCCATCTAAGAATTTTAGGGGGTCTTCAAAAAATTCCATGTTTAATTGAAAATTTTAAATTTTGATTACCAATAGAATTACCTATGAAAGTTTAAAAAACATAAATATTTAATGTTCCATCGGTAATTTGGTTGGTAAAAAAACACCAATTAAAAAACTAGAATCCCTAATTTTATAAGAAAACACGTCCTTTTCTTCTCTCTTCCTCTCTTATCTCTTTGGAAAAAATTTCTTTTCTCTTGGTCAATCTCTTCTCTCTCTCCTTCTCTTCCCCTCAACTTCTTCATCCTACACGCCTCTATAACTTAGCCAGGTAAATATCTTGCCACTTTTGGGTTTTCAAAGTTTTTTTTTTTTTTTTGCCTTAACATGATGCGCTCCTCACTTGAGTTTGTTTTCTTTTGATCTTTGCAAGCAATTGTTTGCCTCACTAAGTTGGATTAACAGAGTCAAAAACATAAACGAAAACAACTAGGTTTTAACGTAAAGGTAAATTACCCATCCGGGTTTTGCTGTTGTTAAAGTTTATTTGATTCCTTTTTTTTCAAGTTTGGTGGATTGATCAGTTTTTAAAGTGAATATGATTAGTTTTTGATAATTCATGTTTATTAGAAAGTTAAGGTTTTATTTTTTATTTGGTTAGTAACTTGATTCTTTACTTGCTAATTCTTTTTAATATAAATTAGATTGATTTCTTGGAATGTAATAGATTCTTTGAAGAGTTATGAGGTTTAGAGTTATGTTTAGTTGATTTTGTGAGATGGGTTTTTGTGGTTTTGTTTTGTTTGGGATATATAAGGTTCTTTTCTTTGAATTATGTAATTGAGTTATATGCAAGCTTGGTTTTGGTGTTGACTTTTCTAGTTGAAAATTGAAAGCTTTCATATGTTTTCTTTGATTTTATTCTTGTCTCAAATTTTGATCTTGATACCAAAAGTCTTGTAATGTTTCCCATTTGCTAAAATTAGTTAAAGTACATTTAATTTGAATCAATAAAACATAGAATAGCAAATTTATTCTCAAGACAGTACTAGAAATAGCACCAAACACTTGAAACAAATTAAACATGAAGTGAAAAAAAAATATTTTTGAATGTTATATTTTGTTGTTCAATTCACTTCCTTGTTCATCTTTTCCTTGTTCATCTTATAAAAATAATTGATTTATAAAAACATAGTAGTTATAAATAAATCAATTGGTTTGTGGCTTTATTTATTGTGCCTTATTCAAAATGTTATATTTTTTATTTAAATATTAAAATTTTATTAATCATTATCTTAACCAATAATTTATTTCTACCATATAGGTTGCATGACTTCTGGTATGAGGTGCAAAAAAAAAGCAAAGAAATATACATGAGAAAGAGGTCTTCTAGGCTGGGAAGATATGGTCATTTAGAGGGATTTCAAACCTCCATACATCATAGAGGCTATTTGGAAAGCTTATATCCAACACGTAATGTCTGAATGTTTCATGTGGTGGTCTCAATCCGCTGTGGAGAACTAGAACAAGGTGATTCATGGTTCAATAATGATGCATATTGGTGGATCCATTCCATTCATTTTGCATGTGAAGTGGATGGTAAGATTATTTTTTTATTACATATATTTTTTTTATAAAAAATTCTTTTATATAAGAATGTTTAACTAACAGTTTCTTTTTACAGGATATGGTTCTTGGAAGTGAACCAAGACCAATGGAGCTTTTTGCAAGAACTCACTTGCGAAATGATGATCATAGGAAAAGGGTAAAGTAGCTCATGGATAGTTGAGCTCAAAAGCTCGTGGTAAGTTGGATCAACATTTTTTTTCTAATTTATTATTTATTTAAATTAGCTGACTATTTTTTTTTAGGAAACATATACCACCTGATTGCAGTAGAGATACAAGGATGATCCTTTAGCCCATCTGAAACTCAATTCGGATTTGTGGTTGGATGTTGGATTATTTGGTGGACCCAATAGAAATCAGGTTTACGATATTGCAAACACTATGGTCGAGGATATGCAAATGGGTTGTAGTGTATCAACCGTTGGTTCCTCGCAATCAGGTTTGAGCTCTTAATATCTTGTCTTTCAGGAAATGGTATGGGAAAAAGCTGAATCTTAGATAGCCTGACTTACATTACCAGAAAATTGGCAATACAAACGGAAATACCGACATAATATTTCTATCGGTAGATTGCAATGAATTTTACCTATAGAATATTCTCTCACTATATTCATTGGTGAACACTGACATAAATGTTTTGTCATTATATACCGAGAGGATTACAGTGGAAAAATAAGAAATAAAAAAAGCCAAAAAGTACAATGACAAGTCATTTATACAAACAACATTACCGACGATATTAATTCATCGATAAAATATATCTATAATATTTAAGACAGCATTGGAACTGTAAAATACCAACAGATACATTGATAGAATAAGTCTGTCGGTATATTCCAGAGAGCATGGGAACTATTCCCTTCTCCCTATCACTGTTTATTGTGTTAAATACAGAGGATATCACCGACAAATTAAGTCTGTCGGTGTATTTCAGAGAGTTTTGGGACTGGTCACTTCTCAATTACACTGTTCATGTTATCAATTATATACGGGATCACCGACAGATTAAGTTCATCGGTATTTTCCCGAGAGCTCTAGAACTGTTTACTTCTCAATTGCACTGTTAATTACTATTCTTTACAAACACAATCACTGAAGGACTGAAAAGTTGTTGATGATATTTGGGGGGTTTTTTGAAAATTTAAATTAAATATTACAGACAAAATCATCGACAGACTGAAAAGTCACCGATGATATTTGGGTGTTTCTGAAAATTTTTGATTAAATTGAAATTTTAAATTAAATATTATAAGCGGAATCACTGATGGAATGATTAAAAATATTAATATTTGATTATTCATCGGTAGAACTATCGGTAAAAAAAACTTAATTAAAAGACCATAATCATTAATTCATAACAGATGCACCTCTTCTTCTTCTTCTTCTTCAGAAAAAACACCAACGTCCCTCTTCTTCTTCTTTTTTCTCTTCTCTACTCAACTCCATCTTTTCTCTTCTCCTCCATGCGCATATATGTCTTCTCCTCTCTTCTTCTTTTATCTTCTCATTTTTGTTTTGTTAATTAACATACTTTATGAATTTTTTTTCTCTTTTCAGCTTCACTCGCAACAAAATTAAGGCAAGATTTTTCTTTTTTTGTGTTTTTTTTCGTTATATTTGTTTTCTTAATATTTTTAATTTTTCTATTCTTAGTAATTGTATTAATGTTGTTGTAAGATTTTGTTTTCATATAATAATAATTTAGTTGGATTTTGTTTTTCAATTTCAATTAAATTTATAAGATTAATTTTAATTATGATTAGTTAATTTTGTTGTTCAATTTCAATTAAATTAATTGATTTGTTGCTGGATTATGGGTTCTGGAATAGGTTTTCTAGGTTAGGTGGAAATTTTTTAGTTGATTTATTTATTTGTTACTATTTTTTTTTTTTGTTATTTATATGTTGCAAATTTGTTTGAGTTGATTTTCTTATTCTTTTTTTCCAAGCAACTCAATTCCTAAGTATTATTGAGTATTATTATTGAATGTTGATTTATATTAATTTTAATTATTTTCTACTTTTTTAATAGATTTTAAAAATATATATATATTTTTCAATAATTACGGACAGTCTTTTCGATAGATTAAGTCCATCAGTGTATTTCAGAGAGTTAGAAAAGAATTACTACAAATGACATTGCTACTATTTAATCACTAGCAAAATTGCGTACGGTCTTTCAAATTTCCCGAGTGAAATACGGACGGAATGAAACGGATAAATTTTGGCGTGTTTGCTTTTGTCATCAATAAATCCATCGGTAATTTTATTATTGACGAACTCATTGACAGACCAGAAATCACCAACGAAAGTTTTACCAATAGAGTATTTTTGTTCGTGTGTCCATCGATAAAAATAGTACAGATAGATTGAGATAATAAATACTGACAAAAAATTATATCGATAAATCCAAATATTTTGGTGGTGTTACTGCTGAGATTAAAAAAAATAATGCAGATAGATTGAAAATATAAATACTGAAAAATAATCACTATCGTTCGTAATACCAATTGATAGGAAAAAAAACAAACCCTTATTACAAAGCCATTGAAACACTTGGACAGGCTGGGATCGTGTTTTGTAGGCTTCTTGGACTCTATCTTGAAAGTTACGTCATTCTTGAGGGTTCCGGATGGGATGGGCGACCATCTCTCCTCCGCGCATTGATGTGCTCAGTTTGGGTTTAAGAAGCAGCCAGGGGTGGTGATTCCTGAGCCAGTCAATAATGAAGTTATATAAAAAGAAAAGGTTGAAAAAACTAAAATAATTACAAGAAGTGTAACCTACCTAGCTAGCTAGCTATGTGTACATTTTTTGAAAACTATTGATATATGAAAATAAACAGCAAGAAGGAGGAAACTGCTGAACGCACGCCTCTGCCTCTTGCCATGTCGTCTTTAGCGCACCGCAAACTAGTATGTATCACAGTAAGCCTTTTGTCTGCTTCACTAAGAAATTTTATAGTACTTCTTTATGTTTGGTCTGTAGTTCCCCAGTAACTGTCATAAATATTGCAATCCCAGATAACATTAAACTTCTGCTGACCTTATCACATACGTGCCCTTTAATTAATTTCAACCGTGCATGTGTATATTATATAGATTTTAAAAAAAAAATAGAAGGATATGTAGTTATCATGAAATATTACATTCACATCACATCATTTTTTATTTTATTTTATTTTTTACTGTGCGTATATAAGATCTCTTGAAAAATAATTATAATAACGAACGAGAAGATAAATAAGATAGAGTTTTTCAACTCTAGAAATGAGCGTTTTATCAAAAACTTACATCTCGTTAACACAGTGTTGGCAACCATATATACATAGAGAGAGTTTATAAATGTATGCTTGATGTTATGATAAATTTTTTTGTTCTTGTTTGAAAATACAAGTTTAAGAAAATATATAAATTATACTTTTTTAATATAAAAAAATCAAAGAAATTCATGTAAAACTATAGCATTTTAATTAATTAAACACCTTCAAATATATACCTAAAACAAAACATAGATAAGATCACAGCAAGATAGAAATAAATAGAGCCTAAATGGGAAAAGAAACCTTGGAACGTAGTTGATTGTTATTATATATATGATCAGCACATGATCTGTGCCAGAGAATGCCAAGTCTCCTTCAAGTGTCAAATTAATAATGGTACAAATCCAAAAGGGTATCCTATGCCCGAAGTGTACATGCAGACAAGTAAATGGAGAGAGGGTCTGACATGACAGGTGAAGAACAGAAGATTATGAGACACTGTGTTTCATGGGATTCTCAAGAGGCAGGTTCATGGAGTTTGGTTAACCATTTATAGCTTTGCATGTTATCACCTAACGAGACACAATCACATGACTTCTCTCTGTTAATTTTTTTTAAAAAAAAAAAACTAAAATAACTTGGTCTTTTGCTGTCCACGCACGTACATTTTGTTATAGATTTTTTCAGTAAAATTATTATTTTATTCTTAACTATTGGTATTTTCTAGGAGACACATTTATATTGTATATTGTAATATCTAAAATACTCTTAAAAATTAAAATTCCTTAACTGCTAGGGCATGGGGGTATTCGGTTTTTTCTCCTTCTTAGCATACTATACTTTGAGTCAAATAATTTATAGCTAATATTGAGGGGGGTTTTGTCTTTTTGTTATGGTTTTTTTAGTTAATATTATATGGGGCATAGGCATTTAGGTATTTGTATAAATTAAACTAAAAAAAAAAAAGTTGATGGTGCCTGTGGGAGGTGCCCACGCCTTTTGAGCGACGTGCATAACACCTCCTGACAGTCGTACATCACATTTCGGGGCAGCATTAAATGCGTCTCACGCCCCCTTCACGAAGGTGAGGCGCATGTTGCCGCCCCTTATACAGTAGAGTTTCGAAGATATTTTATTCCCTCTTTTTTCTCTCACTTCAACCTTGAAAAACATGTTGCCTTTGCAAAAAATCAGAAAAGTGTGTTATTTGTTAATTTTATCACATTTAATTTATTTCAATTTTATCATTTAGAATTTGGTTTTTATATCAAATTTGTCCTTTTATTTTAAAATATTTCAGGTTTGCCCCTTAATATTTTGATTCTTAACCCTTTTATCAAATTTTAATTTTTTTTCAATTTTGTCATGGGATCCACAATCTTATTTTTCAATTTTTTTCATTTTTGATCCTTATTCTTTTGATTTTTATTTTTGTTTTGGATTTTTTTATGAATTTATTTTTTCTTTTTAATTTTCCCCTTTAACTCAAAGGTTGATGATACTTCAGGTTTGACCCTTAATATTTTGATTTCAAACTTTGATTCTTAGCCCTTTTATCAAATTTAATTTATTTTCAATTTTATCATTAGATCCATAATCTTAATTTTTTATTTTTTTTAATTTGATCCTCATTCTCTTAATTTTTATTTTTATTTCGGATTCATTTGTTAATTTGATCCTTTTTTTCAAGTTTTAGGTTGTCCTCTCATTTTGTTTTTCAAAAGAGATCCCCACTCTCTTAATTGCTATTTTTTTATCCTTATTGTTTTTTCATCATTTGACATTTGATTTATTGGGATTTGGTCTTTTCGGTTTTTCTCATTGTTTTTAAGCTCAACCCAAGAGTCAATCAAATCTTTTTATTTTATATAAAAAAAAAATATAATTTTGAAAAAAAAAATCAAGGAAAATAGTCAACGGTTTTTACCCTAGATTAACTGGGACATAGATCAACCCAAGTTTTTGATCGTTTTATACTGGATCGATTCTCCTCCAATTTATTTTGAAAATCGACTCAGTCTATGCCGTGAGTCACCTGGGTCACAGGTCAACCCGTCGGGTTGAACCAAGTTTTAAAATAGTGCCTTTTTCTAGATGCGGTACTTTCAATTTAGTCATTGGCTATGATCATGAATTTGAAAAGTTAACACGGGTTGATATTTTTTACTGATTACTCCCTTCAAAATTGTTCTTTTTGAAAAATAAACTTCATTATTTTCTTCGGTTTTCTTTCAATTAGGTTATTCATATCTCATGATCTAGATAGGAGGTTTAGCTAGGTGGCTGAGGTTGTTTTTTAGGTCGTTTTTTTTTTTATCCTTTTTTATTATGTTGTTTTTCCTTCAAATTTTGATTTTAAAAAAAATTAAACTTCATGTTTTTTCATGTTTTGCCTTCTGTTAGATTATCTTATTCACATGATCTTACTCACGAGTTTTGAAGATCTCACCTGATTTTGCTGGTACTTTGTATTTTTAGATTTTTTTTATTAATTTGTTTTTCAATTTCATCCTTCTACGTTTTGATTTTTGGGGATTGACAACCATTATTTTTTTCAATTCTCTTTTTATGATGTTGGGTCATGGAATTTATTTTTTTCATTCTTTAAAATACATTGATAGCAATATTTGAGTATTGTATTTTTACACTACAAAAAAATCAGTTTGCCCGCGGCAAAGTATATGTCACCAATCTAGTAAGAAAAACAATTGTAAACACTAGAATTGTCTGTTGATTTTTCAGAGCCAACATAGTGTTATATTTGTTTTTTCTAAAACAAGAATCAAATATTATCCTCTACTTATCTCTTTTCTTTTCTTTTCTTTTACAAGAATCATTATTCTCTGTTACTGTTATCTTTCAATTCCGTGAACCAGAAGGAAGATACACACACACACGTACATGATGAAGAAACATATCTTTGGAAATGACTATGATGACATCGATTTCAAACCGATAATAATGACGGCTAATTCACAGCCATTCACTAACAGGAGGAAACCATGTACCCCAAATTATATTGGATAAAGTCAAATGTAAAAATGACTACTACTCCCTTAGATTGTATTTGATACTGCACTTGCTTTTATGATTTAAAAAAAATATTTTAATATAACTTAAAAAAAAATAGGTTTTAAATAATATGTTTAGTTAAAATTAGAGTAAGAGAAAAGTTTACATGTAAAATAAAGAAAAAATAAGTTTCCATAAATAAAAAAATAAGTTATTTTAATTTATTTAATATCAAGGTTTGAAATGAAATTATACAAAAAAAAAGATATTATACAAAAACAATTCTACTTATTTTTCATAGTACATCCAAATATTAGAAAAGAATCCGTTTTCCTGTAATATGTTATCCATGGGATTCATTTTTACGACAAACAAAACCAGCCTTTACTTGTTAGTCGTGGTAATTGAAGTACTGTCATTCTTGGCTTTCCAAACCAGGTAAAGATAGATATTGAGTGGAAATCCAGTAAAATACAAAAGAAAGT
>Ga0307515_10009371_pt1 | contig 18943 bp, 13 predicted proteins | sample 17_EM_MG_FD_194513 | JGI IMG/M metagenome (GOLD analysis project Ga0307515, IMG submission 194513) | Populus trichocarpa ectomycorrhiza microbial communities from riparian zone in the Pacific Northwest, United States - 17_EM | ecosystem: Host-associated > Plants > Roots > Unclassified | place...
TGTGTAAAATGGCTAAGGTGGTAATGAATTTGATCAGGAATTGAGGAATACCTAGATTAATTGTGTTATTACTTGGACTTCCATTTAGATGGGGACCAAGGTGGTAAAAAAAAAAAAAAGAAGAAGGAAAGAGAGAGTAAGCTTTACAAGCAAACTATGGAGCTTGGTAATGGAGAAGTCATCTCAAGTAATTAAAGTTGAAGAATATGTCTACAAAAAAAAAATGTATTAGAAATTATGGTGTAAAAAGGAAAAAGAAGAAGAAGAAGAAGAAGTGTAAACCATATATATCTATATGTGTGTGTGTGTGTGTGTGTGTAAATAAATTAAATTAGTATTATTAAATAAATTATGTTGTATTTGCTGCAGGTCCTTCTCATACTGCAGGACAACCTTGATTTTCTTCTTTTGTGGATAGTTACTTACTAGGTATATTTTGGATATCTGGATTATGTAATTTTCTAGTTCACTAGAATTTAAAGTTATCTTTTGGGCTTGTAATTAGTGTTAAGTCATATACCACTTGTTAGTTAATTAAATCTCTTTTGGGTAGGCATTAAAGAATTTTCAGTATGCATGTAGATAACTTTATAATATGCTTGTTTTAATGATATTATGTGTGAAGAGAAAAGATATATGACACTACTGGTAGAATGGAAAATGGTGAAGATACAAGTTAAAGTGAATAATGTGATGAGAAATCAGATTTTTGTTGAAGAAGCCTATAATGGTTGGATCATAAATATGCAGGATAAATTGTGTTTTAGGTTGATGTCGACACTTGGGAAAGTCAATTTACAGAGGAGACTCTGCCGAAATTTCGGTAGCCAAATAATAATAATAAGCTTAAATTTTTTTTGTCAGGATAGTTAGGGATCAGGGATCATGATATATATATATATATATATATATATAAGCATATGCAAAAAAAAAAAAAAATCCCAATTTTTTTCAACGAATTTGACATATATAAAATAGAGGGTGTTACAGCCTAAATGAAGGAGAAGGGGAAGGGGAAGAGCAGCTCGGCGGTGATGGACTGAGGGATTGTGGAAACATCAGAGGCCAGTCACTCTCCACTGTTCATATTGCAGAACAGTGGATAATGCAGAAGACAACGAAAGAGAAGGAGAAGGGAAAGGGGAAGAGCAGTGCGGCGGTGGGAATGACGGAGGCTAGTAGTGAAAGGGAGCTGCTCTCCACTGATGGATGACGGTCCTTTTTTTTTCTCCTTTGTTTTTGCTCTTCTCCTTCTCGCCTCCTGTCTACAAAAAATAAACAAGGTAGAAACGTAGCATTGCGAAAAGCATGTAGAAATAGCTTCTACAAAATTGAGTTTTAAACGCATTTAATGGTGGGGCCCATACATGAAAATTGTGTTATGTTTTGTAACCAAACGAGATGAAATCACAGTTAAATAAAAATGCTGCCACAAACGTTGAGCCAAACGGGCTCTAAGAAGTGAAGTGAATCCGTGTAACTGGTCAAGTCTTTGATTTATTCTCTAAAGGTTACGAGTTCGAGTTTCATAAACTTCAGAGCCATTGAAGACTTATATGGTCATTAATTTTAGGACTCGTGAGATTAATTAAGGTGCACGCAAGCTAACCCGGATACCCACATTAATAATAATAAAAAAGTGAAGTGTCGGACTTGAAATCGATTTAGTTAATTTTGATTTATTTATGTGTTTTGATTCCGAGAGAGAGAGGGGGGGAATAACTGTAGTATTTTTTTTATGGCTTTATTTTATATACTGCCCCTTTACTTTTTAGTATTTCTGGTTTGAGCTTCAATTTGTCTTTCCTTTTCTATTTATGATCTTCATAACACATGCATAATTCGTCAAATGCACTCCTTCATTTGAAATATTTTTAAGATATTCAATTGAACTTTTTTAAGAGAATGAATTTAAATTATGAGTAACTTTTTTATAGTAAGTTTTGTATTTGTGTAAAAGGAGTATAATTAAATGTATAATAATTTTTATATTTGCAATTCAAACTAGCCATAAGAATGTATGGTATTCATACTTACATGAAAGAATGAGAAAAAAAAATTAAAAATTATTTTTTGATAAAAACATTCTTGTTATTTTTTAGTGGGATCTATATAATTTTTTTATTTTTAAGTATCTAGCAATTATAACTTATTACCATAAAGTTTTTTCATTTATTATTAACAATGATTTGAGAGAAATTAAAGGATAAGATACCATGAAAGGAAAGAACTCGCTAAAAGGTGAAAACATGGAGATGAAGAAAGGGTACGAGGGCACATTCACCATCTTAATCAACAGCCGTAAAAAATAAAACTTGATGGTTAAGCTATGTTACTATAAAATGCTTTTTGTAAACTCCCAGTTAATTTTTTTTTGAAATATAATAATTAAAAAAATAGGGTAAATGATGATTATAATATGTTAAAACATATATGAATAAAAGATGAAGAGGTTAAGGGTGCTTCGGTATAAATTTATGGAATGATTCTGGGTGATAGAAATTATGATGTAATAAAATGAATATAATAAAATGGGAAAGAAGAGTTAATAAGATAAAAGAAGAAAGGTTTACATTTGAATATATGTATTTGTCCAAAACCAGAAATGGCTACCCTGATTTAATAAAATGGTTGCATCATTTCTCGAAATAGTCAGACCTTTTTGGCTATTTTTCTCTTAAAGATAATGGTGCAGCCAAAAAAGAGAAAGAGTGTTTTCTCTTCTTATTTTTTCCTTTCACCATTGAAGAGTTAGAGAAGTGATAGATAGAAGTGAAAAGAGAGGGTTTTGAGAGAGAAAATATCAACACTAGAAATTAAGAAAAACCAAAGAGATGGAATATTGAGTTAGAGAGAGAAAATGAAAAAATAAAAGGAAAAAGGGGAGGGATTTGGAAATTTTTGACTGGTTGGAACTCGAAGTTAATAATATTACTTGGTAAGGAGTTTTAAACCTAGCCTAGCAAGCTTATATGAAAAAGGAAAGTAATTGAGGTTGAATTCATGAATTTTGTGTTAGGTTTTATAGTAGAAATTTGAGAGATATGCAAATTTATTGTAGATTGAGTCAATTATGTTAGATTATATTATGAAGGGTTCTAAATTCAGAAGAAATAATGAAGAAAACTATGGTGTTCTTAAGGGCTCAATTGTCGGCCAATAGGGGACCAAATTGCATGTGATGAATTTGTATTTATTCAACCACAATGATGATATATTAGTGTATGTACGAGGAGAATGAAAACATAATGTGTTCTATATGAGATAAATTGAAGAGAATTTACATCCTTTTTTGTTATACATGTTTCGACAAAATGGGAGTAAGGATGAAAATTGGGATTTATGAATGTAAAATGATTTAAAATTTGTATAAATTAATGATGAATGTGTTAAGGAATGAATGAATTCTTTGTGTTTTTTTGGAAGGAAATGAAAGTCCAATGTAAGTTGAATCATAAACGATGGTTAAGTTGAAAGAAAACAACTTGGTATAATATTATATGAAATGTACATGGAATGAAAAATTATGTGGTATACTTATGGATTTAGGGGAGGCCACGAGAGTTGTGGGCAACAAAGAGGTATTATGGTTTAAAATTCGTATAAATTAATGATGAATGTGTTAAGGAAGAGTGGATTCTTTATGTCTTTCAAAAGGAAATAGAAGTTCAATGTAAGTTGAATCATAAATGATGGTTATGTTGAAAGAAAACAACTTACTATATTATTATGTGAAATGCATATGGAATGAAAATAATGTGGTATACTTGTGGATCTAGGGGAGGCCACATGAGTTGTGCAGTAGCAAGGAAGTGTTACCAGAACTTTGACAACAGGTAGGTTTCGAATACCTTAACACTTTTATTTACCATGTTTATTATACTAGATATTGCAATTGTAGATAAGTATTGTGAATTCAATTATGGATTAAAAATGTGAGGAACTAGATTTCCCAGTAATGGGATTAGTGCCCGGTAATGGGCAGAGAAACTAGTTTTTCTAGTGATGGAACTAGTGCCCGGTAATAGACTAAGGAACTAGTTTCCCGGTGATGGGACAAGTGCCTAGTAATGGGACGAAGAAAATAGATATCTAGTGAAGGGTTTATTGCTCGGAAATGGGCAGAGAGATTAGTCTTTCAATAATGAGATATTTTTGGATAAGGGTAATGTGAGTAAATGCCGGAAGAGGTAAAATTATGCTCGAAAAAAGGGTTAGTAGTAATGAGTCAAGATGACCCGGGGTTTAAGTTGAATTAGAAGGAATTTGACTAATTTATAAAAAAGGAACAATTTGAAATAGATAAAATATAGTAGAATTTCATAATTAAATGGTATTCTTATTTAATTAATTTATGTAACATCTTGATTTTATTATGTGATAATTAATTTCAGGTACCTCCCATCAATGAGTGGAATGATATGGTTTTTTTTTAGGAATACTTTTTCTAAGATTTAATGAACATGTAATCAGTGTCCTTTGTATTATAATTTGGGAATGTAATTAATATTAACCTTTTGTAGGACATATTACTATACTTAGACATCTTTTTAGATCTCTAATATTTTATCAGTTCTTTTGTTGTATTAAAATTACAAAAGCATGTGGTTATATTGTACCATTCTCATATGAATTGATTATGTGTGCATATATATGTATATCATCTGCAAGAAATATAATAATGGACTATGATGAATGAAACATTGAAAGTTAAGGTTAGAAGGTATTCTAATATGATGACGAGATGAGTCCAAGATGATTGGACAACCTTTGAGATGTGCATTAATAAGAATTGATGTGAAACATGAATTAGTTGATAACTAGGGATCTCCTTGTATAAGGGAGACTCTGCCGAAATTTTGATAGAAATATCATCAATTTCATGAGGAATATATGTAATATTCAAAACTAGAAAATGATAAACAAAATGATAACGTAAGGTTCTAGCTTAATCCAGTTGACCATTCAAAAAAACAAATTTCTTAAATACATGGAATTAATATGAAGAAATCATATAATGATTGTATGTAAATATTGTGGATGTTATAGTTGGTATCAGAGCCTTGTTATGTGTTTAGGATTTATCATGAAAATTGATATATGTTAAAATTATTTTAGGATGGTTCGTACAAGGCATGGTACGAGAACAGATCCCTCTTCAGTGTAGAGGAGGATTCAAAATATGGATCCTGAAAAGAGTTAGAGGAAGACCTTTTGGAAGATATTGCCTCTAATGTGCCATCAACCACTATTTAGTCGAGACGGGAGGAGTCATTTAGGCTCCAAGATGATACCACCTCTAGATAGGCTGGAGTGTTGCAACGTATATAGTAAAGGTAGTGGTCGATACCATGAATAATGCATCAACCCTTATAGCCTTAATATCTTCAGCAGTGCCAGCAACTCCAATGGTCACAACACCAATGGATATTGTGGTTACATTAGTATAGATAGTGAAAAGTATGAGGAAGATGGGTATGAACCTTTCATAGGGGATCGAGATACAAAAATTATAGGTAGATGAATTAGGAAAGTGGAGAAGACCTTATTTCAGATAAGGATGCTAGATGAGTTGAGGCTGGACTGTGCCACCTAATTTTTATCAGATAGAGCGTAGTCTTGGTAGGAGACCGTACAATCGATGAGGGCTATAGAGTTATTGACCTGGAGTGATTTAAGAGCAGATTTTGAAAATTAGTTCTACTCCATATATCATCGTAAGATGAAAGAATAATAATTCTTAGCTTTAAAGCAAGGGGATATGCCAGTCTTGGAGTATGAAAGGAGGTTCTATGACCTCTCCATGTTTCCCTCACATTATGTTCCTTGAAAGTAACACATGATAAAGAGATTTTAGGATTGGTTAAGATAGGATTTGAAACAGGGATTGATTGCACTACAATTTGAGATGATGAGAGACTTGGTTGAAGCAACTTAAGCATTAGAGGCATGTATAGTAGAGGGTTAACAAGGCCAATCTGGTGATGGGAAAAGGAAGGAGTTTGATTACTCTTTGGGTAAACCTCCCATACCTTTTTTTTAAAAAAAAAGGGAAAATAAGGGTAGTTTGACCAATATAAAAAGATGGGAGGAGAGTCTAGTCAAGAAAAAATAACTTATAGGCCTTTTTAGAGTACAAGTGGAGAGTCGACTTATATTAAGGGTGTTCTGCTGGAGGGACTTTGGAGCAAAAGACCATTACCTATCCTCACTGTTTCAGGTGTGAGCAGAGGCATCTGGATGATTGTTCTGCATCGTCAGGGCAATGCTGCATTTATAGGCAGGATGAATATAGATGGCGGAACTTCCCTTATTTGGGTCATAAATGTTACTATTATGAAGGGTATATATATTTTAAGAAGGATTGCCCTCGGAGAGCTTATTATGTCTAGTGATAGGGACAACAATCACATAGTTATTAACAATCAATCATAGTGAATAGACCTATTAGACTAGTACAATCGAGAACTAGTAGTAATCGAGGCTGACCTCAAAGACATGGGGAGAGGATTTAGAGTAAAGTCTTCCATTTGACCTAAGAGGATATACGGGTTACCACGAATGTAGTAATAGGTGCTTTATTTTTAGAAAGTCAATATGTATATGTTTTGATCGAACCTGGTGCTACACTCTGTTGTGGCAAGAAAAATTGAAAATACACTGAAAATGCAACAAACTAAATTGAAAAAAATATATTTCTAATCAGTACACCCTTAGGGGGATGATGTACTTGTGGGTTGTATGTATAAGAGTGCTACGGTTATTATTGAGGGACATGATATCGAAGTGAATTTAATGTCATTAGAGTTGCATGATTTTGACTTAATCTTAAAAATGGATTGGTTGAATACCCAAAAGGCACAAATGGATTGTTTTGCCAAAATGGTTACTCTTCAGGGAGTAGACAAGAAGAAAGTGATATTTAAAGGAGAAAGAAAGGTCATACCAAGTTGTGTGATTTTAGGTTGATGACTAGAAAATTGATGAGAAAAAGGTGTGTGGCCTATTTTGCATATGTAATAAATTCTAAAAAAGATAGGGTAAAGTTGAAAAATCTCCCCATCATAAGAGAGTTTTCAAAAGAGTTCTCAGGATTGCCACTAAAGAGGGAAGTAGAAGTTTTGATTGATATATTACTTGGTAACTTTCCTATAACTCATATGTCATATAGGATGGCACCAATATAATTTGTTGAGTTGAAAGTTTAGCTGCAGGATTCACTGCAAAAGGGTTCATATGCCCGAGTAATTCACCCTAGGAAGCTCCAATCTTATTCGTGAAAAAGAAGGATGAGACTTTTAGACTCTGCATTGATTATAAGCAACTAAATAGGGTAATAATGAAGAACAAATATTTGCTTCTGTGGATAAATGATTTGTTTGACCAACTTAAAGGGGCTAAGGTATTTTCAAAAATAAACCTAAGATAAGAGTACTACCAGTTATAGATTAAGGAGCAGACTGTGCCGAAGATTGCATTTCAGACTAGTTATGGACACTACGAGTTCCTGGTAAATGCCATTTGGATTGACCAATCTACCAGTAATGTTTATGGATTTAATAAATCGGGTCTTTTGACCTTATTTAGATAAGTCTATGGTAGTATTTATAAGTGATATTTTGGTCTATTCCAACTCATACATGAAGCATGAGCAATATTTGAGGCAAATGGTGTAGACCTAGAGAAATCATCAATTGTATGCCAAACTAAGTAAGTGTGAGTTTTGGCTGCAAGAAGTGGTTTTTTTAGGACATGTCATATCTGCAGAGGGACTAATTGTAGATCCAAGGAAAGTTAAAACCGTGTTGAAATGGAAACAACCTACGAATGTAACTAAGATCTGTAAATTTCTTGGGTTAGCAAGATATTATAGGAGATTCATTGAGGGATTCTTAACCATAGCAACCTCATTGACCTGATTGCTGCAGTGTTTGCATCACGAGTATAGAGATACTATTTATATGGATTTTGAGTTCAGATCTTCACGGATCACAAGAGTTTGATGTATTTGATGACACAAAAGGAATTAAACTACGATAAAGAAGATGGGTGGAATTGATTATGAATTTTAATGATATAATAGATTACCACCCACGCAGAGCAAATATTGTTAAGTTAAAGAAAGTTGATGCCAAGATTGATATAGGGCCAGAAGGCTCTTCGGTAGCCTAATTGAAAGTATGGTCTATATTTCAGGATAAAGTACTAGAAGTTCAACAAAGAGATGTTGAAGTGGATAAAGTGAGAAACAAGGTGAAGTCGGGAGTTGAGATGCCATTTTAAATTTTAGAGGATGGAATGGTAGTAATGAGTAGACGAATATATCTGCCTAAACATAAGACCTTGAAAGAGGAAGTGTTAAAGGAGGCACATGAATCCATATTCATTGTACATCCAGGAAGTACTAAAATGAAGAAAGAAATTGCTAAATATATGGCTAGGTGTAGAGTTTGTTAGCAGATAAAAATTGAATATCAGAAGCCAGCAAGGCCTCTACAACCATTGTTGATACTTGAGTGGAAATGAGAAAATATTTTTATGGATTTTATGTTAAGTATGCCTAGAGGGAAGAAGGGCAATAATATAATCTAGGTTATTGTGGATTGCTTGACAAAATTTGCACTTTTTTTACCTATGAAAATGACAGATTCAATTCATAAGTTGGCTAAACTTTATGTGAATGGAGTGGTAAGATTTCATAGGATACCTATGTTGATTTTTTTTTAATCAAGACCCTAGACTCACCTCACTATTATGGCTAAGTATTCAACGTGCTCTAGGGAAAAAAGTAAATTTAAGCACAACATTTCATCCTCGGTCGGATGGGCAATCAGAGAGAATAATCCAGTATTTAGAGGATTTGTTGAGAGCAATTGGGAAGAACACTTTTCATTTGTGGAATTCACCTACAATAATAATTATCAGTCTACAATAGGGATGACTCCCTACAAGGCTTTGTATGGTAGAAAATGTTGAACCCTTATTTGTTGGGAAGAAATTGGGGATAAAAGGTTAACGGGACCAGAATTAGTGCAAATTACCTTAGAAAATGTGAGAATTATAAGAGACAGAATGAAAGCTGCCCAAGACAAGCAGAAAAGTTAAGCAAATGTCAGGAGGGGGCCTCTAGAATTTGATGTTAGAGATATGGTGTACTTAAAAGTTGCTCATTGGAAGCACATGTTGCGGTTTGGAACGAAAATAAAGTTAGCACTAAGATATATTGGACCCTTCAAAGTGATGAAGAGGACTGGACTGGTAGCTTATAAATTGGCCTTGCCCCTATATTTAGCTAAGATAGATGTATTCCATGTTTCATTTTTATAAAAGGCTAATATGGATACTTCTCAAGTACTACCACAAGTTCCATTGAAGGTTAAAGAAGATTTGACCATGGAAGTAAAACCAATAAGGATTCTAGATGAAAGTGAAAAAGATTTCATAAATAAAAAAGATCCTTATGGTGAAAGTACCATGGAAAAGTTCTCAAGTCGAGGAAGAAACTTGGGAAAGGAAATCAGAGATGAAAAAGAAATATCCTGAATTGTTTCTAAAAACAGGTATGGAAATTCAAATTTCAAGGATGAAATCTAAGGATGGGAGAATGTAAACTCCCGACTAATTTTTTTTCCAAAATATAATAATAAAAAATAGGGTAAATGATTATTATAATATGTCCAGACATGTATGAATAAAAGATGAAGAGATTAAAGACACTTTAGTATAAATTTATGAAATGATTTCGGGTGATAGAAATTATAGTGTAATAAAATGAATATAATAAATTGGAAAAGAAGAGTTAAGAAGATAAAAGAAGAAAGGTTTATGGCCGAATTATATGAATATATGCATTGGTCCAGAATTAGAAATGGTCTAGCCATTTTAAGAAATGGTTAGACCAATTTAATAAAACAGTTGCACTGTTTCTCAAAAGGTTAGACTGTTTTGGCTACTACTCTTAAAACTGACGGTGTAGCCAAAAGAGGGAAATAATGTTTTCTCTTCTTCTTCTTCTTTCCTTTCACAATTAAAGAGTTAGAGAAGTGATAGATATGAATGAAAAGAGAGGGTTATGAGAGAGAAGAACACATTCACACTAGAAATTAAGAAAAATCAAACAGAAGGAAAATTGAGTTAGAGAGAGAAAATAAAGAAAGAAGAGGAAAAAAGGGAGGGATGTGGACAATTTTTACTGATTGGAACTCAAAGTTGAGAATATTACTTGGTAAGGAGTTCTAAACCTAACCTAGCAAGCTTATATGAAAAAGAAGGCAATTGAGGTTGAATTCATGAATTTTATGTTAGGTTTTAATGTATAAATTTGGGGGAAATGAAAATTGATTGTATATTAAGTTAATTAGGTTAGATTAAGTTGTGATGGGTGATAAATGAGGAAGAAATAATGAAGAAAACTAAGGTGTTCCTAAAGGCTCAATGGTTGACCAATAAGGGACCAAATTACATGTGATGAATTTGTATTTTATTCAAGTGTAATGATGATAAATTAGTATATGTGTGAGGAGAATGAATACATAATGTTTCTTATATAAGATAAATCGAAGAGAATTCATCCTTTCTTGTTATGCCTGTTTTGAAAAAATAGGAGTAAGAATGAAATTGGGATTTATGAATGTAAAATGGTTTAAAATTTGTATAAATTAATGATGAATGTGTTAAGGAATGAATGGGTTCTTTGTGTCTTTTCGGAAGGAAATGAAAGTTCAATGTAAGTTGAATTGTAAATGATGGTTAAGTTGGAAAAAAAAAACAACTTAGTATATTATTATGTGAAATGTACATGGAATGAAAAACAATGTGGTATACTTGTGGATGCAACACGAAGGAGGTACTATGGTTTAAAATTTGTACAAATTAATGATGAATGTGTCAAAGAATGAATGGATTCTCTGTGTCTTTTCGAAAGGAAATGAAAGTTCAATGTAAGTTGAATCGTAAATTATGGTTAAGTTGAAAGAAACAACTTAGTATATTATTATGTGAAATATGCATGTAATGAAAAATAATGTGGTATAGTTATAGATCTAGGGAGGCCAAATGAGTTGTGTTGCAACAAAGAAGTACTTCAAGAACTTCGACAGCAGGTAGGTGTCAAATACCTTAACACTGTTGTTCATCATGTTCATTATGTTAGATATTGCAATTATAGAAAGGTATTGTAAATTAAATTGTGGATTAAATATGTAAAGAACTAGATTTTCCGGTAATAGAACTACTGCCTGGTAATGGGCAGAGGAACTAGTTTTTCCGGTAATGGGACTAGTGCCCAGTAATGGCGCGAAGAAATTAGATTTTTAGTGAAGTATTTATTGTTTGGAAATGAGCAGGGAGATTAGTATTTCAATAATAGGATATTTCTAGATAAGGATAATGTGAGTAAATATCGAAAAATGTAAGATTATGCATGCTCTCCAACTTTTCAGTGAACAATTCTTCTTGAGAATTTTCTTCACACTCCATTTATGTGTCACGAGTAGAAGTTACGAAACTCTGTGTAACTCTTGAGCTAGTTGGACACTCTTACTCCACTGCAAGTGTTGTTTTACCTAGTGCTGCTCACTCTTTTTAATGTTTCAGATTGTCCTTTCTTATATACATGTCCATGCGATGTGGATAAGAATATTTGATAAACATTATCTTCAAGCTTCCTAGTTTGTTATGTTTTTAACATACTATTAATCATGTTTCAAAAAAGCACTTCTCTAATAGTTATCTTCAAATAACTTGTATTTATCTTCTTTTGATAATACCTATCTAATAATACCTATCTAAACTTCCTATATAATTTATCTAAAAAAAGTTAGATAATTACATAAAAAATCATGATATATCCTATAAGATAAAATTGTCTATTTCTTTATCTAATTTGGATAAACTAACAATCTAAACAAATTCATCTTTAACAATAATCCTTCACAAATCAAAGCCAAATATTTTGACATTTACAATCTCCCTCTTTGGTTGATTTATGACAAAACATAATAATGATGAATTAGCATGCAAGTAGTTCAGATAGTTTGATCATAAATAGATACTTCATTAAAGTATTCTCGCAAGCACAATTGAATGACTGTTAATAATATTTATGCAACAACATCCTATCAGTTCCTAACATGTTTCATGCAAATAGTTCATAACCTATATATAAAACAATTCACATGTTACATCCTAACAGTTTATAATATATTAAAAAAACTATTATACATCGGATATTGTAATGTAACTACATGCATGCATCAAGTTTAAAATGCATCAAGTATTCAACATAAAGGTTTTTATGCTAAAAAAAATATCCTAGTTATTACATACCAGAGTATTCAATATCTAATATTGATTGAAAATCAACAAAATTCCAGAACAACAAATTTTTTTCTGACAGTGCTGGTTGGATTAGCTTTGCTCTTCCTCTCCTTTACATGTATTCGTGTCTCCCTCTTGGTTTGGCACCAATCCTATTCCTCATCTTCACCAACAATAGATTGATGCACTTGTTTGATGTTCAAGATTATTTGAACAAGTCTATCATTAACCTACATAATATCTTGTTGCATATTTGTTAGTAATTTATCAACTGGATCAATCCTTTATTCCCACTTACCAGTAAAACTATTAAACTTGTTTTATAGTACTTGTAATTATTCTATTATAAAATGGAGTAAGGGGCTGGTTTGAGGAGTTTCGAGCTTAGAGAAGGTAGACTCTTCAGGATGTGACCATTTTTACTAACCACAACTTCAAATTTGACAGTAGTTACAACTGAGGTCTTTTTATACATCTTGATTATTGGCTCACTATCATGCAAGAGTACTTTTTTCATGATTGTTATCGTAGATATCAACCCACCAAAAGATAGACTCACTTCCTTCTCAATTGTAGTTGTTTGTATTACATCAATAAAGTGACTGGCTAGGTCAATAGGAATATCAGTAGTAATTGCATACATAAACTGAGCTTTCTCAATTATTAACTTAGTATGTCTTCCAATATGCTAGATGTTTGTTAGCAAAATTTTTGCTAACAATTGATAAGGAGGCAATATAGTGTTCATAGGCAGTTTATATGATTTAGCACACCATTTTGGTCTTGTAGGGCAAATAAACAAATCACTCATCTGAGTCTAGAAAAAGGCTCTTATTCCTTTATAGGGAAAACTAGGATATGTGATGTTGGCGTGAGCTGTACAAATCTACACACAACAGGAAACTATAACTGTCATATTCTAGTATATCTTTTATTTATGTAAATCTCGATTGTTATGGGAAGGTAGTTGATTTCTTTCCAAAGACAACTAGTAAGGCAGTAAACTGCTATGTATATATATATATATATATATATATATATATATATATATATATATATATATATATATTCAGTCTCAGAAATAAAGAGAAAGAAAGAATTCTTGCAGGAAATCTCTTTAGGTTTACATGTGATTTCAAGTAGCTGATATAACTTCCTAATGTTAGTAAGAGACAACTTAACAGTTTTACCTTTAATGGTGGAAGTAATGGAGTTAGCAAAATTTATGCCAGATGTTTGTTAGCAAATTTTTTGCTAACAGTTGATAAGGAGGCAATATAGTGTTCATAGACAGTTTATGTGATTTAACACACCATTTTGGTCTTATAAGGCAAATAAACAAATCACTCATCTGAGTCTAGAAAAAGGCTCTTATTCCTTTTTAAGGAAAGCTAGGATATGTGATTTCAAATAGCTTATATAACTTTCTAATGTTAGTAAGAGACAACTTAAGAGTTTTACCTTTAATGGTAGAAGTAATGGAGTAGTCATCAAGATTAAAAGACTCAGAATTAGTATAAAACTCCCTAACTACTTCAATATATGGAGTAAGTGCCTTTTCATTTAGTTCACGCCATTGTCTTTTCTTAAACATGTCTTCTATGAATGCAAATATAGGGTTTGAAAGATCACTTACCAAAAATTCTCTTTCACCTAATACACTATTCTTGGAGAAGTTGTTTCTATAAGCAATCTTTGCACTAGGAGAAGTGAAATGGACGGTTTTTCTAGACCATGCAACTGATTTAAAAGAACCATCCACCGCTTTGCCCTTTTCTTTTATCCTTTGAATCTTAGATGGCTGGACTAGAGTCTCTTTAGGGTATGAGGTCTCCTGTTCTTCCTCATTGAGATAATTTGAAACAAGAGTTTCGGGTTTCTCTTGGCTTTTACTTTATAACGACCTTGCAACAACAAAATACATTAGTCATTTTTAGAAGCGATAAACTGAAAGAAATATGTGCTGTAAAGGTTGTGCACATATGATTTTAAAGACATTCTTTTTAACAATCTACTTAAGAAATTTCAGATCAAGATAAAATATCCTTACCATTTTCGCAGAAAGGTTAAATGCAAGATGGAGAAGATGAGCAAATGTTTTGTCTCATAAATTCTTTTTATATTTATCAAAAGATGACAAGTAAGGATGAAGAGATTTACTTGGAAAGTTGCGAGATGAGTGCCTTAAAACAAGAAACAAAGAGAGAGCGAGATAAAGATGATTGTGTGTTTTGATGAATAACATCGTTAAGTAAACTTATGGAAAAGTTGTTTTTCTCTTATTCCTATTCACATCAAGCATCTTAATATGTTCCTACAATCTCTATTAAGATGACACGTTAGTGTTATGAAAAAAGATTGTCTCTTTAGACCATAATTTCTCTTTTTTTGTTTCATAAATCAGTTAGGCCACAACATTTTCTTCACAAGTGTATCAATTGTACACTTAGGCATAAATATGAACCTACATAAAGTAACCTAATTTTATAGCCTAAAAATACTCACAATAATAGTTTGAAATGAATACATACCTTATTGGTCAATCTTCATTTATGAATGCATATCTATGGTTGACCAAATCAAGATGTGAGTGTGCGAGTGAGAAAGACAACAATTCTGCTTTAAAAATTTCTTTCTTCATCTTTTTTTCTTTGATTTGAGATATGATAGCAAGGTGTGAGTATACTTTGAAAGTCAAACTTTATGCTAGGGCCTATACAGAAGATTCTCACCCTTAATAGTCTCAAGATTTGTTGAACTTTATCATTTCCATTATATGATTGCTTGTCTATTTTCATAGTGAGCAATTGACTTTTTATTTAAGGAATTAGAGAGTAGAATTGATCCATATTAAAATTTTCATCTATTTTCACAATGATGTGAAAAGTTGATTTGTCTTAAGGATATATTAGGAGGATTGCCTTAATAGCTTGTGTACTAGGTTCAAGTAGCTTTAGTCAATTCAAGGCACATTACTTTCCCTTAACTGTTAGCATACATGTATTTAACTCAATTTTACCTCTGCTAACAATTTATTAAACAACTTGAATTCCTTATAGTGCTTAAGATAATACCTTTATTTGGTATTCCAAAAGAATAACATTTTGGAAGTAAAGACCATATCAAATAAGACTTACCTCGATCCCAGCAAAATAAAAGTTATGAGATTTAAGGGTATGAGTTAGGTTTTCTTACAAGGTTTGCTTCAGCGCTTCAATGTTATCAACCTATCACTTGTGTGAAAAACATATAAAAACCCCAACAAGATTCTATACACACATATTTTTTTTTATTTATAAATTTTATCTCTTTTAAGAATTAGGACACACGAATGACTTTCCTAAGAAACTCATATCTTAAATCATCTAGAGGTTTCATGAATAAGTCAGCCAATTGATGTTCGGTTTTCACATGTTCTATTGATATAATCTCTTATTCAACCAAGTAAAATTTTATATGAGGTTCGTTAGGGGATGCTCTAATACCAACTTATGCGGACCTCTCGATCACATGGTCAAGTGACCCCTAACAAAGATGATACTTCTCTAGGAAAGCTGATAATTAGGTTTGAAAACCTTGACCCACAATTAACCTGTAACTAAAAACCAGAGGTATTGGAATTCATGAATTAATGTCACAAGGTTAGTTATACCTTGATAAGTCAGGTTTTCTTCTTTATCACAACAAATAACATGTTTACTTCAAGCAAAACACAAGTTTATTTCATAAATTCATGCTTGCTAAATATCTCAACTTACAAAACCTTATATAATAGTTCAACTAGTAACCCTAATAGACCAAAAACTTGTGGGCTAATATTTACCCACTTACAATAAACCCAAAGTATGTTAACTAAGCCCAAACATGAAGAAAATTATAAAAATAACTAATTTGATGCATAAACTAAAGTTGTTACACCAATTATATAAAAAAACCTAACATAGATAATTTTCCTAGTTTAATTAATGTCATGAACAAAATTCTCATCCTATAAACACTAGGGTCTTTGCTGCCACCTTTAGATATTCAAGATAATTTAGGGAATTAATTCCTGAAGTTGCCTCCCCTTTAGTTTCCTTGTTTGTCTAGGATAATTAATGTAGCTTTAAAGAATCCTCTCAAAACATGGAAATCATTGTTGCCTTCCTTTAACCTTCCTTATAGGATTAAGAAACTTCCCAAGATAAGCTAACCAATCTGTCATTAAATATCATACGCCCTTCTTTTCTTGTGTAGCTAGGATGAATAAGGAATCCTTATAAAAAAGAATTTTGGAACATTAATGAATCATTGCAACTTGAAAATTATATTGCAGCCTATTAAAGATCCTTGTAGAACTAAAAAATTCCTAAAACAAGCTATCATATCCTTGTAGCAAAATGATCTTTGTCAAATAGAACGTCCACAAGTTAAAAGGAAGTAAATAACAAAACTCGTACAACCTATTCTGACCTATATTGAAAGACCTTCTTGAACTCTGATTGACCTAAAGTTGTACCCCAATATAGAACAATATTCTAGGAAACTCTAGGTAAATGTCCAGTCTAATCGAACAATTGGATTGAGAATTATGATTATTGCCATGAAACTGAACATTAGGCATGATTTTGCTAGAATTCAAATTTTCTTGTTCAACCTTTTCTTGGATCATATCATTTGGGTGCGATTTCGACTCCTAGATCCATTATATAAAATTTGAGAATTTTTTGAATTGGTTTGGTATAAATTCTCCCTTGTTTGTGTACTATTACAGATTCGATAAAAGTGATTTTTAAACATTTTTTTTACTCTTTATACTACTAATATATTATGAGATAATAACAAACTAAAATAACACTTTTTTTAAGGAATCCTATATGCAAACTACTAAGCTCTAAACATGAAATAAATAAAAATTGAATTAAAGACCACTAAAGCTAAGGAAGCCAAAGCTAACAAGAAGAAAATAAATGATATAACCTGATTTTTGGAGCCTAGCTCTGATACCAACTAATGTGAACCTTTTGATCACATGGTCAAGCAACCCTCAACGAAGTAGATAACAACCTGAAAAGCAAAAAATCAGGTTTGATAGAACCTTGACCTAGAGGTAACCTTGTACCTAAGAACTAGATGTATTGGAAAACAATTTGAACCCATAGATAACCTTATATCCAAGAAGCCTAAGTATACGAATGATGTCATAAAGCCAGTTAATCTTCGATAAGTCAATGTATTATATTTGTCCCTGCAAAGAAAGATTGTTTTGCCACAAATAAACAACAAAAAAAAACTCACATTTATTCTGCAACTTACTATTGAGATTTGCAGCAAAATGTCATCTATAGCTCTAGATATGTCTCAAACAGTACACAAAGGTCAAGTGTAGTAGGTTTGACAAGATTTATCTAGTAACTTCAACCTTCTAAAATAAGATCTTTCTAAACTCTGTTTAACCTGAACATTTATCAAAATATAGTTTCATGTGTCTAGTATCTCCCTGTACAATTTGAGCTCATTCTGATATACGTTTTGAGAGATATGTCTGATCTCGCAAAACTAATCAACAGACATTCTAAAGCCAAATTCAGACCAGACTTAGTTCATATCAGGGAATCAAAATTTATCGCCCATTATCGGGCATTATTCCCTCTTCTAAAAATCCAAATTCATCGGCCATTACCAGACATTATTCTCTCTTCGAGGAATCCAAATTCATCATCCATTACCTTGCATTATTCCTTTTTTCGGTAATCAAAATCCATCGCCCATTACCGGACATTAGTCCCTTTTATGAGAATCTAAATTCATTGCCCATTACCGGGCACTAGTCCCAATACCGGGAAACTAATTCTTTCACCCTTAGCCATAATTTTTAGCACGATATAATATTACATTTTCAATAAGCTATTAAGATAAACTAAGTAAGAAAATGTTGAGGTGAATGACCCCTCCCTGCTGCTGCATAACTCCTGTGGCCTTTTCTGTATCAACAAGTTCACCATATTATTTTTCATTTCATGTTCATTTTACATAATATTATTCTAGCTTTACTCCCAACAATTTAACCTTCATTTCCAATTCAATTCTTCCAATCAGGCATAAGGAATTCATTAATTCTTTGACACATTCTTCAAATCAAATTACATAAAACACATAAAACTTACTAACTTCTAACCATTTTAAACTCAAGAATTCTAAATTCATTTTTCCTCTTATTTTGTTGAAATATACATAATAAGATAGGATATGAATTTTTCTTCAAACTTTCCCATATAGAACACATTGTTTACTTATTCTCCTTACACATACAAGAAGTTTTAACAAACTAAATAACAATTTCATTAACACCATTAACATCTCTTTTGCATGACCATATCCACAAATGTATTATACCACACAAACATTATTTTCAATTTATTCTTTTTTTGTTCACACCATAACTTCTTTTTATTCCATGATTTATTTAAAATTATTTTCATTAACTCTTCCTTACATGAAAAGTTAAACACATTCAGAATAACATTCCTCTTTAAATTCAACAACATCCCTCAATTTTCAATTTACAACAATATAAACATTTCAATCAATCTATGTAACGTAACTAAACTCCTTTAAAATCATTTCTTTCACAAAATTATACATT
>Ga0307515_10009372_pt1 | contig 18943 bp, 19 predicted proteins | sample 17_EM_MG_FD_194513 | JGI IMG/M metagenome (GOLD analysis project Ga0307515, IMG submission 194513) | Populus trichocarpa ectomycorrhiza microbial communities from riparian zone in the Pacific Northwest, United States - 17_EM | ecosystem: Host-associated > Plants > Roots > Unclassified | place...
GAAGACCCTTAAACAGTGCAACTTAATTTTATTAGAACCCGAGCCTGAAACCAAGGCTGAGAACGCCAGCATGACACTGAAGATGCTTAGCGAAAATCCCTGTCAAAATCTCAGCTGAAAGAGAGTCGACGGGAGGCTGGTGCGCGTCATGAGTCGAAACCGCGCACTTAAATTGGCGCCCGTTTTTAGAGTCAGTAAACAAGGCTGCATCCTCTTTGAAATATTTGACGCTTTCAAACACGCGTAGGCTGGTTACATGAGTTAGAGTTACCATTACATACATAACGGGCAGAGGCCGCAAGCGCACCTGCCGTATAAATTGTGATATTTGGCTGTCGCTGTCTTTAATATGGATTTCCTTGACTCTCAGATGTGTAACTATTTTTGCGCATAGCAATTATTTCCGCCGTGCTTTTGAAGGCTTTCGGTAACGATTAAACGGGTGATGTACTTCTCGCACCCATGTCCCACGTCTGAGCCTCCCCGGAAACGACCACGAAAAACGCACATACCGCCGCCGGGATAAAAAGAAGGGAGACCCCCCTGTAGGACTCCCGAACTAAGCCACATTTGGCGTCCTTCGAGTAGACACTCCGCATTGGGCATAACGGCCTGCTAATTCCCGGACCGTCTCTTTTGCACCCGTTTCCACACTTCCTTCCCTAGTAGCGTAGGGGTATAGATAGAGGCTCTACGTTGCTTGATCGCGGGGTTGGGATGGAGGGGCAGAAGCGACTCCTACCGCGGCAGTTACCGCCTCCTTCTCTAATACACACCCCCGCATAGCGATTCCCTCCCCTCGGAATTCTATTACTATGGCGAAATTAGTCAAGCCAACCCGCCTTACATGTCGCCTCAGGCCACCGAGTACCTCTGGAGTCCTTGTCACTACTCTTAAAATGGGAAGTGCCGGTTAACCATTAAGATCTTTTCGGCCGATCTCTCTTACACATATTGTGTGGGAGCAAGCTTGTGGAGGCCCCCAGATGGCCATCAGAGGCGCCCAATTTTGAAGCAAAGGCAATGGCTAAGTTACTTGATTCATATAATGTCAATGTCAACCTAAGAGACCGTGAGGGCCGACCCCCTTTGTTGATGGTCACGAAAAATGGATGTAAGGAACTTGTTGAGCGCTGCTAGCCCACATTGGAGTGGTCACAGCGGACTCAATAGACCAGAATCGACGTGCACCGCCCTATTGAGCGGTGAAAGCTGCTATTGGCCACACGCAAGTCGATATAACCACGTTGACTGGAGCTACCACACACCGCTCTCCATAGCAGCCGGTGGAGGCCATGAGAAAATAGTTAAGCTGCTGTTAGCCGGCAACGGAATTGGAGTTAATCGGAAAGATCTTTTGGGGCGTACACTGTCGCTGGCAGCGGAGGAGGGCCACCAGGCGGTAGTCAAGTTGCTGCTTGACCATGGTGTTATAGTTGATGAGAGAGACGTATGGGGACACTTGCCACTTTCGTGCGCGTCAAAAAATGGGCACAGGGCAATATGCCGGCTTCTTATGTATAGCTCTTATTTAGCTCTTGATTAATGGTGGATGGGTAAGAGCTAATAATCTTTAGTATTATTCGTGTATCTTGAATTTTAGGCCTCTGACAACCATTAGAAATTCTAAGATCTCTCCACCAATCCGTCTATCTCATTCTTCGGACCTTCTAACTCTTTAAAGTAGCCGGGTCTAGACTCATAGCCCTTCACCGTTGGCTTTTGGCGCGCATATTGTCTAGCCAGATTGTCGCTTGCAAATAGTCTTCTTTCAGGATCTTGAGCTACTCGGTTAGCTGCTGGCAGCGACTGGTAATGTATTCGTCATCGACGGGAGTCGGCGGAGTTATTGTGATATTTGGGGTATGAAGTATGATAATGGATAAGACCTTGGGGGTGATAGCATGGCTTTAAGTGAGTATGCTGGTATAATGAAAGTGTACAGTGTATGAGATGTGGAGTAGAAGATTTCAGAGCTAGAAATCTTAGGAAGAGATGAAGAAATCCTCTTCATGTGACGTCAAATTGTTCTCACCAACTGCTTGCATGGCTGTGGGTCGCTTGGGAGGGCTTATCAACATCCCGCTCATTATTCACCTAGTGCACAGCTTTTCAGGTTCTCACCAACCGAAATCAATTAACAGACCCAGCCAGCTAGTTTCAGTAAGCTTTCACAGTCCTACCCTGTCTCCAACTTTCCATTAGGCACAGGTCCCTCAACCCCCGCACCTCATCCTCCAAACTCTTAATCCTCTTCTCCAGCTCCTCAACCGCCTTCCCCACCAGATGCCTATCCCTCACCGGACCCGCAGGGTCCGCCTGAGTACAGCTCCACATTTTCCTCTTCTTGGCACATGCAAGCTTCCTCTTGGCCTCGTCAAGCCGCGGCAGGAGCGTCTCTTGCCCGGCTCTTGGCTCTTGGCTCTTGGCTCACCTTACCTGTTCCGCAATTTGCTCAGATAGAGATGCTAGGTCGCGGGATTTGACGGGTGTGAGGGCGGTGTAGGGGTTGTGGGATGCATTTTCGAGCTTGCGGAGTTGGATATTAAGGGCGCGAATCGTGGGTTGAATGTTAGAGGTTGGAGTACCGGAGGGCATGTTGCTCCTCTAATGGGATAATTGAGGAGAGAAATGATGACTAGCGTTAGTCGTGGGTGTGGGAAACTCAAGCTGTGCTGCCGAAGAGGTCTAGTGATATAATTTTAATATCTAAATGAAAGAACTACACCTCTAGGTTTATTCATTGTTGGAAGATGTTGAATATATTAAGAAAAAGTTGGATTTGGAGGTTATGACGAAGATGAGTTATGTGGAAAAGGCTCGACTATTAAAGCAACCAAAAAGGCTTTTGGACTTGTCATATGCACTCACTGAATATGACGTCTTGAACACGAGGAAGCTTCTGGAGCGGCTGACTCCACCTGCAGATCAATAAAATATGTATTGCGAAGTGATGGGTTTGCGTAGACATGGATAATATTCATAGGTAACTCCTACGAGATGCAGCTAGAAGAGACGCCCAGATATGCCGAATGTACTATACACGCTTTCATAAACTCATGAAAACCAGGAAGCACTGGTAAAATCAGAATCTAAAAAGTAGTTAGCAAATAATTGCCGGGGAAGGCTGGATATAGGTCTTTTGTTCTATGCGAAGAAAGAATAATGAGCACATACCGTATCTCATAATTACCTGCGCGAGTCATGTATCGCACCCATTTAACACTACTATAATTACTCTTCTCAAATACCTTCAAATACCGCACTAATAGGCCCGAACTTGTGAACATGAGTAATGAGAAATTAAGGCTCAATGGTGGTCGACTCCATGCTTTCTGGTTCGTCATACTCGTCAAGGTCGCTTCGGCACTCAACACAAATTCGCTCTGGCCTGTAAAGCGTGGAATCTTCCAGACAATATTATTGTGCTCGGGTTCGTATTTCGCTTTCCCTTGCGATGTACGCTCCGTAATGCGGGCAGTGTTCAGAGGAGTTGGAATGCGTACAACAACGTTGGTTGCGAATAGTTTGCTCCCATAGTTGGCGCGGATAGCTATGCTGTATTCGACTTTTGTCTTGCCAACCTCGTTTACGATTGCGTGGACCTTGAATGGTAGATTCACATTCTCTGTTGCTCGATATTGCATCAACTCAAACTCGCCGTCCGGGGGTATGAAGGAGATGGTTCGGTCTGTATCAAATTTTCCCAGCTTCACGCACTGATGGAATTGACAATCTTCTAATGTGACACTCCCAGCTGCAGCACGAGTTGCTTTTGTTCCAGCCCTGTTCCCCGATGGTTGTTGCAGGTTGTCCTCCCCAAGAGTAAGACGGTCGTTGAGTCCAAATTTGCATTCAGGGGTCCCCGATAGATAGGCCCGCATAACAATTTGGCCATTAACATCAGCGCGAAGGACAGTGCCAGTTGCAGACATGAGAAGGTTGACGTCTTCGATAACATCGACAAATGCTTCGTTTTTGCGATATTTGATGTCTGCTCGCCGCCAGGAGAGAGCGCCGGTGGCCTGCATTGTGATCTTGGACGAATCCTCCTGTGTGCGATTTAGCTATCAGTACCCTAAGGCTATCCCTAGCATAGATGTAGCGCACCATTGCCCTCTCCGACTTGACTCCTTCTGTCGTGATGTACATCTTGAGTGTGTCTGTCTCTGTGTTCTGAGGGTATCCAAAGTCAAGAATTTCTGGATAAAATTAGCTCAAAGATCAAACAGTTATACAGATCTTCGTAGTATTGTCTTCGCACCATCTAACAGCTCATATACAAGAACAAAATTATTCTTCACAGCCTCCTCATCAAACTTCCCAAAATACGCCTTCCCTAGCCCAACCAAGCGGTATAGGAACTCGAAGACGAGGGCAGCATTCGCATTGCTCTTCGTAACAGCGACTAAATAGATATTCTCATGTTTAACATGGCTGAAGGTCGTAGAACCGAGTGTTAGGATAGGTGAGCGGACTTGGGCGTTGGAAATGACCTGAATGCGGAAGACGTCGGCAAGTCGCGGGCGGCAGTCATTGCGAAAAGCACGAAAAATAAGGTTCTCGCCCTTCTGATTGAAGATTAAGATGCCGGAGAGCATGATGCCGGCGAGGGAGCGGTAGAAGTTGGATTGTGGTGCTGGCGGGTGGTGGGCAATAATGGCAGGGTTCACCTCCGCGTCGGCTGCGCAAGGGCCGTGCTCTAGCTTCATGGATAGAGGAGCTTCTTGATATTCGTTCTGCCAGAGACGTTTTCCAGACCATTCTTATGGCATTGCTTAGAAGGATTCTTCCAGTACAATGCACCTGATTCCTGCGCGGTCGTAGACCGTACAAGTTGCTCTAAATGACTAAATGTACAAGGACGGAACTGATGTCGTGAGGTAGATAATGCATGATACAGTCAAACATTCGCTCGAGCCGCCGTAACGATCTGTTAAAGGTAAAGCAATAGCGCCAGCAAACCAAAAACGGTAACTCTCAGAGCCCTTCATCATCTCTTCATTCTTATAACCCCTCTATTGCAACTATACCAAGTCCCGCTTCACAAACTCGCTGTACAAGGTCTTACCAAGGGAGGCAGGGCTACGCTCGACGACAACGCCTGCAGCCTCAAGAGCATTTATTTTAGAGTTGGCGTCTCCCTTCCCTCCACTAACAATAGCACCTAGTCCAGTGTCAGCATATAAAGCTCGTATCTTAACACGAGAGTTCAGTACGTACCAGCGTGGCCCATTCGCCTTCCAGGCGGCGCCGAAATACCAGCAATGAAGCTGACAACAGGCTTATTTTGAATATTGTATTTCTTCAGGAAATCTGCAGCATCCTCTTCCGCTGAACCGCCAATTTCACCAATCATGATGATTCCGTCCGTCTCTTCGTCCTCTAGGAAGACCTTAAAGCAGTCGATGAAATTGGTGCCAGAGAAAGGGTCACCTCCGATGCCGACAACAAGAGATTGCCCAAGGCCAACTTGTGTGGTCTGATTGACGGCTTCGTAGGTAAGAGTACCGGAACGAGAGACGATACCAACGCGGCCACGTTTGTGGATAAAACCTGGCATGATACCAATTTTACATTGACCCTGATAAATATGTTAGTAGCTTGTACCAGTGGGATTTGCAACTCTAAAACTTACCGGTGCAATGATACCTGGGCAGTTCGGTCCGACCATTCGCGTCTTATTCTGTGACTTAAGCATGTCCGTAATGCGAACCATATCTGAGAAAGTCAGCATCTATGTCAATATTTGGAGGTAAATTATATTTTTACCATGTTGTGGAATGCCTTCCGTGATCCTACATTATGCCATTAGCCTCCGTTCAATTTTAGATAGAATACCTCTGCGCCTACGCTACGACTAATGGAATTTCTGCTGCAAGTGCTTCCTCAATACTTTTCGCCGCAAGAGGTGGTCTAATGTCCCGTCAGTTATATTGTCACTACCACAAATCATGCTTGTAATGTTCTGTACGGTACAAAGATAGCTGAGGCGGTAGCTCCGGTCTCCTTGACTGCATCGGACACAGTCGCAAAGACAGGCTTGCCTAAGTGTTCTTGTCCAGCCTTTTTGGGGTTTGTGCCTCCGACGACATTGGTACCTATTGTTGAGGGTTAATTGGTGCTCTCTGCGTTATCAAAAGCGCATCTGAGTGGGTCGCATACCGTACTCGATTGCTTGCTGGGCGTGGAACCTGGGTGCGTATTAGCTTCACTGCCACATCCAAAGCTTGAAAAGATACCACTCACGATCCCTGCTTTCCAGTAAAGCCTTGATATATGACTTTCGTGTCGCTGTTGATGCGGAGGTTCTTAATGGTCTGGGCGTATTGCGAGGACGCCGTGGCATAACCTTGCCGACATGCGGCTTTTTGTAGAGCAGAGCTTAGAGGACGTCGAATTGCCTGCATTGTGACAGTATACCTGCCACAAAAGCAGACCTGGAGGAGAGAAATGGGGCGATCGAGAATTCGGCTTAATGGATAGGATGAGGAGGTGCGAGGTCAGCGGCGCTTCTCCGGGAAGTCTCGCGAAAGTTTTGGAGATGTAAAGCTTTGAGAGTCACAACCCGAGGGTATTGACCATGCACCACCCATGACAGTCTCAATATCCCCGAAACGGCCTATAGATATTCTTGTACAAAATCGAGATGGCTACCGTAACCCTGACTGAGACTAGGACTAAGAACCGACTACCAAAAAATGTTAAGCTCCCACCAGAGAACGAGCGATATATGCGGGCATGCGCCGATATTGCTAGTGCCCTCATCCAGGACTATGAGGCACAGGCAGATGGCTCTAAGCCAAAGAAAGACCTAAATTTAAATGCTCTTCGAGGGCAAATAGCAAAAAAGCATTATCTCAAGACCCAACCACCACTGACTGCAATTATTGCGGCAGTGCCAGAACACTATAAAAAATATATTCTTCCAAAGCTAATCGCAAAACCAATACGTACGAATGGCACTTAAGAGATGAATGCATATATTATATTAATGATTTTGGCAGGAACCTCTTCGGGCATCGCTGTCGTGGCAGTAATGTGCAAACCCCACCGATGCCCGCACATATCATACACGGGAAACATATGTGTATACTGCCCTGGAGGACCGGACTCTGACTTTGAATACTCAACCCAATCCTATACCGGCTATGAGCCGACCTCTATGCGCGCCATCCGTGCTCGCTACGATCCCTACGAGCAAGCTCGTGGACGGGTCGATCAGATTAAAGCTTTGGGCCATAGCGTTGATAAAGTCGAGTACATTATAATGGGTGGCACGTTCATGTCTCTCCCAGAGAGTTACCGGGATGAATTCATTTCACAGTTACATAATGCCCTTAGCGGGTACCAAACCAGCAATGTGGACGAAGCTGTTGCAGCAGGTGAGATGAGCAATATTAAGTGTGTAGGCATAACCATCGAGACCCGGCCCGACTATTGTCTTGACCAACATCTAAGCGCTATGCTACGATACGGCTGTACACGCCTCGAAGTCGGCGTGCAATCCCTCTACGAAGATGTTGCGCGGGACACCAACCGCGGGCACACAGTCGCAGCGGTTGCGCAAACCTTCTGCTTAGCCAAAGATGCTGGCTTTAAGGTCGTTAGCCACATGATGCCCGACCTGCCCAATGTTGGCATGGAGCGCGACCTCGATCAATTTGTCGAGTACTTCTCCAACCCCGCTTTCCGCACTGATGGCCTGAAAATATACCCGACACTCGTCATCCGTGGCACAGGCCTGTACGAGCTGTGGCGCACCGGCCGCTACAAGAACTACACGCCGAACGCGCTTATCGACCTCGTTGCCCGCATCCTCGCCCTTGTCCCGCCCTGGACCCGTATCTACCGTGTGCAGCGCGACATCCCGATGCCGCTAGTCACCGCCGGCGTTGAGAACGGTAATCTGCGCGAGCTGGCGCTGGCGCGTATGAAGGATTTTGGGACAACGTGTCGAGATGTGCGTACTCGTGAAGTCGGGATCAATGAAGTCAAGAACAAGATTCGGCCTTCGCAGGTTGAGCTCGTGCGGCGGGACTACGTAGCTAACGGGGGTTGGGAGACCTTCTTGGCATATGAAGATCCTAAACAGGATATCCTGATTGCCTTACTGCGTCTCCGTCAATGCAGCAAGACGCATACCTTCCGGCCAGAGTTGACGGGACAGCCGACGAGTCTTGTGAGGGAGTTGCACGTGTATGGTTCTGCTGTACCAGTGCATGCGCGTGATCCGAAGAAATTCCAGCATCAAGGTTATGGAACATTGCTTATGGAGGAGGCGGAGAGGATCGCAAGGGATGAGCATGGTAGTCAGAAGATTGCGGTTATCTCAGGGGTTGGGGTCAGGAGTTATTATGCAAAATTAGGGTATTTCCTTGACGGGCCGTACATGAGTAAGATGCTGGAGCAAAGTGCGGATGGCAGCGATGAAGAATGATAATTATGGTATATGGATTTTATGATGATATGGCGTTCCGCATTACTAGTGTTCTGTTTATATACAGGCAAAGCATAGGCTTCGTATGGAGCTGGGGAAATGGTACGAAGCACACAGGGCTGGGAGCAATAAAAAGGATAGAGATTAGCTGATAGCATATTTGTATAGTCTAATTTTCTGGGTTCAAGACCTCATGAGAAATATGACATCCGCCTAGGCTTAACAAAGAGCTGAACAACAGGCACACATACTACACAATAATCCACCTACAGACAAATCAGAGTGTACAGAACTGAATCCGGGGCATGCGCCTGCTAGGAAATAATATCTACAAGTTCCCATCCAGCAACCGTATGAACGCCATATCTACCGATCGTGTACCACCCACTTGGGAAGCTTCTGTAGTTCCATATTAGATTGGAACCCTTTTTGGTCAGCTTTCTCTTCCTACTATCACAAATGACAGGTTATGATAGTGTTATCGCGCCCCGCCGACTCTCTCTGATATGTAGCCATGCTTGGCTGGCGCAGAAAACGAGGAAACCCTAAAAATCAAAAGGTTGTTAGTTTGATATTGCTTGAAGTGATCAAGTATTTAACCCCAAAGGTTCGAGTGGAACAATTGAACATACAGCGTATACAGCAACAGCACCAAAAACAGCCGCGGCGACTGCACCACCATCTTCGGGATCCTTTTTGGAGCCCATCATTATGTGATTATTTGTCTAGAGCACAGATACATTAGTTCATGTCGTTGTTGCATGGCTCGACGTTGTGAAAACGTCGGATGGGGGTGGGGGCTCTATGGCGGCGTAGTAGGTATCATACCTTGAATAGGGCGCCGATGATGGATAAAATGACGATTGCGAACATAGACACGACAATGCTAGTAGAGAGTTAGCAACATCAGTATAGACACATGGTAATTTGAGGATGATAACGCATACCATGTCCATGCATTCACAGCAGACACGACGGGTTTCATGGTAGGCGAGCTTATCGGAGATTTGAGGATGCGGTGGCGACGATCTAGGAGTGTAGGTATCGAGGTGCGTAGGCTTCCAGGATATCGCGTCTAATAAGAAAACGCGCTGAATGAATCCAACAAGGTTTCTCGGTAGGATGTGGATTGCGTAGTTGAGTCTGGTGATGATGAAGCCTAGAGGTGATGTTGAGGTGCTGAATGTCTCGGACTAAGATCGGCCCGTGCGAGTGCAGGTTGACTCTAAGCTTTCTCTGCACATCATCCATGAACACGTGCGAGTCATAAAGAATTAAAGCTCATGTTTACTTTTTAAGAAACAGAAATTTCCCACATACTCAAAGCAGGGCCTAAGGACCTCGAAACGTTACAGTAAGCGCGAATTAGCAAATATTGTATAACTAGATGGTCGGTCCTGCTCCAGACAAATCTGTAACATATTCCATCAGATTCTCAGGATACTTAGCAGCTAGGAGACCTTACCTACACTTCTAGGACTGGGGATAGGTATAACCCCAAGTGTGTAGAAATCTGGTTGTAATAGTCATTTCAATATGACTTCGCTAGATTAAAGCTTATAAGCAATTCCTAGAAAACGGAAGGAAGATCTAAGTCGTATACATGTGCGGATTACGGAAAATTACTAATTAATCTTCGCTCTATATATTATAGGTTCGGGGAAAACGGAGCCGAATTTCGACGGGTTGATCCCGTTTGACGTACTCTACAAGCGAAACGTTCGGGCATTTCCACAACACGAGGATATCCTTATATTATAAAACCACCACCTAATTTTATACAATAATTATATCGCTTAAGGTCTCTTAAATGCTTAATAAGTCCTTACTGTGTACTTAGACTATTAATCTATACCTACTATAGTAGCGCGGAGCCTGACTTAAAGCCTTTAGTATCGCATTACTACTTCTACTTTAGGTAATTTCTAGAGGTGCTAGAGGCTTATATAATAGCTTAATTACCTCCTTATAAGACTCTCTCTTTAGGTAATATCCTTGACTATTAATACTGAACGCCATTCGCTGCACTACAAGAACCACGGAATCAAGACAAGAGGGCCAATATCGCTCTCTCGTTATGTCAGATCGTTCGAACGATCACAGATATACCATGTGCGGTATCATAACCTTTATATCCATGCATATTATACCTTACTCTGTTCTTAACACCCAGCTATTATGTCTCCGCTGCAACGGCCTTAAACCACTTCTTCCCTTCAATCTGGTACGACGAGAAGAAGTCCTCAAAGACCATATCCTCATCCGTCGTCTCATGGACCTTGAGGTTGCCAAACCGGTGGAAGAACGTACCCAGCGTAATATAAAGCTCAGCGTATGCCAACCTACACAACAGACGTGTTAGCAGGGCTATAGGACTCTAATTGCTCAAGTCCATGATGCCAACGGCTTATTAGGTTGGGTATGTATATATATATACATATATGTACGTGTGTGTGTGTGAGTGACTTACGGCATCCCCACACAGACCCGGCTGCCGCCGCCAAAAGGCATCATGTGATTATCCAGCCTCCTATACGCGACCGGATCTAGCCAGCGTGTAGGGTCGAACTTCATCGCGTCGGGGAAGATTTCCTCGTTACGCTGCATAATCCAAGAGCTCATGCTGACGATTGTCTGTGAGGATATATGCATGAGTGAGTGGTGTGCTAGGAATGAGGGGTAAGGGAACGCACGCCTGCAGGGAGAAAGTGTCCGCTGAAAGTGGCGCCGGGTTGGGGGACTACTCGCGGGAGGCGACCGGGGACGCCAAAGGAGAGGCTATCAATCTTAGCGTGTTGAAGGTTCGAATGGGATCGGAGTTAAACATACCGTAGGCTTTCTTTGACTACGCCCGTCTGTTGCAGCCGTCAGCCCAAGTTGCGCGACCAAGACACTTAAGCACAACGTACCAAATACGGCAGTCTCTCAAGTGTGGCAAAGTTAAGCTTAGCATCGGGGTCCGGAAAAGCGGCATGCAGCTCCTTTCTAAGCGCGGAGTAGATATCCTGGTTGCCGATAACTTTATAGCACGCAACGGTCATTGCGTTGCCCGTGGTATCGGCGGCGGCAGCTAGGATGGAGTAAACTTCGTCCTTGAGCTCGTGGGCCGGAGGGACGGGCCAGCCGTCTTGTTTTTCCGGGTCGAGAAGCTCAGAGAAAATAGTTGGGCGAGTGGTGCCGAGTTTGCCGGCATTCATGCGATCTTTCACGTCGGAGAGTTGCTTGACGGCTTCCTGTGGTGGGTGAGGGAGGAGTCAGTGGAATGTGTTTGGATAAGACGTCAAAAGGTGAGCTGAGCATGATCTCGATTGACTGCTGCATAGAATTGGGAGACGTCTAGATATACAGAAGATGATGCGAAGCTTCATGTTGCAAGTAACAAGTCAAACTGATTCGGCCTGAATCTTGACATAAAGTAGGCGGAACGTACCATTTGTAGGGTTGTTACTTGCCGCATTGCCCCGCCCATGTAGTAGGCGGTCGAAGGCGGGATCTTCAGTGCGACATCGCGCATGAGGGGGAACTGTTGGAAAAAGTACATGGCCGGGCCAAGACCGCGAACCATTCTGAAGAAATGGGCGCCCAGGTCCGGCGAGTCGAGGAGATCGTACGACTTATCGAAGGCGTATTCGGTAATAACGTCAACGGAGACGCAGCGGAAGGCGTGGTGCAGGTCGACTGGCTGCTTAGCGGCGATGCCGGCACGGGTGAGGGCGATGACCTTGTTGGCCTTGCTGTGGACGACGTCTTCAAGTTTGAGCACCATTTTGCGCGAGAACATGGGGTTCAGGCGGGCGCGCTTGCGCTTGTGGATCTCGTTGGAGGCCGTCGTGTGAGTCGCGTTCGGGATACACAGCGCGCCGTAGTAGACGGGGCTCTTGGTGTATTTGGAGCCGACATGGTAGATGGTCTCGAAGTGTTGTTGGTCGCTGAGGTGAATCTCATTGGGCTGAATGCGGACAATTGGGCCTAGGTTGTCAGAATAAACTGGTTGGGGCAGCGAGGCGTGTTCAACGCACCGTATTTCTTGTGCAGGCGCTCGATCTCGAGGTAGTAGCGGCTGTTGTAGTAGGACTGGTAGAGGGTGGTTACGGCAGGGAGGAAAGGGCCAGGGGTCTTGGCCAGTGGGTGGAAGAAGCGGCGGTAGACTATCTGCGCCGCCACGTACCCAACCGTGAGAGTAGCAACGGCAACTAGGAAGGCCGGATGTGCCACATGAGCGAGCATTGAGGACTGCATCGCGGGCAATTGGCATTGTGGTGTTGTGTTTCGGCAGCGGATCGACTCGCTCCAGAAATCAGCGGCAGCGAGGTCCCTGTTGGTGCGGGGTAGGTCCTGGAATGGCAGTCATCCTTCCCCTGTTTGTACCCCGCCAATGCGTGGGGGGCTGCAACTCACCTGCAAATCGGCTGTTCTCCCTTGAGAAGCGGGAACCAAGCATGATCCTGTTGCGCACGGACGAGAGCCTGTGCCAAACGCCCCCCCACGTCCCCACAGCTTCAGCTCTTTCCGCTGGCTTTGGGACTGCACTCTTTCCCTCCTCCTCCACCCCTTCCCCTCAAAGCCTTGGATGTTTACTCTGATCCTTTCGTCCAAGCAGCCTCTCTCGGCTGCAGGTCGTGTCTTGTTACCGTCCTCCCAACGGCGAATTGCCGTGGAAGCAACCTGCACCACGCTCGCTCGTCCAACTGATTCCCGACCATTGGGCTAAGATTTGCCCGCCTCCGTCTCTATGGCGCAAAACGAGCAGGAAATCCACATTCCCGTTGTGCGTACCGCAGTCCTCACTCCCTAGACAGGATAACTATTGTGGGCACACTGACCAACTCCAACCGAGTAGGCCTCCGAGGACGACTCGAACGACTCCGCATATGGCGATGACGTCCTTAGCGACACCACGAGCGTCGCCTCTTCGATCCATCGCCATCGGTACGAGCACGGCCGGCGGTACCACAAGTATCGCGAGGGGGAATACTGGTATCTCACTGCTGCACCAAGATTTGCCTGGTTGCTGATACTGACACGGTTTATAAGGGGACCCAATGACGATATACAAAACGACCAGCTGGACATTGCGTTCGCATCCCGCGCACCAATTCTGGCTGACCGAAACACTAACCATCGACGGCAGGCATCACATGTTACAGCTTCTCCTCGACGACAATCTCTACTTAGCCCCCATCACAAGTCCGCGAGTAAGGAACCCATCATCCGCAAGTGTGCGTCGCTTACTCTGCGCCCAGCGTGTATTAGACATCGGCACGGGAACAGGCATCTGGTATGGCTCCGACCCAACGACCCTGACGTGCACCCGCCCACTGACAAACGCCAGGGCAATGTGCGTGCCATGCTATCCGTAACTCCCCAGTTCACGGACGCTCTGAACCTAACCCCATAGCATCAGCGACCTCGCCGACGAGCACCCGGCCGCCGAAGTCACAGGCATCGACCTCTCGCCAATCCAGCCCGAATTCCTGCCGCCAAACTGCAAGTTCGAGATCGACGACTGCTGCTTGGACTGGACGTTCCCGCTCAACCACTTCGACCTGATCCACATCCGGTGTCTGTACGGCAGCGTGGCCGACTGGCCGCGCCTGTACAAGGAAGTATACAAGTACGTCGCGTCCACGTCCATGCAATCTCCCAACCGCTGAACTACTAACACACAACCCACGCAGCCACCTTGAGCCCGGCGGTTGGCTCAACCAGCTCGAAATGGACATCCAGTTCAAGTCCGACGACGGGACTTGCCCGCCCGACAACATCCTATCACAATGGTCGAGCACCTTCATCTCAGCCGGCGAAGCCTCCGGCAAGACCTTTAAGATCGCTGAGCGCGCAAAGTCCTTCATCACGGCCGCAGGGTTTGATAACGTCGTCCAGACACGGTACAAAGTCCCCCTGGGAGGATGGAGCAGCGACCCTAAGCTGAAGGAACTGGGGCGGTGGAACCTGCTGCACTGCTACCAGGGCGCTGAGGGGTGGGGGCTTTTTTTGCTGACACGGGTCCTGGAAGTGAGTGCCTGTGGGATGCAGTGAGTCTCCTTGAGCGGCGCTGACGAGTGCTCAGTGGAGTCTCGCCGAGGCAAACGTTTTTATCGCCAAGTTCAAGGACGGGCTCAAGGACAGGAAGGCGCATGCGTATTACGAAGTGTGAGTGTACACTTTATCGCTGCTATCACCTCCACAACCTCCTCCCAGCACTCTCATACCATGTACAGGCCCACCTGACAGCCATTACCAGGACGGTCGTCTATGGCCAGAAGCCAGGAAATCCGCCGGACTGAAATGTACGTGTGAGAGTGTAGATATCCACTCGCTAGATGGGAAATGGCGAAAAAATTAAGAATATCATAGTCTAAGGTGTGTTATGCTAGCTATCTACTGTGGTTTCACCTGACACTTTTCTCTTCTAGAAACTCGGCACTATAGAGTTAAGCTATAAGATATACGATAAGAAACCACTCTCGATTATTAGATATTTTATATAATAGCGTCTAGAACTTAAAGGATCGATCCCGACCGGCCGCAAGAACTTATGCTCGAGCAATCCCAGTCGATTAATGAGCATCCCCGCATCCGCCGGCTTGTTATACAGCGGGAGAAGCGGAAACGCCGCTTCGCAGGTACAGTTACGAAACAGCCTATCTACCGAATCCTCAGCCGTGAGATCTTTAGTGAGAGGCTACGAGAACCGCACTCCTAAAGTAACTTCAAGAGACGTGGGATCTAGAACACCCGGTCAATGAGGTCGATCTGCAGCTCTCCGGACTCAAGTCCGACCAGGACGTGAAGACCACCTTGGACTTGGCCGACGATATGCCCTGTACAGAGGTGCTTGGTCGAGGCAATGATGGCACTGCCAGGAACGACCTTGGAAGAGGAGTTTCGCCGGCGCAATGCTCCCATTAATGTAGTTGCTGCCTACTGCAAGTTCTAGGAAGGGGGAGCTACTGCCCGATCACGTGGGAGGCCGCCTACTAGAAAGGCGAGTCCAATCCCGGCCAAAGAGACCTGGCATCAAGCATTCGACATAGCAAAGCTATCAGTCTACCAGGAGAAGAGATACGATTTGTTTTCTCTGTCCAGGCAACCAAAATTTGCCAATGAGCAAGCGTATCCATTCCTTTAACACTCCCGGTAACCTAAGCAAGCATTTCCGACGGAAGCACATATCCAATATCAAGGAGGGTGAAGAGATCACATGCAATCTTTGTGAGATCTCACTGCAACACAAGATTCATTTTCAAAATCTTGCTATGAAGATACATGGAACTGTTTCATAGGACCTGGTTGGCGATCGCCCAAACATGTTCTCAGGAGGCAGAAAACATTTGATTTAGACTTTGAAGGTACTGATATCAAGTCCGCATAGCTGATCCTCAAGACTCCTGAGGGATGCCTCAATTGATTCTTTAATGCCGCAGGGCCCTATATGGGCAGGCAATCCGTCCCTATCATAATAACCATAATCATCCTTAGAACCATACCATCCTTCTGTCTGACCAATTGTATCACACAGAGTCGGAACCTTCATTTGGTGAATCTGCCCACTCAAGGCGCAAAATGAAATACCAGTGAATGGTGGAGCAGGTGGTGGCCATAGCCCAATGCTGACGGAACTCTTAATAAGCGCTCCTAGCACCATTGCATCACACTTAAAGGTGTTATCGCCGCTACGTGGACAGCGAGGGGTTGAATTCTGATAATTTGTGATAAGGTCTGTGAGCATAGAGATAGCACTTGCGATCACTCCCTGCCTCTTATTCTCGATTTCATCTACAATAGTTAGTATAATGTGAAGTTCAGACCACCCCCCAAAGAACGTACCAAGAACTACAGGTGGGATTGAAAGGTCCTCAGTCCATGTTATACCACTGCTCTCTCTCTCCATGATCCGCGTCATAAGCTTGAATTTATCTGACTGCCCAAAGACCCAGAAAATACAGAGCCAATGAATCAAATCCGCAGTCAGACTTGCTGGGACCTCATGGCTTAAAGCTTGAACCCAACCATCGGAGAACACTTCCACTACTTCCTGCAGCTGATATTTATCTACCAGAATCGATATCTGTATCAACAATTCAAAGTCAATCTTACGTGAAACTTTTCTTGTATGCCCGTGAATCACGTCCAGGAGAATCGAGAAAGCGACCGGGTCATCATCTGGAAGCGGGAGCTCCAAGTAACCTGCAGATCGAAGTGTTTGACCTTCGTTGAAGCGATCTTGAAGCATGGCTCCAAACACCAACGAGGCGAGGATTAAGTGCTTTGATGACACGAGCATCGGAGTGCTCTCAATTACACTCTCTGTAGTGGTAGTGCGTTCCGGAGTCTGATCATCTTCTAGGTGACTCCTCATGATCAAGGTAATATCCCCATTCGGGTCGAACGTACGGTCTTCCATTCTGATTGTATGACTAACAATCCCGCGCTCGATTACAAAATGCATGCTTGAAGTTGCCTCGGGGCCAGACCTTCTTCCGAGGTTTTGCTTGGCGCGAAGCCGTTTTCAGCCTTGACAAGAAGGTAATTAATTGCCCGAATAAACTTATTTTGCTAATGGTGGGTGTTGGTGGTGATGGCTTAATGAGATGATAAAAATATAATGATTGGAAGCAAACACGGCGGAAGAGAATGGCGATGTGCTTCGCTATCAGCAGGAATCATTCTCCCTGGACATCTCATACAACTCTAGTAGTTGCTCGTCAAGAAAAAAGGCTTCGGTGATAATATCGTGGACGTGCTAAAAGCCTTGTATCCCTTACACGCTGGTTTGCGTCCTACCGTTATTGATAAGAACCAACCAATTAAATCAATTAAATAACGCTATACGGTGCTCCGCACGGACCACTTGACCTTAGGACGTAAGCGTGTTAAGGGATAAAAATGCATACGCCCTACTGTAAGGGGCTGTCACTAAGGGGAAGAGGAAGATATACTGACGGACCAGCCTCCTGTGCAGGAAGACAAAAGAACGCAAGCCCATGCCAAAACAGTCTACATTTACAACGAACTCTCTGCGAGCGAAAGTACAGCCAATTCAATGGCAGATATGGGCACCATATTCACATATCCATTTTAGGAACAAGAATATATATTCTCCAAGAAATTATCTAAACAATCTAGGCATACATCCCGTCCATTTTCTGATGCTAGACTCCAAGGGAGCGTTCTACGCTCATGCAAATGCATCCAATGCTTGCCCGTCGTCGTCGTGAAAGATAAAAAGAATCAAGGACAGCGAGTCCGATGCGGTCCAATCTAGCATGAAAGCGACAAATCCGGAAATGCCAATCCCAAGTCCCCAGAAAAAGCCGACCATCCAACTCCCTTTATCCCAAAACCGTAAAACCCATCAGCGTCAACATCAGCCGTCAGTATCAGTATCAGTATCAGTATCAACATTATCATCACCCATCATCACTCTCCTCATCCGTCATAACCGTCATCATCACAACCCACCCAACCCCCACGGCCCGTTCACCAAATCTAAACACCCCTCCACCGCGCCCTCCAACTCCTGCACCCTCCGCTTCAACGCGCCATTCTGCTCCCGCTCCTTCGCCAGCCGCCCCCAAACTGCACTCTGCGCCCCGCCCTCACAGTTCGCACAACCCCACCCGCGACCCTCGACCTCATGCGCCAAGCCCGCACGCACCTTATCGTACGTCGAGCGGCGCTGCATCGGGCGAGGGCGCGGCGCGGTGATAGGCGTGCGTTCGCGTTCGCGTTCACGTTCGCGCTCGCGCTCCCTCTCGCGCTCCTCCGGATCCGCCACCGAGCCCACCGACGACAGCGCCGTCCCAACCGGCGAGACCGCGCCGTGGCCGCGCGAAAACACGCTCCCGGCCTCGCTCTCGCCCTCGCTCTCGAAGCCCGAGTCGCTGACGCAGCTCCCCGCGCCACTGACGCGCTTGGCGGCCCGCGGCGTCTCGCGCTCCTCCTCCGCACACACCACCACGGGCTCGCGCGCCAGCGGCGAGTGCGCGCACGACCGGCACGCCGGACCCCTGACCAAGGCCACGCTCCGCTTCCTGCGCTCCTCGTCCTCGCGTCTGCCCTCCCTCTCCCTGCGCACCTCGGCCGCTAGCCGCGCCATCTGTGCGTCCTGCTCGATGGCGCGGGCGGCGGAGTCCGCGAGCTGGGTCTTGAGGCAGCGGACGCGGGTGTCCGCCTCGTCGAGCTCGTCGGCGAGGGCTGATTGCTCAGCGCGGGCATCGGCGAGGGCGGTGGAGAGGGTGCGGTAGGAGGTTTGGTAGCGGGAGAGGAGGGCTTCGGCGGTGCTGAGGAGGTCGTGGAAGGAGGAGGGCGCGAGGGGGTCGATGGCGTCGTGGGGGAAGAGGGAGTGGGGGATGGAGAGGGTGAGGAGGGGGTCGGCGGGGTTGTGGTAGTTTGTTGTTGATGTGGTGGTTGTGCTGGCGGTTGGTTGGGAAGGGGTGGAGGGCTTGTTAGCGTTTAGGAGCCAGGAGAATTTGCTGGTGGGGTTGGAGGTGCCGGAGG
>Ga0307515_10009373_pt1 | contig 18943 bp, 19 predicted proteins | sample 17_EM_MG_FD_194513 | JGI IMG/M metagenome (GOLD analysis project Ga0307515, IMG submission 194513) | Populus trichocarpa ectomycorrhiza microbial communities from riparian zone in the Pacific Northwest, United States - 17_EM | ecosystem: Host-associated > Plants > Roots > Unclassified | place...
ATGATCAAACCCGCACCTCCCGGCACGACCATGACCGCAGCAAAAACGGCAAGGGTCCATGTAGATGGCGGTGGCCTTAACAATGAGTTGAGATAAGTAGTGGCTCTGCGGACATGATGTAATAAACCAGCGCAAACACATCGCGCTTTTTCGAAATTGTTTACATGAGCCCTTTAACCTAGCGCCGATAGTTAGCCAGGATGTTTAAACAATGGAGAATTGAAGAATTTGTTTTCGATAGATGATACCATGCTTCTCAGCGATCTTGACCTTGGGAATGTCCCAGCAGCGGCGGCATGGTTGACATATGTTTGAATGCGGGGTAATGAGAGAATCCGCCTGGATGGCTAATATAGTCAACCAATCTCACTAAAACCAAGAACAGGCTCCTTTCTCCTTAGTCGAATATCCCAGAGCGAAGGTGGCTAGACTGATACGTAGGACCAAAGAGAGGCTCCAGGTTTGGAGTTCGTCACCAGCCAAATCCCTCGGGTCATCCTCCGGCCTAGGGAACGGAAGCTTTGCGAATGCTAGTAAATAAATCTGTTACTAAGCCTGAAGATCTTCCTCTCGCCTAACCAACAGTATGAGAGTGTTTCCTTAAGAGAAAGTCCAGGGATGCTTGACCAAAACCTGTTGAGTTGTGTTGTTGCATTTGGGTCGAGCTTGCTTCATTTTAGCACAGTGCAACAATCTCCTACATATGCAGCAGCCAGAAACCTCATATTACTGTTGCTCCAAGGATTTGAGATTGGTAGAATTTTTACACTGATTCTTGCCTAGCCTCCAGTCATAGATCTTACAAACTCACATTGTCCTCCCAAAGCAGACAACTTCGCACCCTTCAGATTGTAGAATTTCACGCACCCATCCATGACCTATTTAACAATTATCTACATGTCTCCATCCCTTACTGCCTCAATCTCCTCATCAAAACCTCTAGCTCATCCCCTATCTGCTCCCCACCTGTCTCCTCAGCCGTCCACTTCACAAGCCTCAGATTCACATCCACATCCTCAGGTCCTAACTCCACTCCTCTCTCTACTAACCCGGCTAGCACGGCTTTGAAAGCTTCGCGCTCTCCCTCCGCCCCGTCATCACTACTCCAGAATCCATTCTTCTCTATCTTAGCTAGATCATCAGTCGGCTCGAGCGAGGCCCAGATATCGTACGGCATATAGCGGATACAGAGCTCCCGTAATGTAGATGGCTCCTTAAGCAGCATAAGCACACCATGTATGCACATCCTGACCCAGTAGTTGATGTCGGGTGGAATTGCAGACGCTTCGGAAGCCCGGCGCTGGAAACGAGACTGCCAGCGTGCACTCCATTGAGAGAGGAAGTAGAGCGGAAGCGTTATTTTGGTGAGATTCAACGGAGCTGTGGAAAGAAAGTTGAACAACGGCTTAATTTCGGTGTGCTCAAGCCGAGAAAGCGCTTCGTAGGCGCTCCAACGGTGGTTATCGAAAGCATATGGGTAGCTAGAGGGATCGGCGAGGGGATCGGTGAAGGGGGTGTCTGAGAAGTCGTTGACGAAGTCCTCGGAGAGGTCGTCTGAGAAAGGATAATGGGACGAGAAGCCAAAAGGGTCATTGGAGGATGAAGACCCGTTGGTATGGTCTTGTCCTTGCCATAAATATCTGCTAGCAGGGCCGTAGGTGTTGGAATCGGAGCCTCCGCAGTCTTCTGAGTCCCTAGAGTTTTCATAGTCTGGCATGTAGTCATAATCGCCCTCCTCGATCTGCGGCCTATAGTCCTGACGCCAGGGAGGTGTTCTACGTCGACGTGGAGGCGGTCTTCGTAATGCTATTGGAAGAGTGACCCAATCTATTTCGACCCTCTTCAGCCAGGTGAACCATCTTTTGCCTTCTCCATTACCCCCAGCTAATATCCGACCGAGTATTTCCTTGAGCACATATGGCCCACAGCTGAAGAAGACTGTGTGATTTTTGAAGAGCGCTTCGAGAGCTTCCGCTGCTATGGAACGGTTAAGCAGAATATATCCATGGTGTAGAATGGCGAGAATGGAGGCAGGGGTTGCATTGAAGTGCTCAATATTGGGACGTTCAATCCGCAGAGCATGGGAGGGGCGATTATCTGGGATGTTGAAGACATGGTTGTATATCTGATCGCGCAGTTCGCGGGGGAGGGCGAGGAAGGGTGAAGGTGATATAGAGGGAGGCGGAGATTGGGCTTCCAGTAAGACTTCCGGAGACATTTATCGATAGGGTTCATGGGCTATGAAGAGAGAACAGCGTTAACTCTAGAGAGAATGGTTGCTTGTGGTTTTGGAGGTGATATTTTCGGTGCCTGACGCCAAAGAACAGCCCCGCAGTGCACGGGCCTTAATGGCATTTCGGATTTCCCGATGCAGAATTGAGTAGACGATAATAATCCCTCCCCTCACGACACATGCATTGAGTCTTGGTCTTCTGCAAACGTCTTCGAAATGTTGTGCCGAACATATCAGTGGCTTGCCTTTCCCTTTCTGTTAACTTCGAAGGTTGTTAGTACCCCATCCATCTAGTGCTCCCTATTTTAATCCAACTCCGAAAGCACCTGCTGAACCGAGATATGCGAGACGAGTTCGGGCCTCCACAGCCCGCAGAACTGGAATATTTTGGGGGTTTTTAGTTGCGGAGTGGAAATCCTTCAGGAGTCAGCTCACAGGCTATGTCTCAGTTATCTCGGTGATGCCGAACCTACGCTGAAGATCAGCAATGTAAGCTTTGAAGCTCATCTTTTAGGAACACTCCCAATAAAATTACGGAAAATTGGCGTCGAAACATAATCCATTCTCACATATATTTCTATTGTATGGTGAGATCTGCTCTCTATCTGGTAGGTCCTTGCGTAGGGTGGGATCTTTAGCCAATCGGCCTATCGAGTTACAATGTAGGTCGCAATTGGGAGTTCTGTTTACATAAACTAGAATATAGGGGATCACAGCTTGTATGTAGCAGCTACATGAACCCTAACGAGTTTTCAACGACATGCGATTGGGATTATGGAACCCCGATCATAAATTATTTGCAGTATCTAGATGGGGCAAGCATCTCCCATAGTTAGCGTAAGGCTTCAAATACTAGAAAACAGGACATGCGTGCCTAAAGACGTCCACTAGGTAAGCGAATGCCTCCTAGCTAGTTTGCCTGGAGGTTAGTGTCATGCATGGCGGCATGGGATCGGCAAGGTCCCTCGAAGCAACGCCAAAGAGCGTCTTCCGATTGAGTGGAAACACGGCAGACACCATTATCCACCAGGTGTGAACTCTGCGTCAGCATCTGGCTACAGAACAGCATGGTAGTTGCTTGCGTGAGGGTGCCAGCCAGGCGACGAGCGACCATTGAAAAGTAGTACAGCAACATGCTATATTAATAGTGCTATAACGACAAAGAATAGCAATTCTGCCTGAATAGAGGTTAAATTGCTCAGGGTACTGGCGTTACCTAGAAGTCGAGGTGAACGTGAGTTTGCGATAAGGATTGGTTGAACAGAACTAGCCACCAAAGTGGGTGATATTTTTTCGATGAGAAATCAGAGTCAGGAGTTGTCCATGCATTCTTGGAGGCGTTCAAAAATCTATGTATCCATTGAACCAAAAGCATGTTGAGACAAACGCGGTTATCCCTTAACCCGTCAAAATTGGTCCTTCTCTTATCGATAAAAATTAGACCAATCGGAGTGGTTGGATAAATATAAAATATCCCAATCAGTAATAATAGCGAATATTTATCGATAAGAGATGGGCGCTGACGGGTTAAGAGATAGTCCTTTTAATTTGAAATTTCGGCGTCGCGAGCTCATGCAGCACGGGAACGCTCGTGTGCAATAACAGGCACCATTGGCGGGATATAGAAATATCCACGCGGGCTCGAAATGCGCCGAACCCGGTGCCAAGCCACAGGGTGTACAGGAAATGGGATATCATGAGCTCCACAACCTCGCGTTTCTCCATGCCTGAGTCTTGCCAAACACTTCAATAGCGATCGACGGCAGTGGCATAATAGTATCAAGATAGGTTTCATACGCAAAAGACAACATTGGAAGGTATTACTTCATAAATAGACAAAGCCAGATGCGGGAATTAATTTCGGTACCGTGCGGTGAATCGCGAGATGAGAGGCCACGCTGCATAATTTTGACGGAAACAGACCCCTCTGGCGCCTAACGCAACACCATTCTATTCGCAACCCGGGTTATCGGGATTGGTGGCACGCCTCGGCCCGAATGGATCGCTCGAAGCTGGTAGTGTGCCCGACAAGCCATGTGCGTTGCGGTATAGTGGCGCAGATCGGTCGGAGCGGGGCCTGGGAGGGTACGATGGTGGAGATGAGCGACTAACATGGAAATGCAGAGGTTTAAATTCCTTCCTGCTTGTGGGGATGAAGTGGGGATGAAATGGGGCGAGCGATATGCGGTTTTTATCGTTATGCTGCTCTGACTAAAAGGGAGACGTGCCTTGTGCAACCGATAGTGGCTTGAAGGGGCTGGGGTTTGAAGCGAGGTAATTGCTTTTCATTCTTCCCTGAGGTATGCCTACCGACTGATAAACGACGCCCCGTAGTGCCTGAAGTCCGAGGAGCAAATGTTAACGGATCTTCGTCATCATACGCGCGGATGCTGACATTGACCGGCAACTGGGGATCATGGTTATGATTATGGAAAGTCGCGTGAAAGAAGCCACAATGTGTCAATTTGAGCGGCGACTCTTGGAAGCGGCACAACCCCATTGCACCAAGATCTGTGAGAGACACTCTGCGAGCACTAAGATTCTTTGTATTCAGGAGTGCTTGAGACCTGGGGCAAGGCGAGAGGATTTAGGAATGGCATGCAGCGGCAGCTAACCAAGAAGATGGTGAGAAGCGACGGTACGCGACGGTCTGCGTCTGTGCAACTCAACCTTCCCAGCTGTTTCCGATTGGGTGCTGTGGTGATTAGGGACGACCTCAGGACGGTAAGACTTGAAGGCATGAATATTGTCGGAACCGCCCAGCTTGAGCGGGCTTGAGGGCGGGCGGCTGGTGTGCGCCTATTTACGCCTGCAGTGTCACGTCCAGTGAGTTGAGAAACTGCGGTACTCTCCCTCCCTGGCATGGAGGTGGCGGCCAGTCGGCAAGGCGACGGACTCGTAGAATAGCTGCTGTTGCTACGCCACGGCGACACCAGATTGTGCGAGTCGTTCGCTCCCTTCCGTGCGGCGGTGGTGGTCGAGTCATGTGCGATTGGTGGAACCGGGCGCGGGGCAGCTGTGTCGTCTAAACAAAACACAAAGACAGCGGCTCGGTGAGAGAGTGAAACTTTAAACGAGGGTTGCTGCTGACCCATCTGCTACCCCATGGCCGCGATGGAGATGGCTTCCAATACACATGTGCACAACCAGCACAACCAGCAAACCTCGCGAGCTTTGTCCAGAGTCAGCAGCCTTCCGACAAGCAACCCAATTACCGCGTGGCCCAGCTGGGCAAGCGGCGTCCACAGGCCCATGGCATTAAACCCTGAGGGTAATGGTAGGGCAAAAGAGGCTGTGTGTCCAGGTCAGTTTTGGCAAAAGTCCGGTCAGATAAACTCCCGGCCATGCTGGGAGGCTCAGGGGGGTGTGTGGGGAGTCGATGGTCGATGGGGAAGTCGCTGGCCATCGAGTATCGAGCTTCCGCTCTGGTGGGCTGGTGCGAAGGGGCAGTGCAGCAGCACGATACGACGGGAAAAACCCAGGCGTTTGATGACGATCGGCTGCGATATAGCTACGACACTCCACCACGGCCAAACAGGCAGGTCGGGCAGAGGCAAGGAAGCGGGTGCTCCGCATGTGTGAGACCTGTAGCGGGCGGGAGCCACGAGGCGTCCGAGCCAGGACAGAAAGGCTTTGAACGGCACGTCTTAGCGGCCAGCGAATTGCGCTGCCCCGGGGTCCAACCCTGGCAGGATGGGCTGGGGCGCACGAAGGCAAAAACCCGGACCGGGGATCCTTCGGTGGTCGAAATGGCGTGCATGGCGAGGGGCGGAACAGCGATGTGAAGATGGCTAAAGGCAGGGAACCGCGCGAGGCCAGGCTGGCAGGGCGTGGCGGGCTGGAGGGCTAGGAGCGGACAGCACAGTGCAGCACGGGAACTCTGGGGTCTTGGAACGAGCAGCGCGTGAGGGCGTTCAGCGAGCAGCAGCAGCAGCAGCAGCAGTAGCAGTGGGCAGCATTGCCATGAGGTCTTTGTAGCCTTTTTGCAGGGCGACAGCTGCCATGTGTCGCGTTAATTGGCAGATCGCCTAACCCTCACTAAGATACACGAAACCTTGATTGAACGATTTCCCACGTGCTGACGACGGGAGATGGTTTGCTTCTGGCCGGCTTCCCTGCCAATTAGTCCTGTTAGTCCTGTACTCGAACCAGGGCGCCGCGGCTGCAAATCCGACTCTCAACCTCGACGGACAACCTGAACAACGTCGAACCCTTGGACGCTGAAAAATAGTTACACCCACGTCCAGCCCGACACGCTCGACTCAACCACCGCTCCACCCATCAATTGTCCTCCCATCCGCTCACTCGGGTCACTCTCAGTCGTCTATGCAAGGCACGCCCGCCCGTTTGCTCGATTCAGCCGGCCTGCGAGCGAAGAAAAGACTGCGACCGGCCGTCCCTCCAGCCAACGTTCGACAGATCATGTCCTCGACGCGGATGTCCTCTGTGTCGCTGCTCCGCTGACTGCTACTTGCCTCCCAGACCTGCCATCGCCCACGACCCTGCCGAAGCCCTTCCAAAGGCACGTTGCCCGTGCCCGCTGTTAGTTCTGGCTCTGTCGACTGCAACCGTCGAGGTGCCACGCCAAAGCTGCTCGACCTAATTTTTTTTCGCATCCTCTTAGATCAATTCCTACGTATTAGCTACTGACGCGCCTCACTCTGCGCCTTATTCGCCGAGGAAAGTTTGCCTTCTGCCCTAGGTCGACGACAGCCAGGACCATCACCACCACCACCAGCGCTGTACTCCTGTTAATCATCGAGCATACGCCAGCCCTGCGCACTCCCCCGTTCAGGCCGCGCTCGCTCTTGAGAAGACTGCAGCCACTCCCGTTTTGGCTGCTAGGTCCACTCTTTACTTCGATGCTTGTATTAGGAGGTTTCCTGGCTTTCTTTCTTCTGACCTGATCTGCTACCGCAAGCTTCAAGCAACCGCCTCTCATAAAAAAAAACATCTAGTCATCTGAGTTCTCGTGCGATTGGCCTTAAAAAGTAGAGATTCTTGGCATTTCACATTTCATGCCCCACCTAGTACGTGAGTTCTTGCCTTAGCAGCAACCCGTGCCGCATATCCTTTTTTGGTCAAGTTTTTATCAGATTTTCGTCTAGCCGTCCTTAAACTTGTTTATCCCAAGGCTAATGATAATTGTCAGTCTACGATACTCATTCTCTTCACCGTGTTCTCTAAAGTCTTAGGTTCACTCGCTACGATTCACGAGATTGAGGACTTGTTTGTGGAATCTTCATCGTAAAGCGTGATTGGTGTTTCGTTTTCAGGGTTTTCCTGCGTCCAGCGCAAGCCAAAACCACCCCCGTTGCTTCTTACCGAAAAACTCCAGCCGGCCATTCCGTAACGCAAAGGCGGGCAACGAATTTTTACCAGCCAAGATGGATGTTGTTTCCCAAGACCGGCGGCCCCCAGCGCCCTCGTCTCAAAGCCAAGCGCTCCCCTCAATTGCCTCCTTGACTGGAACCTTGGCCCATCCAGAACAGTCACCAGTCCGATTAAGACAGCCATCAGAGGCACGAGACTCGGGCAATTGGTCGATACCTCAGAGTAAACGTAAGCCCGCTCCCCCTATTATCTCGCTCATATTCACTACTATTTGTTAAATGCTATGCAAACGTGAGACTTTAGAACAAAATCTCAAGACCCTCACTGCTTTCTTTATCTTCACCATCCATTTCAAATACTGTAGATTTCCATGTTAACATTTCCTGTAATAGACTCATCGGGTGTCTCAAATACCATGGGCCTTCAGTTACAAACTATACTAAATGCTGAAGATTGTCCATCCCGAAACGCCGTCCCTGACACACCGCAGTCAGCGAGATACCCCACCCAACAGGTACACGGCCTGACTGTAGTAGAATTCACAAGACTAATACCAAACTCAGGGAAATGCACTACCTTCGCTCAATCAAGGATTTGACAACCGTGTCAGCCTCGAGAATACTTCTCATTTCGATTCCCGTCGAAGCAGTGTTGACAGCCGTATGAACGCAGGGATGGGTCACCTAGCCATCAGCCCATCCTCTCCTTATGACAGCCAAAATGCCTCTAGGGTGTCCCTCGTATCAAACCTCCAACAGCAGCGCGGTATCACCAATGAACAGAGACCCAATGGAACATCACCACTATCTCCATTGGGTCCGAGAGCAGGTTCTCGAGCTAACCACCCACCTCGAAGGGCGCCAGTCATCAATCCAAATCCAAGAAGTGTATCTGGAATGCCCGATCCTATGGCTGCTGCCCCGACGAAAGGTTTTGCATGGGCGTTTCCAGCCGAGGCGGACCCTGAAGATAGGCGAGGATCAAGCAGTGGAGGCTCAAGTATTGAGCGATCGATTCCGTCTCGCCAGAACAGCTTCGCCACGTCAGTCAACAGTAGCATTTTCGCAGAGTCTGGCCTACCATCTGGTCAGAAAAGATTCGACGACGGCACGTCTCCCGAATTTCAGTTCAACGAATTCAGCACTGACGCTCATTCAGACATACCCACTACTCATCATCATTCCATGCAACATCGTAACGTCACAAGTCTCCAGAGCGGTGAACACCCGGCGACACCTGGAAGTGGGAATTATAGTAGAACTCCAGAACTGCGCGTCAGCCACAAAATGGCCGAGAGGAAGCGGAGAAGTGAGATGAAACAACTATTCGACGAGTTGAACGGGATACTGCCAAATTCGCCTGGTAGCAAGTCCAGCAAGTGGGAGATCCTAACCAAGTGTACGTTACTACATGACTCGTAGCGTTATTACGGGTGCTAACAGGTCTTTTTGCAGCCATTGAATACATCAAGACCCTTGGGAGGGCTCACGAGGCTGCCCGAACGGAGAATGCTCGTCTTCGACCAGACGCCGAATTCTGCAGGAGGGCCCAGGAAGAAAATGAGCTCCTCCGCAGCGAATTGCATGCCGTGTGGCAACATCTCAGACGTGCCGAACCTAACAGCCCACACATTTATGGTAGTATGACTGGTACGCTCGCTCAGCAGCATGCACAAACACCGACGAATGCGACCAACATCTTACCTCCTCTCCAACAGCCGACGCAATGGGTGCCACCTCCGCCCTCGGCTGCAATGCAGGGCGTCGAATTCGCGGGGGCACGGCCCTACGATCATCGCTAAGCGTCTTACAGATTCTGAAACATTCTGGGGCGTCCCAGAGGTCCTTCCGGGACTTTTCTGTACACTAACAGTATCGGCTTCTGCTTCCACATGTTTAACGAACCTACACCAGCCCTTTACATACATATTCCTCCGCAAAAGATCTCACATGTCCGATACGGCGATAATTTTTTCCTTGTATCACGAACGGTATCTCGGTTGCTGCGCTTATATCCAATCTTGGCGGCCTCGTCGAGATTTTGCTTGCATGATATTTCCTTCGTCTCTCATCATAACCCTGAGGCGAGGGGTTTGTGGCTGCGGGATGGAGGGATTTTGTTCACGGTTGCACATTTCTCGCCGGCGCGCCTGGATACCAACACGGGTTCAGATTTCAGCTCGCTGCGTGCCCTTTCATGTCTACATCATGTCGTGGCCATTGGCGCTTTGCTGCTACAGCCTCGATTTCTCCTTGTCGTTTCCTGTTTTGGCTGCAATGCTCGTTGCTGATTTCTAAAGTCTTACGTGTACCCATTATACCTTACTGCGTAAGGGTGGAAGGGCGGATTGAGGGAGTGAATGGATGGGTGGGCGGGTGGGTGGAGGGATGGATACACGGCTGACCATAGCCCTTCTTCTGCTTGAGATCAAAAAGTATGCTTCACTCATGTACCCCTAGTAGGTAGCTCTGGTGGCAGGCGGCTGGAGACTCCCATGGCGCCGTAATCCAACAAATCTAGGCTTTTGCTATTTTTTACTGTTACTAAAACTGTTTCATTGCTAGTTTCACGTCTACCGTTTCGTTGGCCAAGGATTAGCTGTTCTTTTCGTTTAAGCCCGGATGTTTAAAACGTAAGTTGTCTTCCCTCAGCCACACTGTTTTGACCCTGGATAGGTCCATGCTAACATAGTGAGTCTTCATGCAGGTGGTCTTCAACGATCGCGATAATGGATATTATCTGCTTCCGCTTCTCTTTCCCGTAGAGAAGAAAGACCGGACAAGTATTCCAAATAGCGGATCCCTGACATCCTACTCTAAGGACTGGTACTATCAATCTCGGCAAACTTCGTAGAGTAGAACCCCGGAGAATTAGCCAGCACAATTGACAAAGCCGTGATTCAGATGCCTATTATTTGTATAGCATTTGCTGGCAGTAACTCCAACAACACAATTTACGAGGCGTCGCTCAACGCCTCGAAGACGCTAAAGTCGTAGTGAGTGCGGGGGTTTAGATCTCACAACGCTTTAGGCGGCAGTGCAAGGACTTCACCGCCACGCATCCCGTCAGCTCTAACCCTATTGCATGAATTAGAACTGTAGCAGCGGTGCATTTACACGGCATCGCCTCTAGAGTGCCAAGGGCAAACAGGATGAAAACTCATGGCAAAATTTCTGCCCAAATGTTCCAAGTCGCGGGTTAGCTAAACATAATAGAACCACACTTTGGCGGACCGCCCATAAGCCTATTTCATTCTCCGATATACTGGCGCTTTAAGTTTATTGACGACCCGCCATTATAGCACGCAGGAGGTTGGAGCGCATGCGATAATTAGAGGTGTAATACCAGAATACGATCAGTTAGGGCACCAGTAGGAAGTTATATATCCTCAGCTCACTCGTAGTACTGGAGTCTCAGCGGCCGACCTAGGCCCTTTAGAGATCTATTGCTGGATGCCACATGCAGACGTCTGTCGAGTGAACAATTAAGGCGGATGTTTAGACATGAAGGATGAGAACTCGCATGTCCAGCAAGGCGCCGACTGATCTAATTGTTATATGAGATATATTAACGCCAAGTGTCAGCTCGGTGCTTCAAACCTTCTGGCTACGGTAAATTCATATCATCGTACTCATCTGCAAAACTCAAGAGATTTTAGGCAAAGGCAGAACAGGTCTTCTGCGAAGAGTCTTTGTGATGTGGCGGAGTCTACGACTGATGGGGATGCTGGGAGCCTGGTAGACTGGGAGGTTGTGCGAGGTTGTGTCCAGTGAGGGTTTTCTGATAATCTTCACAGGCATATCAAATGTGTCTTGTAAAAACAGGAAACCAAATCACTCTTCGCGCCCCCTCATATCTATTAGATTTTAAGCTTCTATTTAGTTGTTTCATTTTCATTTTCATTTTCTTGCATTTAGAAAGCCTGGGATCTAGATTGAAGGTTCTCCTTCAGCGCGGTTCCAAGCACTAACATCCAACATGTTCCGTGGAGCGACGATCGGGAGATGGACTGCAATTCTTCAGGAGGTTTGTAATGGCAATGTTGAATTATAATTTAGAAAATGTCTTTTTCTAAAGTTTTTGAGTTTCCTTTGGTTCGTGTGAAAAAGTACCTGTCTAAGTAGTAATTCCATTAGCCTCTATATCCTTCTCCCCTTTGTTCTTCATCTCCTTTTCTATCATCTATTTCTTTATATATTCCTCCTGCTTCCCTAGCTGCTTCTTATCCAACTGCTGTTGTTCCGCTTGCCTCTATTCCGACTCCTGCTTCTAGATCCCTTCATCTATCATTCCCCCTTCTATTACTTCTCATTCTTCATCCCATTTACCGTACGCATTTAGGCCGCGGTAGGCGGCCTGGCCAAATTTACATATGGATGGAGTAGATAAGCCAAAAAATATCAGAATAGCGGGGAGGCATTTGAAGTCTATGAATCGAAGAGAGACAAGGACGAGGTACAACGATGGTCATCTGCCTGTACTGCCAAAGAAACAGTGCTAAGGGCATCGAGTTTTGCAACAGCGTCCGTGCTACCGAGGATAAGTGAGTGGTCTGCTGTCAATCACATAAACCACTGCAAGAAGTACATCTCCAAAACCAAAGTGCTTGCTACAAAGGAATATACACGAAGCTTAGAAGGGAAGCGAGGAGCCGTAACGGCGTAAATCTGATCCAACAACCCATAGGAATTAATGGGAAAGAGCTACAAGAACGAGATCCATCCGTGGCCGAGCCGAGCCAATTAACCCTAAACCCAGCGAGCCCCGTCACGATTCTCTCCAAAAAGATACAAAGTGCCCCGCTATCCATTCACACAGGGTATATTTGTCCGGTCTCCATGTGAGGAGAGGTCGCCGCTAAATATAACGCAACAGGACCGCCAAGAAAGTAGGTAAGTAGAAAGAAAACAATTTGGAAAAGGAGATGTCGTAGAAACAAAGACTTAGCTCAGTCATAACACCCATGACTCGTGAAAGGATATCGTCAACACTCTCACTATCCTATTCCCTGAACTCAGAAATCCCAGAAACCGCCTTTGCTCTCGGGTTCTTTAGCACCACCCTTAGGCCGTACGCCCTCATAATCATCGCCCTCGTTCCCGATACTCCAACCTTCGGCTGCGCCCTTGCGTCCACCCATGCCGTCTCCGCTAGTCTTGATGCCCCTACCTCCGTTCACGTTCTCCTTCTTTGACTGCTCGGGGGAGTTTTCATAGAGAGCCCAGTGCGGGTCAAGCGCTTTGAGGACTTTCTTGCGGTCTTCGGGGATATGTTTCGCATTGCCGTTTCCGTTTTCGTCGCCGCTGTTCGCAGTTCTTGCTGGGTTGGGGCTCGCATCCGTCATCTCCCACTGACTGCCGAAATTCTTCTTGCGGTTCTCATTATTGATGGCCATAGTGACATTGCCTAGAGGACGCTTGTCATCGCCCTTTAGAGCTTCACTCTCGTTCTCGTCGTCCGAGGTGGAATGCAAGATGTGATCTTTATAGAGACCTAGACCTGCGTTGTGCAGACGACCTTTGGCAGGGACATTCTTCTTGCGATCTGCCGCCGGCGTGCCATCGTCAACAAATTCAAAGTGGGTATCCGCGTCTGGACGAGCTTGATGCACAATGGGACGGTGGACGGGAGAGCCTTCATCCTATAAATGGAAAACACAAGTTAGCCTTCGGCCATTCCTAGAGGGGATAGAAGAGAAGAGAAGAAACCTCGAAATGAACATAAGGACCGACCTCGTCGTCGCTCCACCCAAAGTGTCGGACGGCCTGCCCAAGCACCTTCGTGCCAGGCTTCTTGGGCGTGGCGAAGTCTTCAAAGTCCCATTGCGACATGTGCTTAGACTTTGTCGAGTGCGCCGTCTCCTGTACTTTGGGTGTATGCTGATCATCGTTTCCGTCACCGAACTCAAAGTGGTTGTACTTCTTTGCATTTGTCTTAACGCTGGCGGGAGATTTCAGCGGCTCCTCTTCCTCAGTCTCCTCGAACAACCGGTTGCTAATGAAATTCTTGCCGCCTCCCGCTTTCATAGGTATACCATTCTTCTGTGGAGATGGGCTAGCGACAGAAGGCGTAGGTGACCCTGGGCCCTCACCCGCGAAGAGCTCCGAGTAGTCTCGTGGCGGTGGTTTCGCTGACTGTGCGCGGGGTGCAATGGGCCGGGAGAAGGAGGTTTCTTGGTTGATGTCGCGCGGTTGGAATAATGACAGGCTTGCGTGCGGGTCACCTGTGGCACTGACCGAGCTCCTGCTGGAAGTCGGACGACCCGTGGTGATGGCCTCATTTGGATCGCGGGACGCTGTGGATCGTCGCGATGATGTGGTGGAAGGAGGGTGTGTCATAAATGACGAGCTGGAAGCAATGAGACGCGCCTGGTCCTTGCCGTCGCGAATCGGCCAATTGCGCGCGCGCGCACCGATCACATCGATCTGCTTGAGGAGAGAGCCTTGGTCCCAGTAGAGACGGACTTGGGTGATTTTCTGCTGGTCGTCGAACTGGACGATGTGGACCTGTCAGGATTGAGGCTGTTAGATTGTTCCCCTAGAGTTCAAGCTACGTCTGTCAAACGTACCACCGGGAAGGTTACAGTCCTGTCAGCAAGAAAGTTGTCGTCTAGTCCTGGCAAAAAAGCGCCGCCACCGGAGGTGAATTCTAGAGTTGTCTCCACGTCCAGGCAAAGGCCATTGCTGCTCTCAATCGCGCTTAAGAGCTTCTCGCTCTTCTTTTCCAGCTGCTTCGCTTGCGCTGAGAGGTGCTTGATAATGGCTGTGGGTTCATTTATAGTCGTAAGCGTCGTGATGTAGTGTATAGACGCCTTTTCCGCAAGCACAGCTGTGGAGGGATTGGCTAAGAACTGCTGATATTTCGCGCTGAGCGACATGATGCGACGCGCGAGGCTGTAAAAGTATATTGGGTGAAGGACAAGTATCGAATCAGAAGGCTGCTTGGTGTGCTGGTGGTAGAATAATGGGTTTGGTGGGGAAAAGTAAAAGTTGAGAGTAGTTGAGTAGCTGGGTAGTTGGACGGAAGAAAAGGTAAACAGAAAAGGGAGTGTTGTCGAAAGGAATGCGGCTTCCTGGTGAAACAAGGAAGCGAAATATGTGTAGAATCGGCCGGTGGAGAGTTCCTGGGGAAGGACGTGACGCAGCGTTATGCAGGGGCATCCAAGCGGAGCTTTTCTTGTGTTGACACTTGACGTTGCTGAGCCCCGGCCAACAGACGCACCGCACGAGGAGCTTCATCATTTCATTTAGTGCAATCTACGCACTTCTGGAACAAAGGAAACATCCACGCCGCTTGGCTTCCAAACAATCCGCCTGATTAGCCACAATTTCACCACAATGCCAGGGTGCTGTTTCACATGTCCGCACAGCCAATCGAATAATACCATAGTTCAAAAATACTTCAGCTAGGAGATGGCTATCGCCAGGGGGCACACAACACGACTACGACTAAACAAAAGACATAAGAAATTCATCCACGACTGCAAAAGCTTCCCAACACCACCAACTAAATGACTCGATCACCCTTCCTCCCCTGAAAACTCATTCCGCATCATGGCTTAGCCCTACGGCTAGCAAAGTTACTTCGATCACGCCTCTAGGTTCCTCTCAGCATCAAAGCACGTCTCCCAGCACAGAACCTCGCTAGGGAAGTCCCTCTCAACACTAGGTCTCTCCCTCACAAACCACGCCAATGCCGCACCCACGGCTCCAAAGAGAGCTAAGATAGTCCAGAGCGCATAATTAGTTGTTGCGACGCTAAAGTCGCTGCTGAGGTAGAAGCTTGCCCCGCTGACTGCTACTGCTAGAGCTTTAAACAGACTTGCGACTTGCATGAGCCCAATGACTGTGCCCGCCGAGAAAGCGTCTGGCGTTGCGTTGAGCATGAGTAGTGCAACAAGCACGGACGCACCGCCAGTTAGAGCGTGCTTGACAAAAATCGCAACGGTCGAAATTAATGCGGTAAATATCGGTGAGCATGCGACGAGGGCAGCTAGAAGTGGTGTAATGGAGTAGAGGCTCGGGAAGAGCAAGGAGATGGAGCGGTACGGTCGGAGAAGACCGACCTTCTCCACGGCCTGAGGAATGGTGCGGAGTATAACCACTCCCGCAATGCCACGGACGACAAGAACGATGAACCCTAGCCAGCTGCAAGGGATTCCCATTCCGCCATGCTGAGTGCTGCTGTGGCCAAGATGCGGGAGCAATACGTCAAAGGTCGAAGCGTGGAGCGAGAGAAGGGAGAAGGATGAGAGTAGGACAAGGAGAGAGGGCGCTTGAATAAACTGGTTGATTGAGATAGGTTCAGGGCGAACGAAGTCGACAACACGGATGCATGGCTCGTTGAGGTGTCCGGCGTTCAGGAAGGCCGCTTTTTCGGAGTCAATGTCGACTATATTAGAAGAGCTTTGCGATTGCATTGGAAGAGTCTGTTACTAGTTAATTCCCATATTCTTTTAGAATGACCTGCTATTCTCACCTCCTCCAACATGACGCAGGTAGTGACGGCAATGACCAACACCAAGCTGCCACAAGCAATCTGACTGCTGAGTGTTGGAAATCTCTGCCAGATCGCTCCCGAAGCTTTGATGCTGCCTGCAACCATTCCCTGAATAATTGGACCGACCGAACCGCAGAGAGCAATAAGAGGTAGTCTAGCGACATTCCTCGCTCTTTCGGTATGGCTGACACTAATGTCCCCAATCATTGTCAGTGTAGTGACCATAACAGTCGAGCTCACGAGGCCAGCAATGAAACGGAATATCGTGCAGCTGACGACATCCGTTGCAAAGCCCATACTGAGACAGCATGTAGACATTCCGAACAGTCCCATTAGCGCTACGGGTCGGCGACCAACGCGGTCCGCAAGATAACCCCAAAAGATTCCAGCAGTGCCACCAAGCGCATATGCGCAATCGAGAACGCTGCGTAGGTACGAGGTGGATAGGTTGCCGCAAAAATCGTCGTTGGAGATGAGCATCTTGAGCTGAGGTTGCAGACTCGAGACCATGATACTGTTCCAGTGCAATACGTATCAGCAAAAATCTAATCAAAGTTATATTGCGCAAGACTTACGCTTCCGCAAGAAAAATGATATAAATCAGAGTCAATTGCTTCTGATGTGTCTTGGCGGGCGCCTCCATGCCCATCTCACAATCTACCTCGTCGTCCAGCCCCCGTTCCTCCTCAATCATCTCCACCTTATCATATTTTCCCAAATCCTTTACGGGAATCAACGAACGCGTCCGCCTATGGAATCCCAACATAGCTCCTGGCTTCCGAAAGTTTTGATATACGGCCAACGGTATACAGTACTGACGAGGGAGTCACAGTGGGGTTCCGCGACCGGCGCGAATCAATTGAATAACTAAGAGGTATAAAGAGAGTAATGGCCAAGAGACCAATGAAAGTTGGATTTAAGGAGTGACAAGAAAGTCCAAGGACGATCAAGAGAGAGACAAGCTCAACAGGGCCTCGAGACAGAGGATGAAGAGGGTGAAGGACGAACCATCATGAGAGGAGAGACGAAATGAACGGGGGTCACCCCAGTTCGGACGACACCGGGACCCGAGCCAATGCGAAACAGCCCACGCGGGTAATAAAAATATATTTAATGTTTTAAGGCGCCTTAACACTTTTATCTGTTTGGGAATTAAAAAACTTACTTTATTATGGCTTAATAAATCCGTGGAGTTGAGCGACTTTTGACGTTCTCCGTGGTTTGCAGGGTCACTTTTTCTGTCATCCACGTGACAGTGCAAGATCAGGGCGCGCAGCAAATCAGCGATACGAAGACGCCTGACCGCCCACACTTTAAGAGTAACGTATTAGCCACCCGAACGAGCCAGCCACCCAAGCGAGCCACCCGAAATTACACCAAAATCAGCTATCTTTATATATTAATAACTCTACTACCACTTAATAAATAATTATAAAATTAAGTATTTGAGTATTTGAGCTAATAATTTATAAGTTTTTAATATTAAAAACTTAATTATTTAACTTTTAGTTTAAAGTTTTTAATTTTTTAATAGTAGAAGTATAACTTTAATAAAAATAATAGTAATTACACTAAAAGAGTTGTTATATTAGTAGTATAAGTATATAAGTTTTTATTTTTTATTTTTTAAAATTATATGTTAAGTGGTAGTAGAGTTATTAATATATAAAGAGAGCTGATTTTAGTGTAATTGTTACGGACGCTTTAAGTACGATGTTACGACTACTTAGAGAAGAGTTAGAAGAAGCTAGTTGGTTAATATAGGCACGGTTTAGGATAGATCTGGTAGAACTATATAACGAGGAATGGTAACCAAGTCACGTAATATGATCTATATGATCTATATAATCTGTGTAATCCGTAATAAAGTAGATAGAATATATATACATTATATACAAGAAGGATTTCATAGGAGTATAGTTATATATTTAAGGACCCTTAGTCCCTACCTAGATAGTTCTTTTCTTATAGTAATTCTCAGAATACAATTAGAGTTAATCTGTTAGGCAACCACTCCACTAGTTATTATTACGTTATTAACTTTATATATTACCTATATACCTAGCCTATTAACAGGACCTACCATAGTACTTACTATAAGGTTCCGTTATATAATTACTACCTAGTTATAGTATTAAAAGTTAAATAACATGCCACTAAAAGCAGCCACTATAACGCCATTAACGGCGGCAACTACTTCAAGGTTAGGAGGTAACACTAGTATAGTAAATACTAACTTATAATAACCTATAACGGTCAGACAACTATAGGAAATAGTTAACTAGTTAATAGAAAATAATATAGCACTTAAATAAAGGATTAACGGGATAGGAGCAGTAAAGGTTAAGTTATTATCAATTAAAAGATTCTTAGAAGAGAGATTAAAGCTTAAAGGATTCCTTACATAAATACACTTTAAGGTTGCGTAAGAGGGAGCAAAGCTGGTAATACCTATGGATTAAATAGCGTATATAGGATTATTCTTATTAAGAAAAGCACTTAAATAGTTTAAGCCTTACCTTATAGAGATATAAGCAAATAGAATAATAACGATAAACTAAGAAGTACGGTTTATATTTTTAAGCTAGAATGGATTTATAGAGCAACTTATATAGATATTTAAAAACCTAAAGGCAATAACTATAACGGAAAGAAAGCTTTAAGACATTATATAACAAACCTTAGCTATTAAATATATAATGTAGTTCTAAACGCTAGTAATATAAGTTAAGTGGAATAATAGGGCGCTTATAGTATAGTATAAACAGGGACTTAAGGCTAAAGTTTAGGACGTAATTATTCTAATAGAAGATGCGGATACCCTAAGGGAATTAATAAATTAAGTAATAAAGATTGACAATAAAATCTACTAAAGGG
>Ga0307515_10009374_pt1 | contig 18942 bp, 19 predicted proteins | sample 17_EM_MG_FD_194513 | JGI IMG/M metagenome (GOLD analysis project Ga0307515, IMG submission 194513) | Populus trichocarpa ectomycorrhiza microbial communities from riparian zone in the Pacific Northwest, United States - 17_EM | ecosystem: Host-associated > Plants > Roots > Unclassified | place...
CTTTGTAATCAGAGCCAAACACTCATTGGAATTAAAAGGGCAGGTCATTTGGGATCTGAGTTTAAGTGGTAGGTACTTGCCACAATCAGCCACTCAGCCACAGAATTACGACCAATCAGAATCGAAAAAGACACATGTCGTGTCCTTATATGAATAATATCGTACGAACTCACCCTGTTGAGATTCCATTGTTTACCGCAAGCCTATATATACGGCGAGTGGACATGTATTTAAGACCCAGCAGCTTCGATGACAGAGCCGAAATTCTCAGCCGCAATTGTATGCAGCTAACAAGGGTTGCTGCTCCGCCACAGATTGGGAAGTTAGGATATTTTCTGGGGATTTCAAGGCTTCCACTATAAGTCCCTCTACCCCGTCCATTTCCTTCTCCCTGCGCAGCATGTCAAGTTCCGGCATTCAATACTCGTCGTCTTTCAGCTCTAGCTGGGTTGTAGGCTCTCCGCAAACGCTCCACGCAACAAAAACCACACAATACGACCTTCTCCCCATCAGAGATCACGTCGACGCAGGCGGCAATGACGACATCGATAGTGCCGAAAACGCTGTTAACCTGCCAACCGGGGCCAGAGCAACCGCGCAACAGCACTATTCAACATTTTACTCTCCTTCCTGGACAATATCGTCAAACCCTCGCCCGACTAACAATTACCGAAACCCCGCTTCCACACGAGGTGTGAATAACACATATTTGGCGGCAAATTCGAGTGCTGCGGCAGCTGCGCATGTACATCGAAGAATTACCCCTCCCAAGACTACAAGTAACTACCCTTCAGCGCAAGCTGAAGTATCGTCCCGACACCCAACCAGATACTCAACGCGGATCTACTCTACAGAAACTAGCCACACATTCACCAGACCCTCAGAACCTCCGCCCATATCCACGACCTCCCACATTGGCTCAGACAATCTTTCTCCCTACCTGTCAAAGCCCCCAATGTCGACAACCATGCCACACCCACCATGGATGTACCCGGCATATACACGCACACCTAGCACGTCAACAATCTCGCTCCAGTCGGGAATGGCTGATGTGTCCGCATGTTGGCCAGCCGTTTCGGAGACGTATTCACATTTAGACGACGTTGGGTAGGAGCGAAGGAGATGGCTTTGTAAGTGGGGTAGGTGGGGTCATTGGTCGGTGGGTATGTATTCATCTATACATGCTACCGCCCCTAAAAGATTTGCCTTGTTGGCGGTAATGAGGGACTGGAGTAGATGCGGTCGACAGTCTGACAGGGGTACAAGGCGAGACTTTCTATCAACTTCGGATAGTTTAAGGTATAACTCTGGGCGGGGAAGGAGTTGTAGTGATGGTAATCCCTTTCAATATGTGGTGGCGGAGGCGGAATCTGAGAGTACAATAATCAACTAGAATCATGATATCCAGAGTCAAGAGTCCGTTGGCCAAAAAGACACTTCATGCATACGAGCTAGGGACATAGCACTTCCAGCGCCCACGCCTAACAAGGCATGCCACGCACGCCACGCACCTACGATCCCGCAGTGATGGCACTTTGAGCTCGATTTAAGTCTATAAGTTTTACTCTAATCGCTATATGGTTTATACGGGGAACGTAGTTAATGATATGCTCTTTCACCTGACGGTCTTCTTTTAAGTACCTCTAATATTCATGGAGCGCCAGCGGTTGTGGATCAAATATAGCACCACCTCAAAAGTAGCTAGCGGTGCACTCTACAGAGTGACTGTTGTACTGGCGTGCGCGTGATCCAGGACTACATCCATTATCAATTCCAGCAAATGTACAACAAGCCTGGTAACTACATTAAGCCTAAATTCGATACTAGATTCTAGTAGTGTCAACGGCTACAGTCCAAGAACAGGAGTATTGAGTAATAATATCTTTCGTTGTGAGTTTATAGAAACGCTGTGCTGGATCTTCTGCTCAATGATGAAGGTAGCCGGCAGCCGGCAACCCATGACTCCTGTATATATCTCGAGTCTTTTCTATTCTTTCTTATGTATACGTACACGTTATTAGCAAGTGAAGCTTGCATGTAAGTACACCACCTGAACTCAAGCCCGGAAAGCTTTCTAGATTGAACTGATGGTAATACCAGATAACCCGGTCCGAAGCATGTAGCTCGATTTAGATCTTATCCTTTCTTGCTTGGCTGCAGTCTGCGGGAATTTGTTCCCATATCGCTGGAAAGAAGTCAAACCTTGGGCGCTACCGTTTCATCTCGCTATTTTCTCGGTTGGAAATATGCAAAGCTAACACCTTGAACATCTTCTTGGCGAGCCCATGCGCTTGTGCTTGCTCGGACTTGAATTTGATGGAATTGGGATATCTTTCCGTGGAACAGGGCGGGCTGAATAGTATGCTCGTCTGTCATGAGGTGTCACTCATTTTGAAAAGTTTGGGCGAATATTTGTTCCATTCTGGGAGTAGTGACTGCTAAACATAATGTTCTGTACGTAGAGTAGACTTCTAGATATCCGGATTGGCCCGAAACGGGGTGTCCGCATCCTCCATTCCACTTGCCAAGCTCTGTCTTCGACTTCAAGCTTCAACAACACATTCGTATCCTATATACTTCACCTCCAGCTCTCAAGAAAGCCTCAATAGTGAGGTAAGAGAAGCCTTGTAATGGCACATGAGTTATCCGTTAGTTTGAATCATTAGGCCCTAAGTGTCAATCAGTGAGAGTCGATATGACTCTCAATGACAGCTGTTATAACGAAGGTCAGCCTATTGGATGCTGTATAATCTGACCTCGGGTGTGGGTGCTCGAGGAGCGCTTCTAAGGTGGTTGAGCTTTCCCTGGTATAGGGTGGGCCCGTTGTGGCGTCTAAAGTTAATACAGCCATAAGTGGGGATTAGAAAAGATGTATTTTTGCTATATCTGGGCATGGGTGTCGTTTTTGGACGGTGAAGCTCGTGGTGACTATTGAGACAGTGGGATATATGGCAACGGGCAACGTCGACCAAAATTGGGGGCGGCAGAGCACGGGTGAAACAGCAAGGCGAGATGTTGGAGACTGCCAATTAAGGCCAGCACCAAGATGCGGCGAGCAAGATGCGGCAATATAGATGCTTACGAAAGAGTCTGAGGGCACTTTTCGTTCCTGAGATGGTTGACGGAGAGGGACTTTTGTTTAGAACGGACTTTCTGTATTCATAGATGTAATGTAGATACGAGTGCTGCGCAGATAATTTTTGGTGAAAGAGTGCCATATAGAAGCTGCTATAGACGACCGCCTGTTGGAGTATGTCATGCAGACTGCATGAGTACGTCATATAGTATTTCGTCCGTGATTTTTGAATGGGATATATCAAATAAAGTGTGACCTCCGCAAGATCCGCACGTTCGAGGGTCGCTGCTAATGTTGGCTCAATGTGACTTGATTAAAGTTTAAAAATGGATATTTAGCGGGACAAACAATCATGCCCGGGCTTATATCGGCCTCACCATATGCAAAAATCCCCAGCTGCTTTCGTCTGGTACTAGTTAGGTCACTCTTGAGATTGTAAGCCTCGGGTAAGTTTGTGTGGGAATTCTCACTCTTTTGCGACTACTTCGACTCGATTGGCGGCAGTGGAACTGGTGGGTGTATTGGTTCCTTTGTTTTCTTATTTCTGGAGAGATTGAGCAAGTCTAACGATTTTGTTTTGCAAAAAAGCTTGATTGCTATACTGCCGGGTGTTTGTGGGTGGACTTGGAGGCTTGCAAAGAGGTCTATGTATGAGTTTTAAAGGACTTCTTTGAGTCGGATAAAACGATAGCGGGCCTTCTGTACTGGAAGACGCTGTTTAAGGCGTTTAAATTGGAGGAAGGTATTAAAAAATTATTCAAGAGTTTGTGGGCCGGGAACTAGGTGATAGTAATACAGTAATACAATTACAAGCAGCAACTGCCATACAACCTCTCTAATGCTATCAAGACCACCAGCCATGCCGAAAAGCCATCGGAGTGGGGGAATACGCCTCTAGAAATGACAGTCCGACTGTGTCCGGGTCACTAGGGAAACCTGACGTTCCTGGGGATGGCGATGCCCTCTTGTTTGATTCCCAGCCTGATCGTTGCAAGACGTAATAAAATTCCCAAGGCCGGCCGTTGCAGATATTTGAGCTAATATTTTTTGCAGCTCTCTGACCACGACTTATGAAGGCTCGGACGAAGAGGCTCCTATAGCATTTCTTCGAATATACGAGTCGGCGCAAGCATCAGAACCATGTCCCAAGTGTACAATTTAGCAGGCTAGAAGAGCCACGAGTGCTCACTAGCCCGCCTTCAAGCCGATCTAAATCAGTCATAACATTTTCATCAACGAGGCTCCTGGGCCATACACGCCCGTTATGAAAGTTCTCGAGTAAGCGATGGTACACGAATGGCACGGGCGGGGCGTGGGTATATTGGTCTCCATAGGAACCGGCAAGATGGCGCCGCCCTCTCCCGACTCAACCTCAGCCGTGCGTCAGCTAGTATGTAAGGAGTCGGGCTCTATGCTGCAAGGATCATTTCTGGGGAAATTTATTGATGCAAAGCAAAAGCATGAAGCTAAGATGCAGCGTTGTGAAGACATTCATCAGGAGCTGCTGGAGGAAATTGAACGAACCGGTGTTAGGAAGGAAAACTACATTCGCCTGAATGTAGAGCGGGAGGTCGGAGACTTTGGCATAAATGAGTGGCACAGGATGGCAGAGATTAGTACGAACACAAGGAAGTACCTTTCAAAGCATGATGTGCACGCTATGAACTAGGCAGCAGCTGAAAAGCTGGCTGCAATTCATCGACAGGCATCGTCGTACGGACATCCCTTTTTAGAGGTAGTCAGTCGCGTGCTAGCGAACAAGATGACCTTGGTTTATGCTTAACTAGTGATTGCGAATACTTGTACGGTCCGACGCGTTCAGCGAGCAATGGGAATTTCACCTAGTTGTGCCCACTAAGTGACGGAGACTTCGGGCCGTGGAGCTGGCTATTGATCGTGACTATAGCTAATCGCTCCCAATGCCCCTACAGCGGGCGCCTACATCGAAGGCTTTGAGCTAAAAGGTGAGTGTCCGTTCTGAACGGGAGCAGGATAATTACTTAACGCTAGCGACAGTACCACATGAGTCAGAGCTTCCATCGCTTGCGCAGGAGCCGGATTCAGAACCACAAGCGCAAAAGAGCCATGTTAATAGGTCGGAAGATAAAGAAGTAGTTGAAGGCAGTTGCGCTTCGGCTACATAGTGAAGCGAAAGCGGGGTATATTTGAAGGGAATGATTGAGTGTCGGTTGGAGTGACGTTTTGTGCTTTTTCAGACAGCTTTCTTGGTGTTACGTCATGTAGATGTGGAGCGTATCTATTGGTTAGATGAGCGGATACTCACAGTTATTCACACGATAACAATCCTCTGTAAGTGGTTTTCTCTATGAATCCGAAGCTGTACGGGATTTCGGACTGAGTTTGTCTATGATACAGGCATGTCAATTGCGACTCAATTGCGACTGCGAAACAGCACGTTAACGATGCTCTCGTGCCCAGATTCTTTCGTTCCTTTTCAAAGAGCGAGCTTGCGAGCGACGAGAAACTCTAGGAACGAGATCAAAATAATGATTAGAAGCTGTATTTTGATGCTCGCTGTAGTTATTGATAAGGTGAACTATAAACTGTGTACTAGTGTCGCACACGAGATAAATTCTATCTCGGGACTAGACTGAAGGTAGCCACAATACAAGACGTCTCAAGTTCCTTCGTGGGTCTCATCTCAAGTGTTGCATATATGGATCGCCTCCCTTTGTATGGCTTATGGGCTTCAGCTGGGCTGATGGAGATCATGATCCCATGATGATGATGGTCGTTCCGGACTCAGCTGGAGATGCCAGCTGAGTATGCATGCATGCGTACAAGGCATACTCTGAACGCCGTATATAAGATCATACAAACTCCCGTAGTTTAGAATACACAAGCTTCTCTAGCATTTCAGTATTTCAACATCAAGTGTTACTTTGGATGCTTCTAGGACTTGTTGATTGACTTGATCTCTCGAGGGCCGAAGGCCCATATATATACAGACTTGACTCCCATATCCATATTCGTCTTCATATCTATATCCGCTTGCATATCCGTTTGCACTGATATGAGCCGCTCTGCACTGATATGAGCCGCTCTCCTGAGGAATATCCTCATACAACAACTGCATATCAAACGGACCTGAGACTCACGATGCAGGTACACATGCAACATCAAGAAGGTTCAAGTCAGTGAGTGATGGCCCATGACCTAGGTGGCAGGGTAGCCAGCGGGTGAGTCCATTGTCCACCGTCCTTGCCGTGGCTAACTATAAACTTGCACTATCCTGGACTCATGGTTACAATAATCCAATTAACAAGGAGCGATCTCCAAGCTTAATTAGTTAAGCACGGTTCTAGAAACACCGACTACGATGCAAGCTCAAACCTCCAGTGCTCAATTTATTGGTGCTACAAACACGACTGAAAACCTGAAGTTGTCACACTTTGCTGTCTGCTTTACATGGGCTCGACAGCCAGAAATAGTCGCAGAATTCCAGTGGTAATCTGTTACGAGCAATCTTCCAGATAATCAAATCAGGTTGGACTGGAACTAGGCCCAACACCATGGCTAGATGGGAAGAACCGGAAATCAAAAGCTCACACATGGGAGCGCTTGTAAGGTAAATTTCACGAAACGTGAATTTGTCTTACAGATATAGACGAAAAAAGGTAACCACCGCAGGTTTTGAGCCTGTGATCTTGGTTTAGAACCGAGTGTTTATAACCACTTTTTAGTACCAGCGGATGGTGATCGTGGAAGCGAAGTGCTGTGGGCTCGCTCTCTACCGAGTAAAGATTTTTGTGTCGCCCTCTTGTTTTCCGTCAAGGTTCAAAAACAACTGATGACTAGCTTGATTGGCAGACTAGAGTGCTATAAACACTAAGGTTTGAAACCCCATGTTGGTGCTATAAACACTGAAGTTCACAGGTGCTTTAAACACCAAGGTTTGAAACCCTATCTCCATTATTTTGCTCGTTTAGACATGCAGTAGGTACATTTCTCCCCCTTAGTATCACTACACGGGTGGGTATATTGAAAACTGAACTTGTTCCTGTGAAATAGCCCTGACGCGAGTATAGGCACTGATTGGCAATTTAGGTATCTTCGCGGGTGGCTTCGTGAAAGTACAACCGGAAAATACCAATGTCAGAGCAGCTGACTGCAGGACAAGTATAAGCCAGAGGCAAAAGTGCTACCATAGCAAGTTTCGAGCTTGCGATCTTGGTGTTTATAGCATCGGGTGTTTATGGCACCATATCTTGCTCTACTAGTTGAGCTAGAGTGTCAACTATTGTGTACCGGATATTTTTGAGAGATCCTGAATCACTTGGAGTTGCGTTGGTCCTTCTGTAAACTCGACATGCTGCTGCCGGAGAAAATTTCGAGTTTGTTTGGCGATACTTTTTGTCCTTTATTAGGTCAAGTAGTACTGGTAATTGTCGATGAAGTCGTGGGTGTGTTTCATTGAACGACGTCATCGGGCGGCAAGGAACAACCCTAGAACCTGAGAACGTCGCCCCTCTATATCAAGAACATGCCCCTCGATCACGACAACAAACAATGTCCGAACAACCACCACCACCGCCATACTTGCCCTATGAAGAACCCATATTCACGTCTTCGCACCCACCACCCATAAGGCCACTGTTTCTTCCTTCTCGCGCTCCTCCTCACAATGCATCATCCTCAACCACTTCCTCCTTCAGTGGGTCTCGACCGCCCTCATCGCAGCCATCATCTTCCACCCCCCAGCTTTCTCCATATGGCTCTTCCCATGCTACCACAGGATCAGCCACCTTCCTCCAAGACCCGCGCAGTTCGTCTCAAGCATCGCTCCGACCAACCAACTCAAGAGTCCAAAGTAGCCAGAGAACGCTCCTACTGGTGTATATCCACGGCTTCATGGGGAACGAAACTTCATTTCAATCCTTTCCCGCACACCTTCACAACCTTCTCACTGTGACACTGGGCAGCGACGACGACAGCGCCGGCTACTTGGTGCACACAAAAGTGTATCCAAAATTCAAAACCAGACATCAAATCAACGTCGCAACTCTCGAATTTTCGCAGTGGTATGTGCGCTGCGCGTCACCCCCGTCGTATTTTCAAAGCTAACACCCTGACTTGGCAGGCTGAGCCAATTCGAGTCCGAAACCACAGATGTAGTCCTCATCGGCCATTCAATGGGTGGAATTCTCGCGGCGGAAGTTGTTCTCCTCAACTCTGTCTACTCCCCCGATTCGCGCCGGCATCCTGGCATCTTGGGGATTATCGCATTTGATACCCCATTTCTGGGAATGCATCCTGGGATTATCTCCTCTGGCATTGCATCCCTGTTTCGGCCAGCCCCTTCTCAGCCTTCCTCCTCTGAAGAATCTAGCGCTGAGTCGCAATTGGATCCGTTCTTTGCACAGCAACCGCGCAAGAATTTCACGCTTGTTCAGTCAAAACCGGAAAACGCTTGGGAATCGACGCTGCACTTTATCCAAAAGCATCACGAACACCTCACGCAAGCTACGGGGAAGTACCTGATGAGCCATCTTGAGTTCGGGGCATGTCTTACGGATCCGATTGGGCTGAAGAATCGGTATACGAAGATTCGAAGACTGGAAGATGGCGAACAGACTCAAGATGGCAGGGTGGATAGAGTCAGGTTCGCGAATTATTATACGATAAGTTATGGCCGCGAGAAGACTGGTGCGGTCGTCAAGCCACCGGAACTGGCGGAAATGGCGGATGACATTATTGGTGGGAGCGGTGGAAGCTTCGGGGTTGTGGAAGGGCTCGAGGCGGCGACGGCGCAGTTGGCCATTGTAGGTAGGGGGGAACAATTGGCAACCCCGGGATCACATTCTAGGACGCCGAGTGGCTCCTCATTGGAATCGATGCAGGAACTCACCCCGGGTTCAATCAACAGTTCCTCCCGGCCACCATCAGCTCAATCAGAATATCTGAGCGCCCAGGAGGCCCCATTGCTTGTTGCAATTCCAGAGACCCAGCCTAACCCCTCGGTCAAGATTGTCCCACCAACCCCTGCATCACCCCCACTTCCGGACGATGTGGAAGCACTCTTTCCTCCCTTATCAGCACCACCGGCAGAACCTACGTTACAGGAGATCCCTGAAGGTGCCGACAAACCACTATACAAGGCCCTCGAGAAGGAACATAAACGTCTACAGAAGGAGCATGAGCGCCAGATGAAGGAATACGCCAAGCTAGTAAAAGGGCGGGAAAAGGCCATTGCACGGGTCTATAAGGAGCGGGAGAAGGAGCGAGAGAAGGAGCGAGAGAAGGAGCGTGGAAAAGACAAAGAACGGATTGAGAAGGAGCGGCAGAAAGAGCAAGAAAATAAACACGAACAAGAGCGGCAGATGGAACTGGAGAAGGAGTGCTTAGAAAAGCAGCGCCAAAAAGAACAGAAAGACAAAGGGAAAGAGGAAGAGAAGCAACAGGAACACCTAAAACAAATACAAAAAGAGGAGCAAGAGCGCGAGAAACGCGAGAAGGAAAACGCAAAGAAGCAAAAACCTCCTCGTCAACGAAAATTCTGTATCATTCCCTCACGACCGGATAAGACCTGGACCCCCGTGGAGATGAAAGGCGTGGACGAAGTGGGCGCACATTGTGGACTGTTTTTTGTGGGTGAGGTTTATGCGAAGCTCGTTGGAGATGTGGCAGCCAGGATTGAAGAGTGGGTTGGTGAGGAACAATCGAGGCGGTTGGTGGCTATGGAGGGTGCTGGTGGTGATTGGACAGGGAGTAGGTATTCGAGTAGAGAGACAAGACGCTATGAGTACGGGGATGCGGGCGGGAGCGGGCGGAGAGACGAAAAACGGTCTGGGATGTAGGGCAGGTTCCCTTTTTTTGGTAGTTATGAACGTTGGTTTTGGTGCTGGTTATGTGGGCAAACTTATGATACCTAAAAGTGTGCTGGCGATGCTTTGATTAATGTTTAATGGTTTGAAAGTGCCACTACATCTCAACAATTTCCAGCGAGATTAAATGACCCTTCATAACTCACAAGCAGAGAGAACCAATAACACTGTAATAGAAAGTAGAAGTTCTAGCAGAAGATAGCTTGGTTATAATATCATAGAGTGAGATCTTATCATGCCAGTTCCTTTATAACTGTATAGTTGGCTGCTTTGGAGTACTAAGTCAATTGATATTAGTTATGGAGAAATCGCAGATTTTATCATGATGGCGGGGCTTGCTGACAGTGTCTGACTACCATGTAAAGGTAACATACGTTAATTGGCATTGACTTGTAGATGGCTGTCGATAAAGTGAATCGGAACATAGCTTCGGTGACCGTCCGGTCGACTTCTCCGTAGTCCTCTCAGTTGGCGGCTTTGGTAGAATCACGGTCGACTTCTCCGTAGATATATTGGTAGATAGCTTCTCGGTGGACATCTCGGTGGACTTCTCGGTAGCTCTCTCGGTAGACCGTTCGGTACGTGTCTCGGTAGACTGTTTTAGGACCGGGCTAGCCGACCGACGAAAACTCTGGGCACGAGAGCAGTGTAAAGGTCGGTACCGCTATGTACGGTCCCGTATGTGAATGATAGGATACGGTTGCAAACGTGGACTCGAGTGATCATATGTGTGCCATAAAGGGTAAGGTTTTCGGTACAGACCTACACATTGGCGCTTATACGTCCTCGGATCACGTGCTGCTGTTACATCTGTTAAAACATTTTGGAGAGTACAATATTGTTCTTGAGCAGGACTGGACCATAATTTGCACGGCTGTACTCACCGGTACACCAGATTCTGATCTGCTCTCGTGCCCAGAGTTTTCGTCGGCCGGGTCTGGTGACTGAGCTTGCGAAGGAGCAGATGCTGGTTTGCGAGCGCAATTCTGATCAAGATTCATCAATAATATTTATTTTTAACACGAGGGTAGTATGAAACAATTGAGACCTCGGAGTGGCAAGCCTGAATAACCATTGTTTTTAATACTGCAATGAGCTGTAACGGCAATTTAAATCCCCTCCTGACGAGCTCGACGTCATTTCAGGTGTAGTGGTGGCTGTGGTGGCCGTGCTGGGTAATATGCCGCTTGAGGCGTCTTGCTTTCGTGCTTCACACATTTCCCTACTCCCGCATCATCCAACGCTGAATCCCAAGCACAACTTCACTGCGCATTCACAGCAACAACCACCGAGTTTTGTCGCAATGTCATATGCTCCGGAATGTCTCGTTGCCTTCGCCTTCGCCGGGCGTTGGTTAGACCGGGAGCCAGGCAATCGCCACGATGATCGGTCGCAATCCAGTCGGCTGTATTCTATTCTTGACTCTCTAGCGTCAATCTGTGTCTGTAAAGGAAAGGGGGAAGTCTATGCTATCGCAATTCAGCTTCAGGAGGATGGCTCAGCGGGATCCATTACACTCACCATTGCTGGCAATAATGGCGTACCGAAGGAAGTATCGTCGCATCTCCGAAAAGTTTGGCAACAACTTCAGCAGAGCTGTTACAAGTTTTACTCGGGCCATGGTCAAAAATACTTGTTCTAATACGCTGAACGATCTCCGCCTGTCGATGACGCTCTCGTTGCTGCCGAACCCTTGGTCTCACAGTTGCTGGGGTCCTCTACAAACACTCTCTTAAGAAATTCGCTAGTCGCGTAAACAAGCGCTACGACAAGTTTATGGACTTTGTCCAGAAGTTAGAGAAGCATCTGGCAATAGCTCCACCGGCAGAGCAACACCTTCGAGATGCATGGGATACCTTGTTGCAAGTGAAACGCATTATAAACTATGTATACCGCAAATTTCTTGCCACCTCCTCGGAATCCCTCGATTATTCCGAACTTGTCGCCAGTATGGGTGCCTTACAAATGTTTGTTGGTGTGCTCACGAAATCAAGCTGCACAATTTTGTGGCCTGAGGTAGTGGAAGGTAAGAAATCATTGCTGATCACTTCTACCCTGCTGACATCTTGAAGAGAGTTGGATGTCTTTTCCACTTGTTCGATATCTTGAAAAAATAGTCGCAATTCATTCACACTGTGACGTCCTCTTAAGATATGCACACTCTCCGCGTCTTCGCCGACACTTTTACAACAAACAGTTCCGTGTCAAAACTGTCCAAATCCAGCCATTCAACATCATGATGCCCAAAGATTGGGGCTCAGTCATCAACAGTGCAATGGAAACACAAGGATTCGAAATCACCGACTGCGGTTCAGCATTGATGCAGACGGATTTCCGTAAGCTGGAGGGCCTTTCGAACCCCGTCCGAGCTCCCGTCCATTGCGAGTGCGCTTTAATAGACCATTTTCAGCGTATATCAGAGTCACAGACCCCTCCATTAACAATCACAGTCGCTCCAAGTTCAACACCCGAGGATCTCATCACAAATGGCACTTCCCGTGTGCATTGCCTCCATCCAAGCCACAGGTTGTAGATGCATTTCACCATAACATCAGTCGCTACATTGCCAACGGGTTGCACGAATCTGGTAGTGTAAGGTTGAGAAGATTGACTGACTGCATTACCACCACGTCAACCGATTACCAGTCCAATCTTAAGCTAAACAAGGTTCAGGAGGCGCTAGTCGCGAAAATTAATCAGTGGGAAGAGGAGCGAGCAAAATAAGATGAGGTTGAAAACGGACAGTAGATTAGGATAACAGTGTTTCAGGTCTACGCAGTGTGGGATTTCTATGGTGCTGGGCGTTTCCAGATTCGATGTTGCTTGTGTTCATAGGCATATCAAAGGGTACGTTATTTGTTACCCCATTGTGCAGTATTTTATGCTTAAATGTTCTGGTGGTCAAAAATAGGACCACATAAAGCTAAGTTACAGTCCCTCACTAAGTGCATGAACCTTACTATGAGACTTAACACCTTTACTACAATTGATCTGTTACATCTGTAATGGTAGTCGGATTGGTGCATCAGCGAAAGTGCAAATCGACTATAGACTGCGCTACGCGCACCTCATAACAAGCTTCCCGTGGACCCTTGCGCGACGCGCAGTCTATAGTCATCTATAGTCGATTCATAGGCATGTGCGCGTGGGCCTATGGAACTATATACGGCTGGCGGCTGGCCGGTTGGTGGAGATGAACCTATGCCAGTCTTTACTGCCAGTATACGTAGGCTTCGCTGGTATACCGGTACTGTACACACACTATGGATATTATCACTGAGAGCACGCTTGAGAGCCTGCTTGAGAGCCTGCATGAGAGAGCCGCGCTTGACATTGGCCAATAGGAGGCTCTATGTCTGTGGAAGCTTTGACGTTGACGTTGACGTAGCCAACTTGTCTAAGTGCTTCCGGTACCGGACTATCACCGTCACCGCCACCATCACCATCACCATCATCATCATCATCACCATCACCATCGTACAACATGTGCAGCCCCAGGTGCATATGCAAACGTCCAAAATCTGTGGGAATCGGGCTGCAGATTCTGCTGGAAAAATAGGGTCGGAGATCTTCTATCCCAAGATCTAATTGTACACACCTTCCAGTGTTCCCAAGCGGTCAGATCGACTGCCCGGTCATCTATAGATCCGTAGTCCGGCTAGGTCCGGTCACCTGAGAAAGCTGCCCTTGGCACAGACCGGTCCGGTCAAAGCTTAAAAAGCCTGGATATCTGCAGATTCCTGGCACGTAGACTGCATACAGTTGATATCCATGACTATCTACCGGTATCTATAAAGGAGGAGAGAAAATAAAGCACTATATAAATTCCATGATTTCCATACATAGATCAATTTCCAATATCTTCATTCAATTTGTCTTTCAGCAGTATTTCCCCCAAAGATTCAGAATCCCAACTATTACTGGAGTTATCTGCGGACACCGGGAAAAGTGACCTAGCGCGACGCGCAGCTCATAGAGAAGCTGTTTTTCGGACGGTATTCCATAGCATATTTGACGCGTGGCACTATGAAGTCCTATGGACCTGAATGTTGACTAGATAACTATGATACATAGGTAAATATATTAATATCTACACTCGATATAGCACACTTGATCCTACACGCACTTCATTGCACGTTCCCAAACACGCCTCCAAGCACACTCCCAAGCACGTGCGAAATATCTAATGCGGATCGGAAAAAGAAGTGATATGAAATGCTGGTGGTGTGGGCATGAATATCAGACGAGGGATCACCTTTTTAAGTGGTGTAAAAGATGGAAACGGGAACAAAAAAGGCTTTGGATTGACGGGCAAGAGGGGGAAGATGGGTATGAGGGTTTGGAAAAGGTGTTGAAAAAGCGGAAGATTTCTTTGCCGATGTCTCTCGTTTTTGCAGAAGAAAAATGTTTGCAGGCGTTGATGGATTTTCTTGTTCATACTGATGTCGGCAGAATTAGCGGAGTGGTGGAGGAGGCGGAGAACTCAGATAACGAGGAGTCGAGTTATGGGGGGGTGTAAAAGTTTTTTTTTTTTTAAGGGGAAGAGGACTCGCGACTTTGCTTTTGTTTCTTTATGTTACGGAAGAAGTGGGGAGGAAATGTGTATGGGATATGCCATGGCCGCCAGCGGCCGAATGCAATATGATTACAAACAAACTCCCAAGCACGTTCTCAAGATGCTCTCAAGTACGCTCCCAAATATGCTCAATTGCACGCTGCCAAGTTCATTTGACTGTATGCTCTGAAGTACACTCCCGATTGCACTCGATTACACACTTCCAGCCCGCTTGACTGTACGCTGCCATTTACGCTCCCGATTGCACTCGATTGCACACTCCTAGCCTGCTTGACTGTACGCTCCCAAGTACGCTCTCAAGAAGCGCACTTCAGTGCAAATTATCTACCGCGCTTGGATGCAGAGACTCGTTGAGAAGCAGGCGCTAGGCGCCGGGTGGGGTGTGGCGGGCGGGGTATAATGGCCCAAATCATGACGTCAGTCGATTTTATGGTCTGAGCCTTATATTTATTGTGCCCACTACGACAGGATCTCACGATGTCTCACTGTCATGGTGTTGACAATGCAGCCTTAGATTCTGCAGGAAAGGTAGACAATTGAATCTTGGGGAGAGCAGATCTGAGATCTCCGACTCAGTTTTTCCTGTGCAATCTGCAGTCTGATTCTCGTCGATTTTGGACGTATGCATATGCACCTAGGGCTGCTCATGCTGTATGATGGAGATGGTCATGGTGAGTTACGGTACAGGCCAGAGGTGGACGTACTTAGACAAGTAAGTTAACTACGTCAACGTCATAGCTTCCCCAGACTTAGAGTTTCCGGCCAAAGCTTCGACAAACTCAGAGTTTTCCATCGGCCCAAACTTTCCCGCCAAAAACGCTACTCCCTCTGATGCGCGGCTCTCTCAAGTGTGGCTCTCTCCTGTGGGGATCTCTCGAGCGGGACTCTCTCAAGCGGGATTCTCTTAAGCATACGCTCAATGGTAGTATCCATGGAGCATACGGTACCAGCGGAAGCCTGTTGGCTTGCATAGATCCATAGACGTTACAGGCCGTAAATGCTTCCATAGGCCCACGCGCAGTCTATACTCGATTTGCATTTTTGCTGGTGAATCAATCACCTTATTTCTTTGGTTCGTTTAAGGCTTGCAATGCAGGAGATTGAATGTTGAAGAGAGAAATGTTATAGATAGTATCATTCAGGATTGCATATTCCAGCTGGTGATGTGACGAACAAATACATTCAATATCCGCCGAATATTTTATATATAATACATAGTGAACGATATAACCCTCCTACTGCGGGTCACCCGGGTAGTCCCAAATAGCCCCAACAGTGCTCCCAAATAATATACCTGTGATCCCAGGCATTCTTAGAACATATGTTAGTATTCCCAGGAAGGTTGACCGACACTCCCTGGTGTTCCCAGACTTATCACCAGAGCTCCCAAGGTGCTCCCACACTTGTCGCTAGAGCTCCCAGGAGCTCCCAAACTCGGTATCTGCGCTCCCAGGTGCTCCTGGGGACCACTGCAGGGTCCAATCGGCTCCGAGATTTGTTAATTGTAGAATTATGCTCTGACTATTCTTAGACACTCTCAGAGTCTTTCAGGGACTGAATTACATTTTACCGATGTAACCTACGCCTGAGATACGAATGCAATTCTTAACATTTAGGTAATGATGCCTGCAGTGAATACTGCGTCTTATTATAATGCTCAATGAACTCTGCAGGGTTCCCAACAGTCCGTCTGGACTACAGTCTTTCGGGGCCCGACATCGTCGCCCCGTCTGGGGCATGAGTATGGAAGGACTAGTCCGTCTCAGGCAGAAATCTCCAGGACCAGGGCCCAGTACAGATGACCGTAGTCTTAACCAGGGTTGGATATAGTATATCCAACTCAGGAATGAGAGTTCTGGGACACAGTTTCCCGGAAAAAATATTCAGCGGAGATGAACTTGTACCAAATCAGGGATTTTAAGCTTCATTAAACTGAATATCAGTTTCTGTGTGGGGGACAATTAATGGACTGTAGGGCCTGCAGTCCTGTAGTCTTGTCATGAAGTGCCCTGGTCCGCCCTGTCCAAAAATCTTGAGCCCTCAAAACTTTAGTCCGGTCTTGGGTAAGGCCTTGGGTGAACGGGACGAACTATTGGGATGCCTGGAACTCTGCATCATAAGAGTGAAGTGCTGTATGTACATTTCCACAGTGCAACTTTGTGTCTGTAAGGAATACTGCGTCAGTAAGCACAAATACAACGTATAAGGTCGTAAATTCTATGTGCGCAGGGTCACCTTACCTCCTAGCCGAGGGGGTAATTTCAAACATGTGAACCACCTCCAATCTATGTATGCCCGGGGTGCAACTTGGTTCTTTTCCCGATGTTTAATGTGCTAGAAAACCTAGAACTTACCAAGTTGAAGAACTTAGAGTTTGTCATGCCAGTTAACCTAGAGTTTACCAAGTCAGAAACCTTAGAGATTGTCATGCCGGAGAATCATACTGGCCGGTGAACTTAATCTGATTGGCAGCCTTGTCTGTTGAAAGTGTGAAAGTAGCTCTGTGATATCCCGCTAGAAAGCTAGAAATACCCGGGTGCATTCAGAGTTGCCCTGAAGATATAAATTGATTTCAGACTTTCATGCTGGTGAAAGCCGGAAATCGTACTTAGAATTTTGGCGATACAGCTTTGGAGATTCTGCAGGACTAGGTGGATAGTCAAGAGTACTGAGTGGAGAATCAGGGGAACAGGTGATAGTAGGATATCTTATGAGCTCTGCATTTATGACTTTAGTTGGACTTGAATGAATTTCTTATTGCATCATGTGTCATCTATAGATATCTATCCCCTACACGCTCAGTTTCCTTAAACTTGCGGCCTTTTTGAGCCTTAAAATTGATTGGTCTGAACAGTGCAGATCAATTCTGTCGGCCAATCAAAAGCTGGGACTGCTCAGCCCTGGTACCGTTCCAACCAATCAACTTGCAAGGCTCAATAGGATACGAATCTAAGGAAACTGAGCGTGTAGGGGATAGTCTGGCTAGATGATGCTTTTCAGATCTGCAGATCTCTGCAGACTGGTCAGAATTTCGAGGCCGCCCTTGGCGTAGACCGGTCCTGTCGAAGGCCATATCTGACCAAACTGACTGATTGGGGAATACTGGAGTTATCTGCCCACAATAACTAACTAGTCTGCCTGCTGTATGCACTTCAGCCAGTTGGATACTTCAACTTCTGACTGCGAACACAGACCAAGCGACTCTACTGTCGCGAGCAGTTTTACATTTTTGGCGGTCGTTTCTTTCTTTCTTGAGGCTCATCCTGCAAACCCAACTTCATGCAGTGTTCTTAAGCAGCCAGGACTGCGGGCTTTTCCGGCCGACCTCAAGGCTTTTCCGGCCTGCTAGTTAAGGTAAGTTCTTGAGTATGGTATCACTAGATCCGAGCGATTTGTTAGATTATATAGATGCGATATCGGCAGGTTTCTGCACTGTTCTGCAGGCTTTTCAGGCCGGCCGCCGCTATCGTAGGCTTTGGGAATGGAGGCGGCGCCGCTTAGGAACACTGACCTCACGTATCCCATTCAACTTGACAAGTACAACAGGTGAATGACTCATTGCATTCATTTCTACCCTCAGGTCCCAATGCAGCACGGGCACTACACGGCTAACCATCAAATCTAATTGGCCCGTTGGCCAGTACGAGGGGAAGTCCTGTTCTCTCGAATTCATGCAAATTTCTTCGATGGAAAGAGTCTCTTCCACTCTGGAGAGAAGGCTATCGATCGCAGTTCCATTCTACTGAGCAGAGCGGTGTAGAACAGTGTGAAAAGCCTGACCCAGCTGCAAATTTCGATTCGAACACATCATTTGCATAAAAATATCAACATCTTTCAATTCTGCCAGCCAAACTACCAAATAAAAATCCCCAAACTCCATCTACACAAAACCAAACACGCTACATTATACACCACAGAGAATACACTCCTTCACCTTCTTAATACAGCTTCGGCAGTATGGATGGCCACAGAGGTTGTACTTTGGCGCCTTTTGCAGACACAGTGTTCCGAAGCGGCCCGGCCGGCCGCCGACCGGACTTCAGATTCGCAGTCCGGCCAGATAAAGTCCTTGATCCTGGAGGCCGCCCAAAGCCTGGGCAGATAAAGATCAACCTGCAGGAAGCCTGACCGGACTGCAGATATCTGACGGCTTTTGCCTGACCCACATATGCCTACAGATACCTCCATATACCTGCTTCTGGGCTTGGTGTCGTTTGGGAGGAGCTTCAGGCAAAGCTCTATCTTCGTTTTCTTTAGAGTTTAGCACTTACGGTCGTGATACAGCCCTGGAGGAGTGTGGGGACGGATTTGAGTGCGGTCATCACGTGGGTTGGTTTAGGGTTGAACGCGGCGGAGCCGCATGCACTTTAGTTCTTATGTACATGTCAATTAGACTAAGAGAGACAGTCAGTGAGTTTAGGTCAATAGAGAGAGATTCAGCACAA
>Ga0307515_10009375_pt1 | contig 18940 bp, 21 predicted proteins | sample 17_EM_MG_FD_194513 | JGI IMG/M metagenome (GOLD analysis project Ga0307515, IMG submission 194513) | Populus trichocarpa ectomycorrhiza microbial communities from riparian zone in the Pacific Northwest, United States - 17_EM | ecosystem: Host-associated > Plants > Roots > Unclassified | place...
CTGTCGGCCTCGCTTGCCCCCATGGCGAGGAGGACGGCTCGGCATTGGTACTCGGCATTGGGCTCCGGCTTTGGCAGTCGGCATTGGGTTTTCCTTCTCTCTCTTTCATATATAAGTCCATAGTTTTCCTTCTCTTTGGATAGACAGACAATTCATCATCTTCTCTTCTTCTCCATCATCTTCTCGTGTCAACACTAAGTCCTTCTCCAATATCCCAGTGTCTCCGTATGTATATATATAGTGAGACTTAGATAATCCATGCCATATTATGAGGTAGCAAATCTTGTGACTGTAACAAAGATGAAACGATAGATGAAATGCCTTTTGGTCGTGGAACGCTAAGAATTACTAGTGTGAGAATATGGCACTAAGTCTCCCACAGAGCTTGTGCTGAGGTTTCAGCAACTCTTGAAGTCTCCTGCAGACCTGTGCTCAGGTGTCAGCTGCTCTCGAAGTCTCCCGCAGACCTGCGTAGTGGTCTTAGCAGCTTCAGAACTTCACCAGTCTAGCTGTCAGATCTCGGAGCATCCTGAATGCACCTCGAAAACTGCATGTGCTTTAAGCTGCACCTGAGAATGCGCATGTAGAGTCTGAGAGCACTTTGCAAAGCTCCAGGGGGGGCTGGGAGGATCTGGAAGCACTCAGAAGCACTGGTGATGGCCACAGGAGTGTCTGGGAGGGTTTCCTATGGCTTCCGGACTGATTTACACTTTGCTGATGAATCCATCCACAAACTGTTGAGATCAATCGAGTACGAATAGAGATATTGAATTGACTATCGTACAAAAGTGATTGTCTAAAGAGCAAAGAGAGAGAAAGACAGGCAGCTATATATGGGAAAGAAGAGAGCATACTCGGCGAAGCCGAGTATCACATCCGGAGACCAATGCCGGGCATCACTGCCGGGGCTAGCCCTACTCCTCGGCATGGGGGCTGGTGGCGTCCCATGGGGGCAGCAAGCCACCGGCCTCATGCCCGCAGCCTTAGGCCGTCGGGGGCTGTAAGCCCCCATACGCCACAAAAGCCATCGGGCCAAATCCCGTGCCAACACAAACTTCACAGGTTCAGAAGTCAATCAATCATACCCTGTCCATTGTATATGGCACTGTAACTGATTCCAATACCGTCGACCTTCCTCAACACTAGAAACCTGATACTCTTCTTCGCCATCAACTGTCACCATCAGTGGCGGATCCACTCGCTGCCCCACCAAGGGGTAATTAACAGCAGGATTCAAAAGCGAAACATGTTGCACTTGAAAAATCCCTATCGACGCAGGTAGCTCAAGCTCATAGGCGTAAGGGGATGTGTTGAAGAACTGTACATGGCTCCAATCCTTTTCAATCCAGCTTGCACGTAGGCTTGGTGGCCCCAACATGTAGGGTATCTCACCACACCTGAGATCGTTTCTGAACATTTGGTGCTGGAATTGGTCCTGGATTTGCTCCTTCCTCCTGACTTGGTTTGCTTCGTCTCATCTCGACCTGGAGGTGGTCATGGACCAGTCGCTTAGTTGCTTGAACTTGTTCGGCGTTCAGACGTGATTGGTGCCATTCCTTTGGCGGTTCTCCCGTGAATGACATGCAGGGAACACTTCGCTGGATTGCGAAGACCTGGGAACAGATTATCAACTCGGACTTCTCATTATTTGCAGCGAACTGAGCCAATGGGTGCCTCTTTACCCAATTATCATGTTGTTGGTCAACAAACACCTGAAGATACTGTTCCATACTCCCAATCATTCGTTCTGTGAGTTTGTCCATCTGCGGGTGATAAGCTATTGACATGCTCCAATCAAACCCCAAGCGATTGCATATCTGTCCCTAGAATGTTTACACAAACTGTGGTCTCTGATCAGAGATAATTACCAATGGCAGTCCATGGAGGTATACTACCTTTCGTAAAAACAGCCCTGCCAAACCCAAAGCATCTATAGTCGTATGGCATGGAAAAAAGTGTCGCATCTTCCACAGCCTATCCACTACTACCCAGATTGCGTCGAACCATTCCAACTCTAGAAGCCCTACCACAATGTTCATGGAGATACCCTCCCATGGTCGATCGGGAACTGGCCACAGGCGAAGAACTCCTACTATGGAATGTCACTAACTGCGGGACTGTTGGCAGCTAGTGAAATTCCGTATGAACCAATCACCATCCTTGCGCATCTCCTTCCAATAATACTGTCGGTCAAAGGGATCGAAAGTTTTCAACATTCATTGATGTCCCGCCAGCGTTGAATGGTGTATTCGGCAGGGCGGCACTGTCCTCGCTGGAGACTTCAACGCCCACAGCAAGCGATGGGACCCAAGATGCCAAGTGCAGCGGGATGCTGCTTTCTGGGAAGGCGTGATTGACGAGAACGGACTAGAGATTGGGAATGACGGCAGGCCCACCCACCATTGGACAAGAGAGGACCAGGAAGGCGAGTCGGTCATCGACCTGACGTTGGCAAAATGACCAATAGTAAAGTGGACCATACTGGCCGATGACCACGCCACTGGATCCGACCATGAGGTTATAGCATTTGAGGTGGGAGTAGACAGGCAGGAGGAGGCGGATCATGTGAGGGTAGTAAGGTGGAATTTAGCGCCAATGACGGAGAAGGACGCGGAAGCAGCGGAGAAGCTATGGATGGAATTAGCGAAGGAGAGAGCTCAACTAGACGCAGAGTGCACAGAGGACGAGGTGGTGCAGGAGGATGCCCGGGCGAAGGCAGAGCTCGAGAAGTCGATCCGGCAGTCCAAGAGAAATATGTGGGGCGATTACTTGCAGAACCTTAGGGGAGCCGAGGTGGGGAGAGCGGCGCGACACGCGAACCCTCGAGCGGGCATGACTGTGGAGGCCTTAACAGACAGAGATGGCAAGCGAGCAAACACATCATTGGAGAAGGAGGAGATGCTGAGGCATGAATCCATTCCCCCGAACGACGGCGACCAGTACTACGAACTATCTCCAGCCGGAAGCACACACACACGCGTTACTGAGCAAGCAGTAGAGCAAGCCTTATGATCTCAGTCAGTCAAGAAAGCACCAGGACCAGACGAGCTGTCTTTTGGCGCTATACGGCTGCTCTGAAAGTGGGACAAAGAGAGGATCGTGAGGCTGACGAGGGCGGCATTTCGCACGGGGAGACACCCAGCGCTATGGACGCGGGCTAGCGGCGTGGTGATTCGCAAGCCTGGCAATGACGACTATACAAAGCTGCAGGCCTACTGCTCTATATCGCTGCTCAGCTGCATGGGATAAGTGGTCGAGAAAGTAGCTGCAGAGCTGCTGTCAGAGGAGGTCGAAAGAAGGGGGCTACTGAGCGACGGGCGATTCAGAACTAGGAAAGGACGGTTAGGCATTGACGCCGCTGCCATTATGGTCAAGAGAGCTCATGCAGCGTGGACACAGGGCCACATAACAGGCGTGCTTCTCATGGACATCAAGGCAGCTTTCTCGCGAGTGGCGAATGGGAGACTAGTCAACTTGCTGAAAGTGAGGCAAATCGACAGAGACATTATACGATGAACGGAAAGCCTTCTGTGGGAGAGAACGGTGGAGATGATGATCGAGGGCAACACCATGGAAAGACACCCAGTGGAGGTAGGGGTCCCGCAGTGCTCCCCTGTGTCACCGATTGTTTCCGCGATCTACACCTCAGGACTCGTCAAGTGAGTCGAAGAGTATGTATCAGAGGCCGAGGGGCCATCCATTGAAGATGACATCGGCTGGGTGGCGACCGGAAGCGATGTCAACCATGTCGTCTCGATACTTGAGACCTGCGCAGCAACGAGCATCGAGTGTGCAAGCCGACGTGGGTTACAGTCCGACACTACAAAGACGTAGGCCGCGCTGTTCACGCGCAGACCAGGCCACAGGAAACACCTTCGGCCAACACTGACAGGAAAGATAAGAGTCGGAAACGGGTTCATACGATTCAACGCACAGGCAACACGCTGGATGGGCGTCTGGATGGACGCGCATATGACATTTAAGGAGCACCATAACCGATGCATGAAGAAAGCCAAGGCAGCAGAAGCCAGACTCCGAATGCTTACCAAGACATAAGGCGTTGTTCCTGAGAGCGTGAGGGCTGTCCATGTGGCGTGTGTCCAAGCGGTCGCACTATATGGGAGCGAGCTCTGGTGGGACCCCAGGGAAGCAGGTGGGCGAGACGACCTCTAACTCCTCCTCAATCGACTAGCCAGATCCATCCTGGGAGCACTGCTCACGACCCCGCGGGGTGCACAGATGACAGAGTCAGGGCTTACACCGGCGCCGGTGACCTTAGACTCCAGACAACAGCGATTCGCAGCGAGACTCGAAAACGCATGCTGTAGCAAGCAAAAGGAGCTACACAGCAACCCCTCCTGTGGTGCGCCGATATGAAGTGTGTTGGCACGGGATTTGGCCCGGTGGCTGTTGTGGCGTTGGGCCTAAGGCTACGGGCATGAGGCCGGTGGCTTGCGGCCCCCATGGGCCGCCACCAGCCCCCATGCTGAGGAGTAGGGCTGGCCCCGGCAGTGATGCCCGGCATAGGACTCCGGGTGTGATACTCGGCTTCGCCGAGTATGCCCTCTTCTTTCCCATATATAGCTGCCTGTCTTTCTCTCGCTTTGCTCTTTAGACAATCACTTTTGATCGATAGTAATTCAGTATCTCTATTCGTACTCGATTGATCTCGACACAGTGTAGTCAGAAAAGACCATGAGAATGGCCGGACAACCGAAGGCATGAACTGGCCGGCCCCGGGCGAAGAACCATTGGTCTGAACCACTATACTGGACCACACCGCTGCAGCCAAGAGCGCCGAGCAGCGCAGGGCAACAGAGAAAGATGCCACAATCGGAGCAGGGGTCAGGATGTGGTGGACAGATGGATTGCCCTCGGACGATGGCCAAGTGGGAGCCGCAGTGGTGTGTAAACACGGAACTGAACGGAGGTCTCGCCGCAGCTGTCTGGGGACCGGGCGTATGGAAGTCTTTGACTCCGAAGGGTGGGCGATCGGGCTCGCGCTTGACGTGGCAATCGGGAAGTGAGAAACATTGCAGATGCAGGGAGTCAAGACGGTGGCAGTCTTCAGCGACTCGCAGGCCGCAATTCGACGAGCGGCACACCTGGATCCGGGCCCATGGCAGCGACTGGCAAGGCAGATCAACAGAAGGGCGCGGAGTCTCCTCGCCCACGGCATTGCAACCGAGATCCACTGGGTGCTGGGACACTCCGGCATCCCCGGGAACGAAGAAGCAGACCGTAAGGCCAACTTGGCCCCAGACGCAAGCGGAAGCACCGTGATAGAGCGGCAAGACACCTCGGCCTTGAACAGGGCTAGACGAATCTCCGAGGGGTGGCCGGCAGCTAAGGTGGAGAGGCTGGCCTCCAAGTGCAGCAAGCACTTCAGCTACCGACTCATGGGCAGGGCTGAGACCAAAAGACAGATCCCGATGACAAGCGTGAAATCGGTGGCCACCAGGTGGTACCGACTGCAGTCGGGGCATGCGCACACTGGAGTCTACCTAAAGCGGTTGGGCCACGGAGATGATGCCAAATGCTGGTGTTGTGGAGGGACTGTGTCCCAGACGCGGGAGCACCTCTTCCGCCACTGCAGCAGATGCAAAGACCAGCAGAAGACACTCTGGAAGACAGTGGGACAAGCATCAGGCTGGAAAGCGGGCAGATGCTGCCACGTGCAGATCTCCGAGCTTTTTACCATACAACAGTGTGTCCAGGCGGTGATGGACTTCTTGGCAGCCACTGAGGTCGGGAAGTTGCCGCCCAAGTGAAGTAGCGGGATGGAGCGGGCTCAGGGCTTGGGGCGCGGGGGCGCCGCGGGTGGCAACGGGGTTTAACTATTCTTTCTTTCTTTCTTTCTTTTCCTTGTTGTCTTTCTCTCATCTTTTATCGTTCATGTGTCAGCGGGGACCAAGGGTAGCGGGAGGGGAGCTCCGCCATCTAGCCGGCTCGCCCGGAGGCGTAGGGGATATCAGGGTCCTGTCATACTCCTATTAGAGTCTATACAGTATGATTAAACAACATCAACAGCGTTGAATGGTGGTGTTCCTGGGTTATCCGCATCCACAAAGCATCATCTGCTGGCACATACATCTTACCTCGCGATAGCATCTTCCCATCTTCCTGTATGCATTCAGGGATTGTAATCTTTTCCAACCCAATATTCATTCGAAATTGATACCAGTATCTCTGCTGGTTCTGAGCCAGTCACATAAGCGTCTGCAAAATATCAGGGATTGAGGGACGGCCCTCGGTGGGCAGGCTGTCCGCCAACATGCAGAATTTTTACTCTAAGCTCTGTGGCTTTAGAACTACCTGCTCTATACATTTGAAGATTTTATCACCTCCCATAGAAAGGTCTCCTGGCCGTCTTGTTAAAGTGTCCACCTTCCCTTTCGATTTCCATCGTCTGTATACTGCCTTGTAATATAAACCACTTTTAAACTTTGACCAACATGCCTGCCCTTGTTGGTACAGGATTTGGCCCGGTGGCTTTTGTGGCATATGGCCTAAGACTGCGGGCGTGAGGCCGGTGGCTTGCGGCCCCCATGCCAAGGAGTAGGGCTAGCCCCGGCAGTGATGCCCGGGATCGATCTCCAGATGTGATACTCGGCGAAGCCGAGTATACCCTCTTCTTTCACATATATAGCTGCCTGTCTTTCTCTCTCTTTGCTCTTTAGACAATCAATTTTGTACGATAGTCAATTCAATATCTCTGTTCGTACTCGATTGATATCAACAGCCCTCTATTCATTTGCTTCTTTGTGATGAAAGATTCTGGATTCTTATCGTTAGTTAACAATTGAAGTGGTTACGAGTCTGCTTTGCTTTCAGGTGTCCATTCGTCAAGAGTTTTCATCATTGCAAAACGGCTTTTGATGATAACTGTCGTAATCGTACTTGGCGGGTGTATGTTTCTTCGCGAATTATGCAACAGGGTGTAATACCCCGGCCTATTCAGATTGATATATAACCCCAGAAGACACATCATCCAATGTATTCTGTTCAATTAATACCTCCCTTTCATGGACCAAATAAAGAGGTACTGGTGCTATTGTCAAGTAATTTACCATCGTCTCAAAAGCTAACTGCTATTTTCATTCTCACAAATATGGTTCATCTTGCAGTGTCAATCTTAGCAAGGGTTCCGGCTGCTCAGAAGAGTTAGGGATAAAGCGGCGGTAATCATTGTAAAACCAAGGAAATTGTTGGACTTCAACCAGCTAATTCACCCTGCTGTTCTATATCAACTTCTCACAGCTCAAGTTCCGAACTGTCGCAACGTTATGTTCATCCATTGGAAGTCAATTTGTCGATACAACCAATCCAGATTACTGGCCAGCATCCTTGTGCACCTCACACTTTCAGGTTCCAAATACAGCGCAGCTTCCACATGGCGTGGCATAATACACATAACGTGTTGCACATCATCAGCAAAATGTATATTGGTCACAGGAAGGCTCCTGGAGTGTCTGAGAGGATGTGGAGTGTAAACTTAGATGCGTCAGTTTCAGGAGAGTATCAGACCATCAGCAATGATTCCACCAGTCCAGCAATGGACCAGTCCGGACTGGAACCGTCCAGTGTAGTCCAGGTCCAGTCCAAGAAATTTTTCGACCGGGATCAGACCGATCCCCAATTTTTCGGGGCCTGGACTGAACTGGCCTGGACTGCTTTGGACCACTCCACTCGGGCCGAATCCGCCCGAATACGCTGGGAGTTACTGATACACTGAGTCAACAAATAGACTCATACACATATACTCATACATGTAGACTCATCTTGCCATTCAGAAGTCACAATGCACATCTCACCCCTCACCGCTTGCCACTTGCCACTTGCCACCTGCCGTTTGCCACTCACCACTCGTTTGTTGTTGACTAGGGATTTGGCCTGATGGCTTCCCTAGTGTTCGGTGCTGGCAGGCTCGGGCATGAGGCCGGTGGCTTCACTAGTGTTCGGTGCTGGCGGGCTCCGGCATGAGGCCGGTAGCTTACGGCCCCCATTGTCCTCGCCTGCCCCCACCAGGCTCTCCTGCCCCCATGGTGAGGAGGAGGGCTCCGCAGTGGTACTTGGGATTGGGCTCCGGCTTTGGCAATCGGCGTTGAGTATTCCTTCTCTCTCTTTCGTATATAAGTCTATAGTTTTTCCTTCTCTTTGGATCCACAGACAATTGAGCTTGTTCATTTGTTCTCTTGTGCTTTCAATATTTGGTATGGTTGGGTTTCTCGTGGTGGTGCTTGCTAGTAGTGGTGGGTCGGTTCATAGTGATTGCTTGTAGCGGGTGGTTGTTATGTAGTGACATTGTGCCAGAGTTGTCGTTGTTGTTCAATCGTACTGTATGTACTCTAATTAGAGTATGACAGGCCCATATCCCCTCCGCTTCCAGGCGAGCCGGTTAGACAGCAGAGCTCCCACCTACTACCCTTCGTCCCTGCTGACAAAAGAGAGAGAACGATGAAGAGAAAAGAAAGGCTGGCCGCTCCAGCCTCCATGCCTTATCCGGAGGGGACATCCTAACGTCCATGGCCGCCTGGAAGTCCATCACCGCGATGTCACATATCTCCATGGATAAAAGCTGCAACACTTGTGCACGCCGGCATCGGCCAGTTTTCCAGCCCGTTGCCTTTCCCACCATCTTCTAGAGCTCCCGCTGCTGGTATTTCCGCCGGCTGCAGTGATGGAGGAAATGCTCCCGTGTTTGGCCCACCATTCCCCTGCCCCACCCGGACTTGTCATCCTCTCGGTGTCTGAATGGTTTTAGGTAAGCTCCGATAGGCGCATGCCCGCACTTTAGCTGGTAGAATCATATTGGCAATGACTTTGCGCTTGTCATTGGGATAGGTCTCCTGTTGCCTGCTTTGTCCTTCAGTCTCTAGGCAAAGTGCTTAATGCATTTGTCGGCCTCCCACTGGGCCTTGCCTGCTGATCTTCCTTCGGATTGTGTCTGAGTTTGGTCTGCAGGGATTACTCTCTCACCTCTTTAGTTTTTCGGATCTACTTTGAAATTGATAAATAATATCCTGTTTGGACTGGTCCAGACCAAGCCCGTCCAGTCCAAGACAGCCAGTCTGGGACCTGGTCCAGTCCGACCTTCCTGTGGGACCGGACCGGACTGAGCCCTACCCCAGACCGGGTCCGTCCGGACTGGTGGAATCATTGACCCTCAGAGGGCATTCCTACCGGCCTTCAGAGTAACTGGGAGCGCCGACGATAAACCTGGGAGTACCTGGGTACGCTGGAGACGAAACTGGGTGCGCCGGGGACAAGTCTGGGAAGACCTCGAATCAGAGTAGAGCAGTGTGGGAAAAACCTCAACTTCTTTGGGAATGCTGCTGGTGCGACTGGAAATCATAGCTACTACGTATCTTTCAAGAATTTTCAAAATTCATGTATTCAGATTGTATTCTCATCTATGTATCTATGTATCTATATAGCTACCCATCTACATACGGTATATCTGGACTCGCTGCAGGTGGTGCTTGAGAGCAATTCAAGGTGCGCCTGAAAATTACGATCGGTTGAACTCAGATATACACTCTGAGGCGGTGATCGAGCCAGTTTGGAGATGCACTTGGAGGCCGTGATCAAGCGAGTGTGTAGATGCACTTTGAAGGCCATGGTCGGGCGAACTTGGAGGGTGTATATGAGCGAGTTTGGAGATACACGGAGAGGCTGTGATGGAGCCTGTTGGGAGGCCGTAATCGAGCGAGTTTGGAGGCCGTAATAGAGCGAGTTTGGAGAAGTACTGGGAGGCAGTCGATGGATGGCGCGCAGGGTGCTAAGACTTTTTTCATCACTTAGTAAACTCACAACCGTGGGAATGTGACAAGGTGAATTCACATTTGCGCTCTCATGGAGTGCTGGCTGATGTCGGTCGATCGTGTAGGGAGGCACGCCGGAAGCTGAAGATACATTCAGTGGTCAACTGGTAATCATGAGAATGAAGGGAAGACAAACAATCTTGGGTGTATGCTGTACTCAGTATATACTGTACTCGGTTTCAACTCAAGATCATGACATGGAGACATAGAGAGGGATGTATACACTTTGCGTTCCGCGATGATAGCAGAGTTGTAGACGAGAAAGTGAGAGATGGGGGATGAAGATGAGACCAATGTGATTACAAGCGGATATGAGAAATCAGGGTTACGACTTGCCAGATTGGGTTGGGAAGACCACATATCGGGGTAATCACATGCCGGATCTGGACTCGTAGCTGCCGTATTGGGGATGGTAAATGCACTCGCTCACGAAATTCTCTCAAGTCCCAGTTTCTTATGATGATATCCCCCGTACCTTCTCATCATTCTCTTTCTTGTCCTCAATTCTACCATCACATCAGAACACCAAGTTACGTCATCCCTCTCCATCTCTCGATGCCATGATCAAGAGTTAAAACCGACTACAGCATGCACCGAGTATAACATACACCGAGGACAGCATACACCGAGTACAGCATACATCGAGGATAGCATACACCGAGTACAGCATACATCCAGGACAGCATACACCGAGGACAGCATACACTGAGTACAGCATACACCGAGTTCAGCATACACCGAGTACAGTAGACACCGACTACAGCATACACCGAGTACAGCATACACTGAGTCTCGCATACACCGCGTACTACATCATCCGAAGATCGACAGTCTCCCACTCCTAGCCTTTCTGTCATCTCTCCGCTGACCATGTTGTACTCAATTCTCTACATTCGCACAATTACGAGTTAACCACTGAAAACAGTTTCAGCTTTCATCGCGCCTCCTTCCCGAACTACCGCCTCCAGATTCATTGCCTCCTAGCACTCTTCCAATCTCCCACAATCATGGCCTCCCAGTGCATCGCCAAACTCGCTTGGTCACAGCCTCCAAGTGTATTTGTAAACTCGCACGATTACGGCCTTCAATTTCACAAAGTTACGCCCTCCAAGTCCATATTCAAACTCGCTCGGTTACAGCCTCCATGTGGATCTCCAATCTCGCTCGATTACGGCCTTGGAGTGCATCTCTACGTTCTCTCGATCACGGTGTGGTAAACCAGTGGAGCTACTAGGCCGACAGCGCATCGTCAATACTCCGGCGCACGTCGCATGGTATCCGAAGGGAATTCATGAGAAAGAGCCATTCTCGCTCGGGGAGCGCAGAAAGAGGGTGAGAGGACATGAAGCGATACGCGGCCATTATGAACCACACAAGTTGCCTGGATCTACAAAGCTCGGCAAGAGTGGATGAGACCAACATCAGCGAAATGTTAATCGGTCCGGAAGCAACATGCAATCCTCCCAGACACTCTGGGCGACTTCAACAGTGCTTCTAAGTACTTCTAGATGCTCCCAGACCCCCCTGGAGCTAAGCAATGTGCTCTCAGACTCTGCAAGAGCATTGTCAGGATGCTACGAGATTTGACTTATATAATAGTCAAATTTTGGAGCTCCTGAGATCTCTGCGCAGATCTGCGGGAGACTTCAAGTGCAGCTGAGACTGTTGCACAGCACTGCGGGAGACTTGGTGCCGTATTCTCACAGCAGTTGTTCTTACACAACCACAAGGTATTTCGTATTATCATATTCGTCTTTGTTACAGTCACAAGATTGGCTACATCATAATATGGCATGCATTATATAAGTCTCTGTATATATCTACATACGGTCAATCTGGCCGCAGATGGTAGTCGAGCATAATCGGAGGAGCACATTGACATGCCCATTGAGAGAACTTAGAGATGCACCACTTGGCTGCCGTTGTGGTGAAACGATGGAGCTAGAAGGCACAGAGCCCACCATAGACACTCCGCCGCTCCTCTCACGAGATCCAAATGGAATTCATGGGAAAGAGCGGCTCTAGTTTGAGGAGCATAGGAATCGGGTGAGAAGATATGATACTACCCGGCGTTGATGATCCACGACATCTCGGACAGAGCGAGTGAGACTAACAGTTGGGAAAGATACAGTGTGTATTTTCTTTGTATGATAAGATGAGATGGAAATGAGATGATGTCTATCTACTCACCGTCACTCTGTCCACCTCCGTTACCCCTGTATTTCCGTACACCCGCTGTCGCACCTTAAAGATGTACTTGCAGGCTGTGATTGAGCTATTTTGGAGATGCACTTGGAGGACGTGATCGAGCGAGTTTGGAGATGCACTTGGAGAACGTGATCGTGCGAACCTGGAGGCCATAATCGAGCGTATTTGGAGATACACTTGGAGGCCGTGATCGACTGAACTTAGAGATACACTCCGAGATGGTGATCGAGCGAGTTTGGAGATACACTTGCAGGCCATGATCGTGCGAACTTGGAGGCCGTGATCGAGCGAGTTTGGAGGCCGTAATAGTGCGAGTTTAGAGATACAGTTGGAGGCTGTGATCGAGCGAGTTTGGAGATGCACTTGGAGGCCGTGATCGAGCGAGATTGGAGGAGTACTAGGAGGCGGTCAATCTGGAGGCGGCAGTACGAGGGGGAAGCGCGACGCGAGCTGAGAGTCTATTCATGGGTTAACTCGTAATTGTGGGAATGTAGAGAATTGAGTACAACATGGTCTGCCGAGAAATGAGAGACTGGCTGGGAGCGGGAGAAAGTCGATCATGGGATGATGCAGTACGCAGTGTATGCTGTACTCGGTGTTAACTCTTGATCATTGCATGGAGAGATACAGAGCGGTGACTCAACTACGTGTTCTTAGGTGATGGTAGAGTTGAGGATGAGAAAGATAGTGATGAGAGGAGATGGGGGAAATCATCCTGAGAAACTGGGACTTAAGAGAATTTCGTGTGCGAGTCAATTTACCATCCCCGATACAGCAGGTACGAGTCCCGATCCGGTCTGAAATAACACCGATACGAGGTCTTCCTAACCCAATCAGGCAAGTCGTACCCCTGATTTCTCATATCCTCTCGTATCCTCCACATCGTTCTCATCTTCATCCCCCATCTCTCTCTTTCTCGTCCACAACTCAACCATCATTGCAGAACACAAAGTTAAGTCATCCCTCTCTATCTCTCCATGTCACGATCATGAGTTGACACCGAGTACAACATACACCGAGTACAAGCATACACCGAGTACAGCATACACCGAGTACAGCATACACCGAGTACAGCATCCACCCAAGATTGTTTGTCTTCAGTTCATTCTCATGATTACGAGTTGACCCCTGAATGTAGCTGCAGCTTCCGGCGTGCCTCCCTACACGATCGACCGCCATCAGCCAGCTCTCCATGAGAGCTCAAAGGTAAAGTCACCTTCAATGATTCCACCAGTCAAGCAATGGACCAGTCCGGACTGGAACCGTCCAGTCTTGTCCAGGTCCAGTCCAAGAAATTTTTGGACCGGGATCGGACCAATCCCCAATTTTTCGGGACCTGGACTGAACTGGCCTGGACTGCTTTGGACCAGTCCACTCGGGCCGAATCGGCCCGAATACGCTGGGAGTTACTGATACACTGAGTCAACAAATAGACTCATACACCTATACTCATACATGTAGACTCATCTTGCCATTCACAAGTCACAATGCACATCTCACCCCTCACCACTGGCCACTTGCCTCTTGCCACTTGCCACTTGTTTGGTGTTGACTAGGGATTTGGCCCGGTGGCTTCCCTAGTGTTCGGTGCTGGCGGGCTCGGGCATGAGGCCGGTGGCTTACTGCCCCCATTGGCCTCGCCTGCCCCCATTGGCCTCGCCTGCCCCCATTGGCCTCGCCTGCCCCCACCAGCCTCGCCTGCCCCCATGGCGATGAGGAGGGCTCGGCACTGGTACTCGGCATTGGGCTCCGGCTTTGGCAATCGGCATTGAGTTTTCCTTCTCTCTCTTTCGTATATAAGTCTATAGTTTTTCCTTCTCTTTGGATCGACAGACAATTGAGCTTCTTCATTCCTTCTCTGTTGCTCTCAACACTTGGTATGGTTGGGTTTCTCGTGGTGGTGCATGCTAGCTGTGGCGGGTTGGTTCATTGTGATTGCTTGCAGCGGGTGGTTGTTATGAAGTGACATTGTGTCTCAGTTGTTGTTGTTGTTTATACATACTGTATTTACTGTAGCTAGAGTATGACAGGCCCTGATTCTCTCCGCCTCCGGACGAGCCGGTTCGATGGCGGAGCTCCCACCTACTACCCTCTGTCCCCGCTGACACAAGACAGAGGAAGAGGAAGACAAAAGAAAGACTGGGCGCTCCGGCCTCCGTGCCTCACCCGGCGGGAACATCCCGACGTCCATGGCCGCCAGGAAGTCCATCACGGCCATGTCACATATCAGCGTGAAATACAGCTCGGACACCTGTGCCGCCACCATCGGCCAGTTTTCCAGGCCGTTGCCTTTCCCACCTGCTTCCAAAGCTCCCGCTGCTGGTATTTCCACCGGCTGCAGTGATGGAGGAGATGCTCCCGTATTTGGCCCACCATTCCCCCGCACAACCAGCACTTGTCATCCTCTCGGTGTCCGAATTGTTTTAGGTAAGCTCTGATAGGAGCATTTCCGCACTTTGGTTGGTAGAATCTTGTTGCATATGACTTTGCGCTTGTCATTGTGATAGGTCTCCTGTTGCCTGCCTTCCCCTTCAGTCTGTAGCCAAAGTGCTTACTGCATTTGTCGGCCTCCCACTGGGCCTTGCCTCCTGATCTTCGTTCGGGTTGTGTCTGAGTTAGGGTTGCAGAGATTACTGTCTCATTTCTCCAGTTTTTCGGATCTCGTGTGAAATTGATAAATATCAACCTGTTTGGACTAGTCCAGACCAAGCCCGTCCAGCTCAAGACTGCCAGTCTGGGGCCCGGTAGAGTCTGACCTTCCGGTGGGACCGGACCGGACTGAGCCCTACCCCAGACCGGGTCCGTCCGGACTGGTGGAATCATTGGTCACCTTGTCACATTCCCACTATTGAGAGTTAACTAACCGATGAATAGAGTCTCAGCACCCGGCGCGCCGTCCATCGACCACCTCTAAGTACTCGTCCAAACTCGCTCCATTACGGCCTCCAAGTTCGCACGATCACGGCCTCCAAGTTCACACGATCACGGCCTCCAAGTTCGCACGATCACGGCCTCCAAGTGCATCTCCAAACTTGCTCGATCACTGCCTCCAAGTGTATCTCTAAACTCGCACGATTACTGCCTCCAAACTCGCACGATCACGGCCTCCAAGTGTATCTCCAAACTCGCACGATCACAGCCTCCCAGTGAATCTCTATACTCGCTCGATTACGGCCTCCAAACTCGCTCGATCACGGCCTCGAAGTGTATCTCCAAACTCGAACCATCACGGTCTCGAAGTTCGCACGATCACGGCCTCCAAGTGCATCTCCAAACTCGCTCGATCACGGCTTCCAAGTGTATCTCAAAACTCGCTCGATACGGCCTCGGAGTGTATCCCTGAGTTCACTTGATCGTCATTTTCAGGCGCACCTCGAATTGCTCCCAGGCACAGCCTGCAGCCAGTCCAGATATACCGTGTGTAGATGGGTAGCTATATTGATACATAGATACATAAATGAGAATACAAACGGAATACATGAGTTTTAAAAATCGTTGAACAATAAGTAGTAGCTATGATTTCCAGGCGCACCAGCAGCGTTCCCAAAGAAGATGTTGTTTTTCCCAGACTGCTCTACTGTGATTCCAGGTGCTCCCAGACATGTCGCCGGCGCTCCCAGGTATGTCGCCGGCGCTCCAAGGTGCTCCCAGGCTTGTAGTCGGCACTCCCAGTTACTCTGAAGGCCGGCAGGAATGCCCTCCTAGGGTCCGATACTCCCCTGAAATTGACGCATCTAAGTTTACACTCCACATCCTCTCATACACTCCTGGAGGCTTCCAGTGACTAAAATACATTTTGCTGATGAAGAGCTGGGAAAGGTAGAGCGTCAATTTCGTATAAGGAGATGCCTATCCACCCCAGGGTCTCTCAAATATATACTGCCTGTCGCTGAGTCCATCACTGTTATCCCTGTATCTCCGTATGTATATATATGGAGAGAATTAGATAATACCTGCTATAGTATGATGTAGGGAATCTTGTGACTGTAACAAAGACCAATATGATCGATGAAATGTGTTGTAGGTATGGAACCCTAAGAAACACTGGTGCGCGAATATGGCACCAAGTCTCCCACAGAGCTTCTGCAGAGGTCTCAGCTGCTTTCGAAGTCTGCCGCAGACCTGTGCAGGGTCTCAGCAGCTCCAGATTTTGACTTTCCTAATACTCAAATCTCGTAGCTTTGTGAATGCACCTCCATCACTGCAGATTGTTTCAGGAGCAAGTGGGAATGCTCTTGCAGAGTCTGAGAGCACTTTGCAAAGCTCCAGGGGGGGCTGGGAGCATCTGGAAGTACTTAGAAGCACTCGCGAGGGCTACAAGAGTGGCTGGGAGGTTTGCGTATGGCTTCTGGGCGGAATTACATTTTGCGGATCATGTTCCTCCTCCAAATTACTGGATGAGACTATATTATCCATAGAACCAGACGCAAGGTCAGCCATATCCTCCCCATTTGTCTTATTGATCGATCCCCAGACATCTTCCGGAGCATTCATTGTCCTGCATTGCATAACCGTAGCGTTAAACCATCTGTGACTTGTTCGACAAGAGAGCTTGTGATTATCCCCCTTGTTAACACGTAACAGGTCATAGGACCCTCGAACATTGTCCCTTTTATAATCCTTTGCACCTTGCAGTAGGTTCATATACTGTGGAATAGCGGGCAATTGATATCGAGTCTTAATCAGGTTGCTATTTATATCCTGGTAATTGGGAGAAATGTGTTATCCCCGATCCGGTTTCTTCGGAAATTGGAACAGTGCTGCAAAGGGTGATGACGACTGTCATGTATATCGCTTTGACATATTATCCTCAAGCTACACCTTCAGGACCACCAATTCTGAACTTGATATTGAGTTGAGACCTCCAGGTTGGCATTTCGCCTTCCTTGTGTTGTACCTCATGGTCGGTTCCTGGGCGATGTGCTCTGAGTAAATCTCCTAAAACTTAGTTGGAAAATGGCAGAAACTCATGAAACTATTCCAGAATGATCTCCTCCAGGGGTCGTTTGGTAATATCTTTTTCCTCAATGGCTATAGTGATGTAATTCAGAGAGCCTTTGAAAATAGTACGCCATCCTCACTTCACTGTTTGGAAGAATGAGGATCTGTGGAGCATCACAATATTGCCCTGAAATGGCCTGTGCTGTCGGATTTGTTGTTCAAATGTAAGCTCTTCCACTGGGTAAATGGGTTCTCGGGGTGTGTCTGTGCCTCGCTCGACTGTTACTTGTACATTGTGGTAAGGTGTTGTACAGTACTTGAAGCCAAATTTAAGGGCATTTCATGCAAAATGTACGCGTACATCATGGAATCGTACGCAAGGGATTCCGCAGTCTTTTGAATACCGTCCCACCTGCATGACAAAGACTAGTTCCTGTTCTTCATAATGCTGTTGACTAGAGATTTGGCCCGGTGGCTTACGGCCCCCATTCGCCTCACCTGCCCCCACCAGCCTGGCCTGCCCCCACCAGCCTGGCCTGCCCCCACCAGCCTGGCCTGCCCCCACCAGCCTCCCTTGCCCCCACCAGCCTCGCTTGCCCCCATGGCGAGGAGGAGAGCTTGGAACTGGTACTCGGCATTGGGCTCCGGCTTTGGCAGTCGGCATTGGGTTTTCCTTCTCTCTCTTTCATATATAAGTTCATAGTTTTCCTTCTCTTTGTATCGACAGACAATTCATCTTCTTCTCCATCATCTTATCGTGTTAACAAATCCTGTATTATCATGCCTCTATTGGTAATATGCGTAATATTTCCTGATTCCATAGGGCTTCCATTGAAGACCTCAACTTATCGTCTTTCCTTGAAGGCTTGGAGTAGTGTCTGGTGATCGCGAAAAAATCTTGATCGATAAATTCAATACCTGTAGCTCCGCAATTGATCAGCCCCTGTATCGGTATTTCTTGCTCATTCATAGTCAATGTCCAAGTTTAACTTAAAGTTTGCCTTCCATTGACCCTTCCAATACCTCCACTTGCTGTTTGAAAGACGCAAAATTCCGAAACATTTTAAAATATTCAAAACAGAACAGTTCTCTTCAATCGAATTGCCATCCTTATTCGATTGACTTAATCTTTGTCCGATTCTGCTGAACGTATCCAGCTTCTTAATTCCTTCATTTCTGCTCCAGCCGCCTTGAAAGTCTAAGCCTGTTTTTGTTTGTATTTTTGTTTTATTCATACTGTATGCACTCTAATTAGAGTATGACAGGACCTGATATCCCCTCCGCCTCCGGGCTAGCCGGCTAGATGGCGGAGCTCCCCCCCCATTACCCTTCATCCCTGCCGACAAATGAAAGCTTAAAGACAGACCAGAACAGAAAGGAAACGAAAGGCAAAGAAAGGAAAACGTAGTGATCTCTGCTGTCACGGCGGCACGTGACCCGGACCGGGTAACGGCCGTTCTATATAGTCGGCTCGCCACGAGCCTTAGATCTCTAGCAATAATCTTACCTATACATCTACACATACTATCACTTGCCACCACGTTTGCAACCGTATTCCTATAATTACCATACGTATACCTATGAGACCAAACGCAGGCATACGTGCCCTTACACTATTATCGCTGTTTCAGTAAACGGATACGTTTCGCTCACGGGATTACGAGTTGAGGGGTTTTACCCCTTTCCGACACGCAACACCATGGAGTCAACAATTGAGAATACTGCCCTCCAAACGAGATATCGAAGCATCATTACTGGGAAAGTTCAGAGACCCATTGGCACACGAGACGTGTCACCGGCAAAGACGATAATTATCACGAGTACAGGACACCACCGAGCCAATGACAAAATCGCATACGATCGATCCAGATGAGTTTGAGACGACATCGATTACTTCCAATGGCTGCAATCGACCACCGGACACCGGAGAACTCGCGACTGCACCCCTGAACGCGTCAATTCACGGC